>Ga0209780_1001344_pt1 | contig 15977 bp, 11 predicted proteins | sample WorMetexBAHAMAS2_FD_187384 | JGI IMG/M metagenome (GOLD analysis project Ga0209780, IMG submission 187384) | Marine gutless worms symbiont microbial communities from Max Planck institute for Marine Microbiology, Germany - Inanidrilus exumae... | ecosystem: Host-associated > Annelida > Digestive... | reverse complement strand
CATCCATATGTGGACCCCGCACCTAAAAAAGTGGGGGGGTCAACTGACCCCCTGGACCCCGTGGCTCCGCGGCCCCTGCCCCCCGGTACGTTCGAAACTCGATTTTTCTTTGAGGAAAAAATCGCGATGTTAACTATTTTTTATTTCGTTTCGAACGTACGAAACAACTATTATTAGAACGTAGAGATTAACGTGGCATAAGCAAAAGTGCTTCTAGGACACGATGGCTGGGCTGTAGGGATAGAGTGGTGAGTTCATTCCTCCTTGTCCCTGCAATCTCGTGATCTTCATCAGTGTTAGGAATCCATCTATCAAAGCGGGTGGACATGTCCATCACAGTCCTTCTAAGTGACGCTTCGGCCAGTGGCGGATTCAGGGCAATGCGCACCGGGCGGCAGTCCTCCCCTGGATGGCTATACCCAGACCCACGTCTGGAAGCTTGGCCTCTTAACCCAATCACATGCTCCGTCTCTGGACTGCGCTGATGAATTGGCCCACAAACTCTCACCAAACAGCTAACATGCGCTCAAAAGCTGATGTCGTTAGCTTTTGAGCGCACGTTAATCTACCGTATCGTATGGTATCGTATTTTATCGTATGGTACTCTTTCCACTTTCGAAATTCGAAATCTCGAGTCCGCCGCTGGGCAGAGTTTATACAGTCACGTTTGAAGGGCGTGGTCGCGTCAGCTGATTTTCAAGTCTGTAGAAGTCAATAGGTACAGCTGCAAGCGATCCGTTAGGCTATTCGATGTAGGCCTAACGGTCAGTAAGTAGTCTGTGTTGACCGGTCGTTTAAACTGTTCTGTACCTATAGGCTTATGTATACAATGCGAAGGTCAGAGCCGACGTGCACGTCCGTCAATGTCGTTGAAGTGAAGTGAATGTCATTCTCTGTATAGAGATGGGTCGACATCGAGTTTTACATGTCGATATCGATACCATGCCAGTGTTTTGGCGCAAGAAACAGCTACCCTGGAGTGGAATATGCGAGTGTAACGGTGACCGACTGCTACTGTCACAAACGAGTTCACTTGCGACGGCTAACGGTTCAGTGAATACCACCAAGAACAGAAGCGCGAAGACGTGCAAATACGTCTGCGATTGTCTGCAGTGAAATACAAACCATCATTCCACTGCAGGCACAATGGACAATGGTAGAGATATAACCGGGAAAGTAGGTCATGGAATAATCATATGTATGTATGTATGTATGTATGTATGTATGAGAGCATTTGTAACGCGCCGCTCTTACAGCCTAAGCTGTCACGAGTGCGCGTCCGTAGGCCAAACCGAAAAGATGTGTCTTTAGCCTGCTACAGAAATGTGTCAATGTCAATGTTGGATCACGAAGTGACGGTGGCAGATAGTTCCACATTTTTGGAGCACAAGCAGCAAAGCTGCGTGGTCCAAAACTGGCAGTGCGGCAGGCTAGCACTTGCAGATCGCCACGAGCGGCAGAGCGTAGGTCGCGACGACTTGTACTAGCTGTAACGGGTACGCACAGCTCCTGGAGGTACTGCAGAGCGGTTTGATGACGACACTTGAAGATGATCATGCATAGCTTGAAAACTGTCCTCTCTTAAACTGGCAGCCAGTGAAGATCATCTCGAAGTGTCGGTGTTCTGAGCTCAAACTTCCGCTTCAGCACTATGAGTCGTGCGGCTGAGTGCTAAACTGACTGGAGGGTCTTTGTGGCAGTGGTGTTTATCTGATATAACACACTGTTACAGCTCGACAGCTCGTTACTCTCTAAATTACTGTGTCTGTAGTTCTACATCCGGCAGTTACGACGACGCACGATGTCACGCTAGTGGTAACTGACTGTCGTTAGATAACATTGCACGTTATCAACATACAGCGAGAATACTCCACAGCGATACTGATATCCTATAACGTCGTCTGTTGCATTGGTGAGTTGTGATGTATGGGTGACCGGAGCTTTTGAACAAGTGTCAGCTGCCGCAGACAGACCCGTGCGACGCGCTGCGTTACGCCCTTGCGCCAGTGAGAGATAGTACGGGTGTTGCACGTCTATGACACTTATTTATGTAAATTTCTGAAATTTCTGTAATTTCTGAAAAGTTTTATATGAGTATGTATAGGCGAATCAAACAATCTTTCAGTCTTTCGAGGACTAGTATTTTCAAAAAAAAATCACTGTTGTCAGATAGTGGATAGCTATTTTAGCATCATCAGAGTTATCCGTTCTATCTGTGCGATATCGTGTAATTTATGTTATAGCTGGTATAATTAAAATCAGTCAACGTTGACTGATTTTAATTATTCCAGTTATAACAAAAATAATACGATTTCGCGCCTACAGGTGGATTTTTCATAGGTCGTCGTAAGTTTCAGCCGGCATTTTACGCCAGAAATGTTCTTGTCATGTGGAGCACGGCTTTTGACCCAACATCGGTCTACGCTAAGTGTTCACAGAATCTTCACTGTCCGGCGGATCCGAGTGCGTCATTAAATGGGTCTGTTGCGCGCACACCACGAGATAACACGGCCACTGGCTTCACAGGCCGATCAGCCGCCGTCTGTCGAGCTACAGAGTTCAGTTCCAGTCGTTCATGTAAGGATGTAGTGTTGTCAGTAATGTTGTACGTGTTGTACCAGAGTTCGTCGGAATTCACGACGTTTCTATATCGACAGATCAGATGGAGTGTATCGCACCGGGTCAGTTCGATCGTATTTTAGAACAGCTCCATCAACGTGTGCACACATGTACCCAGTTATCGAACGGATTAAGCTACGGAACCAGACAAAATCGACGAAGAGAGAAAATGGTCAATTTTATCTTCGGGGTCGCAAAAGTCGAGAATCTATGAACGTAGAGTGGTCGAGTTGGCCCGAATGCCGTCGTGCGGCACACTGTCCACTCGGCGACCGTGCGACGTGCGGTAAAAAAACTCGCCCTGCTTCAGAATGGGCAGCCGGTGATGAAGAGAATTCGCGTAACGACGATGGCTATGCGCTGAAGTCGAATGCAGCAGCAGTTACTGGGTCGGGGCATGGAGTTGAAGGAGTTCTATTTCGCGTCTGAGATTAACTTAAAGGCGCGCTGTGTATAAATTTTCGGACATACATATATAGGCTAATACATGTTGGTGCTAGTATCTAGATGTCCATGGTCGAGGTGTGACCGCACTGCAGGGACGCGTTTTTACCCACACGGCGCTATGCTAGCGCGATAGTCTTGTTGTCATGGTGTGTCCGTCCGTTCGTCTGTCACAAGTCGGTGTTCTACTAAGGCGTCTAAACCTAGTATCATGCAAACAACGCCACACGATAGTTCAGAGACTCTAGTTTTCTGATGCCAAAAATCTCGGCGAAATTCCAACGCCCAACGGGTGCATGCGCCAAACAGAGGTGCAGGTTCAAATCGGCGATTTTCGACCAACATCTCACTACGTCTCAGAAACGGTTTGTCAGTACTAATGAAGCCAAGAGATTGGCTGGGAAGAACGTGGAAATGACGTATTTTGTGTCGAGTGGGACGTAAAACCTTAACTCAGTCAATAAGTCAGAAACGGTGCTCCTGCAGACTGACACGATCACACGATGTGTATGCGTAATCATCAACATCTGATACAGAGCGTCGCGCGGGTCTCTCGACGATAGATGGGCTTCTTGTTTTAGTAGCTGCTACGATATATACGCTACACTTGCGTAATAACTGCTAGCGAAGTTAAAAGAAACGGTGTAGACAGTATCTATGATATCCATGGTGACAATAATTACTGTTTAAATCGCTTGTGTACTGAACTATTAGTAAAGATAAACATTATGATTGAGTAACATAAACGCTATTACTATTACGATGCAGAACACGATATTGCAAAGTCGTAGGCCTACTTAGAAATGCGTCGAAATCTAGGCCTACTGCAGAAATCCAAACGCAAAACAAAAACATGCGCAAAGTCTTAATCACGCCCACTTGAACGATAGCTAGCAAAGTGTAGCCAACTTTTTCTAGGCTCGAAGTCTACTGTAGAAGTATAAAGAAACGTTTTTTTCTGCGGTAGGAAATCGTAACAGCTACTAAAACGCGTCTCAGGTGAGTCGGTGAATTCTGTTCTCTGTTGAGTCGTCTGTACTAGTTTTGCCGTGATGCAACTCTTCCGTCGTCGTAAATCTGTTTTCAATAATAGCTTATTCACGACGCTGTGTATATGGCGGTACGAGTCGCTACTGATCGAGTTCTGTGATGCTGCGCTGAGCGTGCCTGTAGTTTCTGGTGTTAAACTGTGTCGAACAATACCTCATCCTCACAATCATCGTGAATAAGATGATGTCGAAGACTTTTTATCGACCGCGTTAGCCGGGAAGGTAATACAATCGCTAGCGTCCGTCTGTCCGTCCGTCCGTTTGATTACACTGTAGTGTATATCCTTTGAACCGACTGACCTTTGGCCTTGATTTTTGTATGTGTGGGTCCTGACAACAGCTCGCTTGGGATTGAAGATCAAGGTCATGGGTCAACGTCGTAGGCCAACGCGGTCGGTCTGACCTCGATCCTTGATCGAGTGCAGTTTTCCTAGCTGTATATAGGGCTACCGTAAAAGAGCAAAAACTGGGTAAGCGTAACACCTTTTCTATTCTTTAAACATAATTTAAACATAATTTTTACCGCGCGACGTTATGCTAGCGCGGTATATGCTGTCATCGTGTGTCTGTCCGTCCCTCCGTCACAAGTCGGGTGTTCTACCAAGACGGCTAAACCTATAGGATCGCGCAAAAATGCCGTACGATAGACCAGGGACTCATTTTCTGAAAACAATAATCTCGGCGAAATTCCAAAGGAGTCTAGGGAACAATGTTGACGGTTTCGGCAACAATGTCGAACGAAATTTCGTCCTTTTGACAAAGTCGAAACAAATTTTACGATAAATTCGTTCGACATTGTTGCCGTTTTGGCAACAGGTCGAATGTTGCTTGTTGCTTCGACATTGTTGCTGGTGTGGAAGGGGCTTTAGGGGGTACAAACTCTCACGCTGGGCTTCAGCGTCGCTTGAGCATTGATGCCCGAGGAGGTTAGGGGAAGGTTCAGTTAACTGCCTCAAGCCGGTATAGTTACGCCACTGTCTGCATGGCTGTGTGTGTGTAACGGTAACTGGACTGGCCGCTTGCTATCGGTCGGTGGTGACTCAGTGTTTCTATGCACTAAACCATCGCCTGCGTTTCAATTACGGCTCGATCATCGTTCGGCGTCGGAAAATATCGCGCGCGATGATTTCGGCGTGGCTCAGCGGTCCCGCGGGACAGCGCCGAATATGTTGAGGTTGCGTCGTGGGCCGATGAGTGATTGTCTGTTTGTTTGTCGGTCTGCGTCTGACGATCCGCTGCAGACCAAGCCGACGTCGCTATGGCAGCTTTTTTGAAATTATTGTACAGTGAATATTCCTCGTCGTTAGAACAATTTTGATGTATACACACAGCTAATGCTCGCTTTACTTCCGTAACACATTTATGGCTGCACAAACCACTATGATTGATAAATTAGTGTTGGGGCAATCTACGTAATTAATGCTAAATAACTGTAGTTCAAAGAGATCGCGATGACAATAGGCCTATAAGTGGAATTAATATTCTACTGACAGTAAAACAGTAAAAGACTTCTCCGATGAATATACGCTTCAAATCTGCCAGCGGCAATCCGCTGCCGACAAATTTAGTGATCCAGTTGAACAATCGGTCCTGTGTCTTGTCTGTCTGTCTGTCCGGACAATAACCTTTGATAAAGAAGCTCTGCTACTGCAGAGGGACCGCGCGACGCGCGATGTTAGTAAATTCGTGCTATGTTTCACGGGGTATAGGATTGGGAATTAGAAAAGTTTCAAACAGCAAAAGTTATCTTCAAGGTCATTCAAGAGCATTGGCAATGGTGCCATTCGATAGGCCACATACGATGTCCTATTTGCAAGTATGTCTCTATCTTGCATCGTTGACGAGATATTATCACTTGTTTCCCAAAATGTAAGGAGGTCACGTGACACATCACACATCCCTTTCGGGAGTAATAATTATATGATGCATGCACTAGTACTCCTATGTATCAAGCAAACGAAATTTGAAATGCCTAGCTTCATCAATTCCAAAGATATGATTGGGACAAAATTTAAAAAACGGAGTCACGAAAGAATTAGCGGAGACAATCTTCTACTGCTGACGGCCCCTCCGTTCTAAACTACTGAATATGCTATACTACTCTACCGGGCATTGAGGTATGATAAAAAATTATATAACTATTCACAGTCGTGCGTTATTGACTGTCAATGAATCGTCATAATTCTGTTAAAATGTTCAGGTCGTCAGACCACTGTACTTCAGCCGAGTCGAGAGAGTGTCTGCATGATGGCTAGCAAACGGTACTGTGGATCGTACTAAGCGTCGACTGGTGCCGACTGAGATGGCGCGAAATCGGCCCACAATACTGTTGGCACTGTTCGGCGTGCTGGCGTGTGCTGAATGGTCACTCTGTTCGTCCGTTGATAACACGGGTATGAACTCATCATCAACAGTCTATATGCCTGTCGTTCATTTTTATAACCGATGACAATGTTATCAGCATATTATAGGCCTACCGAACTAGTCCGTTGTCAATCGCTGTCTTCGGAAATTTGAACCATTTTCAAAAGAAAAATCGATTTTCGCGGTTAAGATCGGATTTCTATGCTGTCCACAGCGACGTTAATTCACGACAACGATTGAAGCGCCTTGTACGGTAGTTTTATTACTTCAGACCACGGACTCCTTAATGATAGAGTCCATGTCCAGACGTAAGACGTAACGGGTGCACAAGGGCGTGAAAAAAACATCTAGCAGTGTCGGTGAGTGCGTCTGGGAATCGAATTGATCGCGACTAAAGGCGCATTCACACTGCCGCGACCGAACTAGACTGAAGTCCACAGAGCTTGGTAATATAATATCGCTATTATATATACATATTTATATTTAAGAAGATGATCAGTCATAGAATTATAAATATGTATATAATGGCGATATATTACTAAGTCTCTCGAGTCCAGTCCAGTTCGGTCGTGGCAGTGTGAACGGCCCCTGAAATTGACCGTACCGTTATACGCCATGAGAGTTTCCTGATAACTATGTCAGTGTAGAGGCCTAGTCGTCTGTGGCTCAAGATTCAGAAGACCTATGCTGATTGTATGTCTCTTCTAGCAATCTTCCGTTCAAGTGTAGGTGCCTTCCGACGTCAACGTGTGCGAATCTTGAGAGTATGATCCGCCTGGTGCCGCCATTCCGTTCCGTGGCAAGTGTGTGGTGTTGGCGCGCGAATTTATAATAGTGGAGGTATATCTTGTACGTACCCGACACTGACACTCGACCCGACTATTCATCCCGTACTCTCCACTTGGTCAGTCATACCCTTGGCCACTGGGGACGAAGTGATTAAATTTTGGAAGGCCAAGGTCAAAGGTCAAGGTCGGTGGGGAGGTATGCGCTCTACTGAACGCCCTTCTAGTTATACATGGAACAATCAGTTGAATCAGTTGAGCGTTTTCGTCGTTTAGTAAGTTCGAAACCTTGATAGTACGGCACAGTTCTTGACACACGTCCATGATGATCGTTGGTTCGTTGGTCACGCGTGGATTGTAAGTTCGCATTCCGTTCACCTCTTACGCTTTGCTTCGCTTTGTTTATACATTGCCCTGTCTAATGGCTCGTCAAGTAAGTAAGCAAATCGTTGGCGAATGTTTACATGACCGCTACCATCTAGGCCTATCTAATCGTCTGCTGCAGCCAAGTTCAGCTGTTCACCACCGTGTTGATATTGATAAGCTGGTACCTCGACTCCTCATTGGCAGATGGCGGTCATTTCGTGTAATATGACCGGGCCGTTATTCGGAACGGCAATTGATATAATATACGTGTTCGCAATAAAATTCAGTATAACGTAAATAAATGCGCTCATTTACGTTATACTGGATTTTATTGCGAACACGTGTATTATATCAATCGCCGTTCCCAATAACGGCCCGGTCATATTAAAGACGCCTAGTAATCTGATAGGCAGCCAGTGCCAGCGACTGCAAAGAAAGACATATTCAGCAGCTGCTGCTCAGATCGTATATAAAGTAGTAAGCAAAGAAATTCTACATTTTTCTTCGGTAGTATCCAGAGTCGTCGAGACCGTACAGTGCGTCTACACGATGCCACTGTGTTCAGTACTAGTTCTTGAACAGCATGAGTAATACAAGCTTCATGAATGCGAATTCTGTTAATATCTGGGTTAAATTGACCCAAATCCCCGGGTCTCAGAGACTATCAGACCCGCCACCTCATTATACATACGTGGGACCACGCACTGACCGGTGGTGTGAACGCGCCATAACATTGCCGGGCATTCTCTGTAAGCTGTCCGGGAGAGTGAGTTCGGGGAAAACCCGACCGCCGAACGTTTCTGATGCATACGCACTATTAAGCTGACACCGTTATTCTTCTTGATCACGTGGAAGAGAAGAAATAGGTAAAATATGTATGGATTTCCCTATGAGTACGTATACCCAGGTGATATATTGGGACGCGCTTCTTATAACCCCGGGAATTGATGCGTATGGTGTACGCTCATGCATTATTTGGTAGTACGACCATCACAGACTTTCAACAACAATGGAGCCGCGATTGTACCTGTGCGGAAATGTTTTGTCTAGACTGTGCGCACCAGATAAAAACATTTCTGCACAGGTACCAGCCGGGCTCCGTATATACTGCCTGCGTCGCAGTCATCACTTTACCGCAGAGCATGCACGGAATATTAATCAAGGCAAATGAGAATGGCTGAGCCGTTGCTCGTGCGGAAGAGGAAATACGTAAGTAACTATAGACGAGGTAATTACAACCGCTCGGTGACCTGGTGTTTGTGATATAGCTGATCATATATGAAGTAGGCGTGGTGGCCGATTGCTTACCCGCCTGGCCGTTGGCGTAGCCGGGACTCTGTCGTGACTTACTTTGTCGATTGTCGATCACAAGATTGAATTAACTTTCTGCTGCAGCTTCTAAAATTCCTCTGCACTTTGCTGTCGATGATGTTGCAAAAATGTATGCGTAACAGTGCGTCTTGTATACGGTGTTCCTCTGTCACATCCTTGATAAAAGTTATCCGTGAATTGGGGTTCCAGGACCCCTGGAACCCCCTCTGGCTACGCCCATGCGCATGCGCCTGGCTGCTCTTCATGGACGTAGTTCCTGGCGGCAATGGGGCCTAAGCAGTAAGCAGTGTCGCTCGCCCACCGTGCTGTACACAGATGTAGATGCGTTGTTAGTGTGATAAACTGGTGACCGATGACAATACCAGTTTACTACGCTGACCGTCCACCTGAGCTGACAGCATCTGGGACGATCAGCCGTTCCAGAGATATGGTTAGTGCCCATCAAAATTTACATGGATCACGTGACCTAACCACGTTTCTTTCATGGACGGTTTGCCATCCATGGGCTAGCACTTGCTACCGTCAACCTATCTACCAAATTTGAAGTCTCTATCGCCACTCGTTATAAAGATATGAAAAGCGATACAAATTGTCGAAAATGGGATGGTTTTTACCCGCGCGGCGCTAGCGATGCGCGGGTAATAGCCATCATCTTGTGTCTATATGTGTCTGTGTGTCTGTGTGTCTGTCTGTCTGTCTGTGTGTCTGTCACACGCTGGTATTGTATCAAAACGGCTAAAAGTAGGATCACGCAAACAACACCACGTGATAGCCCAGATACTCTAGTTTTTAGCGCCAAAATTCGTTGGTGGACGACTCCCTTCCTCCTGCAATTTGCGCTCAAAGTGACCCACCCTCTTTCAAACAGCACAATTTCGACCAATATTAGCTCATAGCGCCTCAACCGTAAGAGCTGGCGGTTGAGGCGCTATGAGCTAGGCCTAAAATTGGTCGAAATTGTGCTGTTTTAAACTTTTAGTCCCCTTAAGATATCTCTAGAACGGCTTCAAATTTGGTGTGCATGTTGATCATAGGCTCATAGCAAGTCCCAGCCTACGGGCGACAAATTGTCCCTGAAAGGGGCGTGGTTACTGTCACGTGACCTCTTTATTTTTTGGAAAATAAGCGATAATATCTCAAATACGGTACCAGATATCCTCATAGTTGCTGTTAACTTTGACTAAAAAGTCGTATGCGCTCTATCGAATGGTTATGTTGCCTATGACCTTGGGTGACCCCTAAGCACGTTAAACCACCTCAGTTTCTACATTTGGCACCGTCTTATGCATCTTCGTAATTGGCGATCGCAAAGACTAAAATTTGATGTAAAGGTTGAATGTGCAAGTCACAGCCTACGGACGACAAACTGTCCCTGATAGGGGCGTGGTCAGGTCATGTGACCCATTAAAAATTTTGAGGGCTCCAATCATATCACTGAAACGGCTGAACCTAAAGTCGTCATGCAAATTTTGCACACAGGTAGGCTACCGGTATATCAGTTTTAACAACAGAATGACAAATCACCCACAAAAGGGGTGTGTTTATGGTCACGTGACTGTTTTAAAATTTTGCCGTTTGCCGTGATGCAGCGCGTCGCGCGGGTTCGTCAGCGACAGCTGAGCACTTGTTTAGTTAATTGTCGAGCTGACAAATATTACATAGTACATCGATCGAGGCCTAATTTGGCGTGTTAGAGCGGACCGGAGGTGGGCTGATGTACTTCAAATTTCCCGTTAACCCATAAATTGAGACAGTTAGAATTTTGGTCCTGGATGCGCATTTTTGTTCAATTCGTACAAAACTTTGAGGCATTGTAGGCATTATCATGCTACTTTCGTCACTCTGCACTGCATAGTTTTATCGAATATACAGTTTGTCCTGTTGATTTGTCTTGTACTACAATGTCTACAATGTCTCTGCAGTCGTGTTGTGTGATGTGTAGATGATTCTGCCATGGCAACGTACAACGCGGCGTTGAACAGACCGGTTTTTGCGAGCAGTGTACTGCTTAACTATAGACGCTTTAATAAGAAGTGGGACTTTATCCCCAGCTTGGCAAATGACGGTAATAATGAAACGAATGCATACGGCGATGGCAGTACAGCGAGTTGTTTCCACTCACGGCGTGACGACCATTATCCATGGTGGGCTGTCGATCTCGGTCGACCAATGGTCGTGTACGAAGCGGTTTTAACTGGCAGAGGAGATTGTTGTGGTATGATGAAATACACGTCTGTTTCAAAGTTATAGTAATTTTTCCTTTATTTGGTTGTATTTTTGTAATACACTGTACAGTAGGCTTTTGATTATTCTTTGTATTTTATTACCCCACGCCGGCTGCTTAGGCCTATAGGGCGTTCAGAGGCGTCTGTCTTGTCTGTCTGTCCGCGCTCTGGAAGCAAAACGGCTTGAGCTATCAGCACCAAAGTCGGTAGCCGTGTAGTACGTGTTAGAACCTCGGCATGCACTGACTCTGAGGTCAAAATATCAAGGACAAAATCCTGACCCTAACCCTTGTGTGATGACGGCTTTAACCTTTGCGATGGGGATGGGACGGGATTCGCCCGGCGTGGGTCTGCATGTCGATACGACTGCACCAGTGGTCGAACCAAGAGAAAAGTACGACACCGAGGTGCCGAAAGCGCCGAGACTTCGACGCCGTGTATTACATGGGGGTCCACAACCGTAGCGGGGGAATCCCCCGTCCCCGGTAATACCTGGTAATTCGAGCACTGGACTGCATATAATTTCTCTAGTTAGGTAAACAAGAAGCTCAGTTATCGCCGATAGACCCGCGCGACGCTCTGTATCAGTTGAAATATTGGCCTGTTGTTGTACGAATAACGCAAACAGATCGCGTGTCAGCTTGCATATTCAGCAGCTGCCAAGATTTATTCCGCTACCTGCATGCATCCGTATCGTTTGAGTAGATTCAACTCGCACAGCAAGCAAGCATATGCTATGCGCGGGTGTCATCAATAGCACCAAAGTTGCTTATGACACAGCATATATATTCTTATTTTGCTGCAGTATTGATCTATGGTGATTGAAGTTGAATATATATTCTTCCGCGTCGTGACGCAGACTAACGTGGCGGATGGACACAAATTTTCGGCGGTAAACGCGTCTGAGCCAGATACTTCTCGATCGGTCGAAAAAAAGCGATCTTTGCCTACCTCACCCGCATTTCGCGACCGTAGGGGGTGGTCCCATCGAAATTTCGTAGAGATCGTTTGCGTCATAACTATAGTTTCTGCATGGATATCATGCGACGTTGTTTTTGAGATCCTGTTTAACTGTTTTGGTACAGTCCCGTCTTGTGACAGACAGACTGACAGACGGACTGACACGCGATGACAGCAAATACCGCGCTAGCATAGCGTAGTGCGGGTACGATAGGATACGATACGCTATATTTACGTGCGCTCAAAAGCTGACGCGATGGCCAGCTCAATCTAGCGCACGGCATAGAAACGAAAAAATAAGAAAAAAAAACTAAAAACACTAGACTGTTGGCAAATAACATATCAATTCCCAACCTGATTGTAAGGATGTGACCCCGAATAATCGAGAAACTTAGTTGACGAGTTTCTCTACTACTAATAATGATACAAAAATGGCAAATAGCACCAGATCCGATATGAAGAAGAAGTTGCAGACATAACATTTGTATAGCGCCTTTTTCGTGCGAACTCATCTCTAAAGTGCTCAGGATAACGCGTGTTAACGAGGGATCACACAGTTTTTACCTGTCTCCCACACGTTTAACCACGAATGGAATGAGCCATTCTGCCTTTAACTTACAAGCCGCTGCGCTGATGACTGCTACTTTACTGTGATTTTATGTGTGATTTTATGTTGTACAGAGCGCTGGACGAATAATATCATCGTCGGTTTGACGAATGTCAGTCCTAACGTTTCTCGACCGATTATGTGGAACTACACCGTGTGTGGTCATCACCCCGGCAAAATATCGCTGGGAACGACAATCTCGCTGCGGTGCCATGACAACCAACCGCCGTTCAGATACGTCATTGTTCAGCGTAACGCAACAAATGAAGCCCTCAACATCTGTGAGGTCCAAGTGCTGGTGAGAGGTATATAGAGCACATATGAGGTCCTATTAGCGTTCCGTAGTAACTATGTCCCTATCGTGCACCGTTTCTGAGATATAGCGAGATATTGGTCGAAAATCGCCGATTGTAACCGACCCCACCTTCATTTGGCGTCCCCGTTGGGGTGACCCCGCTGGATTTTCGCCGAGATCTTTGGCTTCGAAAGAGTCCCTGGGCTATTGTACGCGATCCTACATTTAGCTGTTGCATACAATACCGGCGTTTACCGGCATGTGACAGACGGACGGACGGACACACGATGGCAGCGTATGCCCCGCGATAAAAATTAAAGAAAAGATAATTAACAAACAAGATTAAAGGGTTAAGCGCAAAAGTCAGATAAGAGCCAGACGATTTACTGGCAAGTGGGTTGCTGAGGATAGAATTGAAGGCTACTTTTAAACGATGCCAGAAATTGATTATACCGTGAACGCTGGAGGGAACAAAGTAACGTACTTCGTTTAGTTTCATTTTGCGAGTGCTTTTATCTCCGGCGGCATTTCATCTCATTACATAGGCTATCACCGACGGTGGAACGAAGCACCTGCTTGTCTAGTTGGACGTGATTCCACAGGGTGGGGCAGAAAACCTATCCACTGGCCATTGTACGTCAAAAAATGCCACTATATACGGTACTGTCGCGGTCGACTGTAATTTCGCCAACATTTGATGACCGAATTTCAAAACTTTATTTTCCCACAACTGCTTCTTACGTTTACACGCTTATTTAACGTTGTTGAAACTAAGTTTTAAGCATAAAATGAGTTTCTATAGTGACTTCATTGATTCAGAATTTAATTTCTCAAAAACACAAAGTACCTTTGTGTTGTAATGTTCGGTAACTTATTGTTCGCGAACGTTTCCACAAACGTTAGTGAGCTACAACGTTTGAACATTCATGAGTTGGGATTGGCCCGTTTCTATAAAGTTCTAACTACGCTGTTGGGCATAGACAGGTGGTACGTTTGTGTTTGATCGTACGTAGACGAGGATGACAGTTTTCGTACGGTGTACGCGTGCGAACACAGTGAGTTAGAGATCCGTTGTGCCGAACGAACGGTCATACACGTCATCAACGCCAACTACGGTCGTCTCAACAGCCAAATATGTAATAAGACTTCGTATAGCAACGCCTGGAACCTGAACTGTGTTACCGAGCAGTCTCTGGCCATCGTCAGAGAAAGGTTATCGTACACAACTCACTTCTTTTTATTAACTTGCCGCAGCTTGGCGGGGGTAATGTTTTGATCCGTGTTCGTCTGTGTGTTTCTAGCGGAATAACTAAAGTTATGGGTAGATTGTCGTGGAATGTGGGGAGTAGGTAGACAGTTGACCGAAGAAGGGTCGGTGAAATTTTGTAAGTGATCCAGGAAATATTCTGGATATCAGTCAGTCATAACTGCTGCCACACTGCGAATGCTAGACTCCACGTAGACCGCGGCCACTGACACGTCTGCGGCTGTACTGGTACAACGGTCAGTACAATATTAACCTACTTCACTCACACGCACGCTCCTACTGCTCGCCGGTAACGACACTGTGCTGATTTCACTGTGTCTGGCGGGGGTATGTGCTGTACCAAGTGATGTATAGTCTTCTTTCTATTCATTACACTTTCTTAACCACAAAACAATCTATAGGACAAGTGTTTTCTTAGCAGCGTTCACTGCGATGTTCTTGCGTAAAGTTTTATGGCTGGTATCAGTTTAGTTGCAGCGTGCCATGCAAATTTGATAAGTTATAAGTTATGACATTTTTGTCTGAAATTTGAACATACCACTAAAGTAATAATCTTAGGCCTAATTGTAGACAAGATAAACATTTAAACAGTGCAGGTGGCGTATGCCCGGGGTCAACTGTCATAAGGGGACAAATTGTCCCGGGAAGTTTGTCTTGTGGCAAGTGTTGGGGGAGGGTGATTGTCCTATATTGAACTGCCATGTCATCTAGGTCAGTGTCAATAGTAGATTTATATAGAGCATAATCGCAAAGCCTCTAATGCTCTTATTATTATTATTCAAGCAATCGTACACGAATTAAGTACTACTTACTATCAACTCATTATCACCTATTCCTTCACCTATCACTTCTTCCTCTTCTGATTCTCCACTTTGTACATCTATAACTCCATCTCTCTTTCACTCCCGGTTTAAAACCTACCTCTTTCACAAATCCTACCCCAGTAGTTCCACTTCTTCCTCCCAGACTGCCTCCACGGACTTTTGCCTGCACCGTTTCTTCTGAGCTACTCGGTTTTTGATTTTGATTTTCTCATTATTTTTCGTTTCTGGGCCGTGCGCTAGATTAAGCTGGCCATCTCGTCAGCTTTTGAGCGCACGTAAATCTACCGTATCGTATCGTATCGTATCACATGCAGGAAACAAACTGTTAAGAGATCGCTTTTAACCACGAGGCTGTTTCAGACGGCAACGCAATACTACAGTATCTCCACAGAAAAATTAGCGATAAAAGTGCCCGAAAGGTCAAAATAAAAGTGTCACGAACGGCCTAATTTTTTTGGCATCGAAAATAACGGCAAATCTTGGGATGCCGCGGTACAGCCCTAGACACCGCACGGGAGCTTACCAGCTGCACTATGAGAAGGGATTCGCTGCCCCTCTCAAAAATGCGAGGAAATTATCGTTTGTATTGAAGCAGGAACACATGCGAAGAAACGTAATCAATCAATCAATCAATCATTTTATTTGCTTGAAAGAACAAAAACACATTCAAACAAGCAGGAGCACCAAGGCAAAATATGCACTTACAGGTGTCCTTATAAAAGATCATAGTTCAATTCACGCAAACTTCTAAGCCTAACATTACACAATGATAATAGAAACGATACAAATATAAACACAAAAATGAGGAATACATAACATAAAATACATGAAATCTACTTA
>Ga0209780_1001343_pt1 | contig 15979 bp, 7 predicted proteins | sample WorMetexBAHAMAS2_FD_187384 | JGI IMG/M metagenome (GOLD analysis project Ga0209780, IMG submission 187384) | Marine gutless worms symbiont microbial communities from Max Planck institute for Marine Microbiology, Germany - Inanidrilus exumae... | ecosystem: Host-associated > Annelida > Digestive... | reverse complement strand
ATATAATAAGAACTGTGTATTATATCCACTGCCCTTGACGTGCCAAAAAGAATTTTTGCTGTTTTATATGTGTCAGTTATGGGCCTTACACGTTGTTACAAAACGACAGTTTTTTTACATTTATTTAGGAACACAGTCAGAGAATGTGCAGCCCGTTCCAGAGCCGAGAGCAGACGTTGAACTTGACTGTGAGTCAGAGGATGTGCAGCCCGTTCCAGAGCCGACAGCTGACGTTGAACTTGCTTGTGAGTCGGAGGATGTGCACACCGTTCCAGAGCCGAGAGCAGACGTTGAACTTGATTGTGAGTCAGAGGATGTGCAGCCCGTTCCAGAGCCGAGAGCAGACGTGGATGTGCAGTCCATTCCAGAGCCGACAGGTGACGTGGAACTTGCTTGCCAGTCAGAGGATCTGCAGCCCATTCAGGATCTGCAGACCATTCAAGAGCCGACAGCTGACGAGTCAGAGGATGTGCAGCCAGATTTTAGGCCTATTGCATTGTCTGCATTTTATAGCAGAAAACATGTTGAAGGTAATAAGGAAAGTCTCAAAAAAGGCTGATACGCAAGCCATCACGTTATCGTTGACATTTTACTTTGGCTTCGACTCTGTAGAACTTTGCAATACTAAAATAACTGTTGGTATTGACTGAATAAATGTGTGTAAGACACGAACATATGAACAACTGAATAATTTTATTGTAGGCTTAGCACTGAAGTTTATGACAGCTGAGGTAGTAAGACTGTTAGACCTACTTTTTCATTTGTCCCATATGTCCCCAAGTGATGTCCCAGTTTACCCGGCGTCGTCCCATTTTGCCCCAACATAGTACCATTATGTCCAGCTTATTTACATAGAAATTATTTGATAAATGTCATTACTGTAGAGTTGTTCCTTATGTACTGGGTATGCCCTGGCTGAACTGAGATATTTTATTGCAACTTGTTGTTGTTTTTGTCTCCAGCAGCACTGCGAACATATTGTGCAGGCAATGTCCCATTTATCCCCACTCTCCCCTATGGGAGTTAGCAAGGTTTCAAACAGCAAAAGTGACCTTCAAGGTCATTCAAGGAATATTGGCGATGGTGTCATTTGATAAGTCACATATGATTTCCTATTAGTCTTCCATTGCAACTATGTCTCTATCCAGCACCATTTCCGGCATATTATCACTTATTTCTCAAAATGTAAAGAGGTCACGTGACTCTGAACACATCCCTTTTGGGAGTAATATATCATGCATGCACTCGTACTCCAGTGTATCAATCAGTACACGAAATTTGAAGTGCTTAGCTTCACCAATTAGTTGTGTGTGAATGGGGCACTCGCCAGCAAAGAGGTGACAGATCTCCCAAAGATACTGTCAAAAGCACGAACAAGTGCCGGATGATTCATCTGGCACTTTGGGCGAAGTCCACTGGCCACGTCGCAGCTAGCCAAGGCTCAAGAACAGCTCGGTCTGCCTCGTCATAATTAGGGCCCACAGTTATCCGCGGCAAATTTTGCCAAATTCCGCGGCGCCGTTTGCCAAATTCCGCGGCTCACCGCAGCAAATTCTCGGAATTTCGCGGCTTACCGCGGCCGCCCATTTTAGAGTATACTGTGCCGACTTTGGCCCAGTTATGCCCCGAAACTTTAGCATTATTGTCACATCAAACTATTAAACAAACATTTTACACCTAAACTTTGGGGCGGTTGTCATACTTGAGGGGCATTGAGTGGCCTGCACAGAGGCGTTGTGCCGTTATACAACTACCGTACTCACTCACACCTAATGAGTTATGAATGATAATTAATAAATTCCAACGATGGTCCTGCGTATAGCGTATGAGCGATTGCATCAATGAAATCACTCAGCGTGTTTACTAATTAAATACGACAATAACAACTTTACGACAAGTAAACTTAAATATCGGAACTAAACCGAAAAAGCGTCACTAATTACGTTGTCACTCATCAGTCGATCGTGCTAATCAGTCTGTTTCATTCACCAGTCATCTTCATCTACAAAGGTCCAGTAAGTAAAAACGTAAGTAAGTAAGCAAACGGAACGTGAAAACGCATCACTGAAATCAACAGGCCTGTGTAGCTGTCCGAAGGGACTGAGTGTCACAATTACAACAGCAATACAGACTTACGGAATTTGGCCGCTGCTGCGGAATTTCCGTGTTTATGCGGAATTCCGTGAAATTCCGCGAAAACACGGTAATTCCGCGGCAACGGCCAAATTCCACGGCTCGGCTCGAAATTCCGCGGCCCGCGGAAAACTGTGGGCCCTAGTCACTTGTACTTGATACGTTTTCCAATTCATGTGTAAATATATTGTAGTTAATATATAGAGCTAATAGTGCTATATTTCCTAAAGTATTGGAGTTAGAAAGGTTTCAAGAAGCTGCAATGACCTTGACTGCAATGACCTTCAAGGTCATTCAAAGTCATTGGTATTGGTGCCAATTGAATCAGATTGAAAAATCAATTCATTTCAGCTAATTAAATCTAATCAAAATTTATTTTCCTGAATCAGAATGCTCTAGTCTCCGGCAGCCTCGAGAAGCAACGGCATTCCATGCCCCATATATGCATGGCCTTTAATTTTTTTTAACTGAAAGATAATGTCAATGTTGATGAACAGTTTTTATCTCGGCACAAATCTCTGACGAGATCGCACTGATACCGGAAGAAGAAGACGGCTGCGACATGAGTATTGTCTTCAGCTGTTTACAAAAATGAGCGGGTTTCAGCGACGGTGACTTTACAGATGATGGACGTACGTTCTAACATGTAGGTCCAGAAACTGCAAATGCCAGTGAGCCGTATGTGATAGTTCTTGTTCGCGGGTAATCAAGGTCGCTTTGGGTTGCTGCCCGCAGCTGACGACGGGATGTAATGTAATGCAGACAACTTATATAGCGCTGCAGGCAATACAAGCCGCTTCAAGAGCGCTTTACAATCACAAACTGTCCTCTTGCGCAAATGAGATTGTGACAGCTGAGAGTGGCGAACATACTGACGACAGGTAGACTAGCTGTACCTGGCATAAAATACTTTTCCATCATCTGTGACTCGTTCTTCCCATCCAGCCGGTAATTCGTCTTCGCTGTCTGAATCTATCAGCACCGAATCCATCTATAACTCGATTCCGGAAGTTTATGTTTGTTTTCAGCGCATCGAAGAGCAAAACGCGATCTAAGCTAGTAAAATCGATTTTTAGGGCTGTGCTAACCAAGTATTTTGCTATTCAAGTACGAGCAAAGTACGTAATCGAGTACTAGTCAAAAACCGAAACTTTGTTACTTATGACTCAAATAAAATAACAGAAGTAGACGAATCCTTCTAGCGAATATCCCATTTATATAGGCCTAATTATGTTATTTAGGAAATCCCGTGAATATGAACGGTAGCTATACAGTCACCCTCTGGGTAGAGAGAAACTAGCCTTTGATTGCTGGACGAGACAAAACGCACGATCATCCTCAAAAATTAAATGTAACAAGCCGACTGTATGATGCTCAAGACTAAAGGTTCATTCACACCGGAAGTGACGTCGCGTGGTAGCGGTGTGATCCAACCGTAACCCAATGCCGCAAAGACACCGGTGTGAACGAACCTTTACAAACGGGGATTGTAACTGTAACGCCGTCATTCTTCGCAGTATATAGCGTGCATTTGGCCGTTGCTTGCAACTGCGACTGACATTAAATTTTTGCCTTTACGAATTTCAACGTACAGTGGTAAAGCCCGGTTTGCTAGTGGCTAGTCAATCGCGCTGGTGATGTCCTCGCTCCGGTCATAGCTCACATGTGCAACATATGTCATTCGCTTAGTCCAAGATGCCTGATCGCAGGATAATGACCGGAGTCAGTCGCCAAATAAAATATGACTGACTTGGGTAGAATACGACGTGACTGGCTACTTGAAGTTGACTTAGAGATTGAATATGACTGGCGGCGGCGGCTTCGTGGCGGCGGCTCCGGTGAGTATCGCAGGATTCGCAGCAAGATGGCTACCGTGCGTCCGTAACGGTCCGTTATTACTGAAGAAGCGTACACTGGATGCAAATGACCCAGCTTTGTACAGACCGATCTCCAACCTGAGTTTCATTTCCAAGGTTGTCGAGGCGGTCGTTGATGCCAGATTTGCCGCTCACGCTGCTCGACATAGCCTGCTGCTTAGGCCTACATTACAGTCAGCCTACCGTCCGAATCATTCAACAGAAACAGCAGTCATCTGCATTATTAATGACATGATCAGCGCCATTGATCAAGGTCACATCAACGCTCTGATGCTGCTTGATTCATCTGCCGCATTCGATGCCGTCGACCATCAAATTCTAGCAGATGTTCAGCGACAACGGTTCGGAGTTGACGGGGGTACACTTGGAGGGTGAACTTTTTAAGTGATCGCAGTCAAGTTGTTCGAGTTGGCTCTTTCAAATCTGGTGTAGGCCTAATTACTTTGCAGTATGAAGTCCTCCGGAATCCGTGCTCGTTCCAAAGAGGTTCCTAGTATGCCGAAGACGTATGCCCTCTCATGATGGAAAGGCTGCATGTACCACCTATTCGCTGACGACATGTACGACATGGCTTACCGACCGATGTCCCGTAGATCGTCTCAACACTCGTAGCTAGACTGCGCCATGGACGTCATAAACTGGTGCGCTGCCAAGCGTCAATGCCGATAAGACAGAGGTGATGTGGTTCGGCTCGGCCGCCAAGCTCAGCAAGATCCCACCTACCAGCAGCAGCGTTCGCATCGGCTCCATCGACGTCCATCCAGTGATCGTCGTTCGCGACCTTGGAGTGATAATCGACAATGAGCTATCGATGCGCTTTCACGTGTCACGAACAGCGCAGACATGCTTCTACCATCTGCGTCACCTGCGGTCCATCATCGGCAACTTGGTCGTGACGTCACGGCACGGCTTGTGTCAGCCTTCGTCTTGTCGAGACTGGATTACTGCAATGCCGTCCTTGCAGTCATTCCGGCTTCAACGTTGGCGCCGTTCATGAGAGTGTAGCATGCTGCAGCTTGTTTGGTGTATATAATCTCTGGCCACGTGATCATGTCTCGGCGGCTTCGAGGGAGCTGCATTGTCTCCCAGTCGCACAACGAATCGACTACAAACTGTGCTTGTTAGATCACAAGTCGTCACGTGGTCAAGCTCCGGAGTACACCAATCAACAACATGTTGAAGTCGGCTGCTAACGACCTGTCATTGACCACGTTGCGCACGGCAGCAACCGGGAACTGCGTCTTCCCCTACACCAACCGTCGGTTTGGTGACAGAGCATTTTCTCTCCCAAAGCCTGAAACAGTCTACTCACAGACCTCAAGACTGCTACCGGTTCAATGGGCGCTTTCAAACGTCGCTTGAAGACCTGGCTTTTTAAAAGGGCTTATGACTGACATTCAGACTACAATTATTTTATCAATGTTTATCATTATCATCACCGTTATCATTATCGTTAACATCATTTTGTGTTATGTGCCATCGATCTTTATATGCATTGTGGGAGGCGCAATACAGATGACTGCTTAGGCCTATATTAGGCCTACATTACATTACATTACTTTGTTTTTTTCTCGTACGACAAATCATGATCGTTTCTTCCGTGACGCGGTGGTGCATATCTACATTTGTTACAGCAGGCCTATCAACCTTAAGTAATTAAGTGGGAGGGGCGTCTCCAAAACGACCTATTCTATGTCGATTGCGACGTTAAGCCCTAATGTAATCAATCAAGTCAATCAAGCATCAAGGCTAGACTTGCTCTCAAATCATCCTAGCTTGTTTATCTCATTTGGGTGGCCAGTCCAGTAGAGTAAGCCGAAATCTCTTCTAGAAACCTTGCTTGTCGTATTCGGTTGTGTATATTATTCAAGATGAAATAATGACAATGATAATGAGGTCCCGCATGGTCTACGTAAGGCCTCCAGCCGCAGACTGTTGTCCTCGATGTTACCAAAAGACCCAACCTCGATGGCATTTAGGCGCCGCTATTTGTCACTCACGGTCACAGACTATGAAGAACACCGTTGAATCCGCTTGCCTGTGCGAGAAATTAACCTGAAAGGCTGAAAGTATGCGCGCTAATTCCTGGCATAAATTATCCCGCCAGTTGCGCAGTAAAGCGGACTGAACCCAGCCTCATGCAGTGCGTTTCAGCCAACAGGTTATACCGCGAATATATACCGAAAACGTCATACTAGCTTACAGTACAATTATGAATTACATGCACACACAGATTGTCATTATTGTCATTCACGTTAATAAATTCGCCAGATCTTCAAGTGATAACTGTGATGTCTTCTCCAGCAAAATGCTACCCATCACTGCTTTCCACGTCAGTTTCACCGACAGTGGAATTCGTGGGAAAATGATAATCCCCGACGAACTAATGTACAGATTGGCACATAGACGGAATCGTGTCGTTGATTGTTTAAAATACTTGCAGCAGTATTTCCAGGCCTGTGAGTGAAAGCGAGAGTACACAGCGGACGGCACAACATCAAGACCGGTTCGAAAATCACAGCACAACAGCCGTATTCACTATAGGTTACAACACTAGGCCCAATTGGAGTGGAATATGCGAGTGTAACGAGCATAGACAACTCCAGACAGTACGTTGTAACCTACTTATTTCATGACATACGTACTATGGATCTCCGACAGTGGTTTATCCAGACGCCTTAATACTGGAGGAGAAATGCCAGACCCCTTACTACTGGAGGAGAATGAAGCCTGCCAAGGTGATGCCGGGGGAACGAGATGCCGTAGGCTATATAGGTTCGGTGTATTTTTTTTGGGGGGGGGGGACTAGACACAATTGAGGCGAAAGTTACCCCAAGACAAGAGATGTCTAGATAAAACACTGGATCTCCGAGCTGGGCGCACATGCACTGTAGGCGATTAGGCTACTGATAACGCTCGGCTGATGGCTGGACCAGTGTCTGTGATAAACCATGTAGGCCTAGGCCTCCCACAGAACAAAAATGCAGCATCAGTTTAGTAGGGGGCTACAGAGGATGAAATGTGTGCATCAGTGAGAGCTAATTTTATTGTAAATTTTAATGTTTATTCAGATATTTGAGATACAGAGACTTTGGAAAATAGTACATTTTTCAATGCAGTGTGATGTTCAATCAGATATAGTGTTCAATTTAAAGTATCTGAAGTGGAATAACGGGTTGCAGCTCGCTGGCCTGATGTTTAGTTTATACCAGCAAACAATAGCGTAGTGACCATGTCCAGATGGGCAGTTTGAGCAGTCATTTGCAGTATTCAGTATAATAGCAGCATGTACCCGGCGTTTTCGGCCGGCACTCACTCTGCGTATTTTGATATAATGATTTTGACGGCCAAAATAGTTATAAGTGACTGGGGTTTTCAGTCCCATGAATAGTCGATTCCCTACCTCGCCCGAGCCCAGTGGCACCAAGCCCCATTGCGCTTACTACGCCAGTCCCCTTGTATGGGTACGGCCTATATCCAGAAGAATGCAAGGACCCTGATGTCTGAAAATGTCCCCATGAGACTGATAAAGAAATGAGGTTACGGAGGTCGGAACCGGATTTAGAAGTGTTCGAACTGTTCAGCCAAACAGGGCCTCCCATTTATGAGCCTCATTTTGAGGCACCAATTTCTGAAATGCCATTTTCTGGTTCAAGTTATAGACATTTTCCCTGCATCATTGTCCATTGCTACACCCATAGAAAGGCGTCGCTAAACAGTGGAAAGTGTGAACGAGAAAGAAAGTTAGCGACACGTTCCAGGTCCCGCATTTGTAAATCAGGAGCTGCTGATGGAGGTCACGATCGAGCAGGCAGAGCGAGAGCATCTCTGGGCGATCGCGGCAGCGGGCCGCGAGGCGACAGGTCGCGGGCGGTGAGGAAGCCCGTCTGCTTCATGGCGCGAACTTGCGACCGACGCTCAGTCAACTGCGACCGAAGAGACTTTATCTCCTCTTCCGCCTGCTTCCGAAGCTGTACATGAATGGAAAAAACAAACAAACACAACTTAGATCAACGGCAAATTTAGAAGCAGACAGAGGCCGCGGACACCAAACCTTATGAAGCACAAAATTTTTAATATTTTTAACATTTTCGGCAACTTGGTCCATAAATGTGTCACCTTTTTATTTTTGGAATAACTCAGTATATAATACCTTCATCTCGGTTGTGAGTTTGACGTTGACGCCGGCAATGCGGCGCTGCATAGCGTCTATGTCGTTCTGTAGACGCACTGACCGGATTCGCAAGTTGTTCTGTCAACAGTTACAATTATAGCTCTTAACAACAACAACTGTCCAAAGTGATTTGGCAAAAGACCGCATCGCCGTCTTTTCACGACAGCAAATGCGTTCGTCCGCCACGTTTGCTAGGCAGGCACATTCACCCACGGCAGCAGACGAACAAGGCGCAATGCACTCATGCTTAAGGTACGTTACAATGTATATGTTCCCCCTCAAGAGTGCCCCTTCCAGTGAGGGATCTGGACTCCATCTATTACATGGTTCCTTGGATCGACATGAGTCAGCATCCCAGTAGCGACATCTGGAGAGCCAGGCGAAATATTTTCGAATTTTTTGTCAGGTAAGCAACGCACGATTTCACCGATTTCCCGTCGGCTAAATTTCACGAAATTTGAACACAACACGTCGATCGGTGTCGCGATGAAAACTTTCGGAACAGAATTTTGAAAATTTTACAATAAGGGGTAGTTTTTCCAAAAAACGCAAAAATTTCTGGAAAATTTTTAACGTATTGCGACTTTTGGCCGCCATAACTCCGCAATGATTACAGATCGCCGGAAATTCACTACCAAAATAACCCTTTACGGGATTTTTAATTTCCACTTTTACCGTTGTAATGAATTCAAAGTCATTCATTCTCCTGACCTGCACACTCCACACAAGAAACCTTACCAAATTTTCTCCGACTTCCGACGCGGGTTGACAACACGGCGGATAACGTTGACATCACTCATGCAGTCACAGGCAGCCAATCATCATCGACTATTGAGTCACGTGACACTAGGTCTCGTCGAATGCAGGAAGTAAACAGCTTGTGCACAGATAGCCCAGCACTTCGAGTCGAATACTGTATTGTGGGCATACCACACAATACAGCCATCTAGTGAAGAAAATCTAATTGACTTGTACCACAGTATCGACAAATTTCCATAAAATAATGGGTACAACGGCAAAATCTGTGGAAGGTTTGCACTAGGATGTAGGGTGTTTTCCATTTTTTGAGGTGGACGTCGTCCCTGTCACCGATATCTGAAACTCGCCTGCTGTGGAGGTTGTCCGGTCGATGATGGCTGACCGTCGTGTGTCTTCTCCAACTGTGCGACGATCTTCCTGTTATTCACCTCCAGTTCACACTTGAGTCTCTTGTACTGCTCTTCTAGCGGCACAGTCTTCCGCTTCTCGTCGAAGTACTTCTTCTTCCACGTGTCTCGCCCTGCATTCAACGTCACGCAACAGCGACGCCAATCTCCCTCATCAATGTCAATGTCATTGTCAATCGCAAATTTATATAACGCATGATCACAAAGCTCGTAATGCGATGCATACACTAGTACACTGGGAAAAGAAGTTTTAGGATAATGCCGAAAACTGTCGGATCACGCAGACTGCCCCGTGCCCCAGACCGTCGGACCAGCTACAGAGAAAACCTGACCGCCAAACATCGAACGCCGGTGACGCCGTACAAACAGCTGGTGGGAGGTGGGTAGAATGGATACAATGCAAAGCCGAAAGGGCCGAACCTCGAGGTCGCATAGTCAGGAGATGGGGTGAGGTTCTTGGGAAGAGCAGCGAGACCTCCTCTCCCCCATTTAGGGGCTTGGGGCTAGTTAGGGAGCTAAGCGTTTTCCTTCGGCCTTCGTACATTCTTCATATATTTTATGTTTATTGTTTTTCTACAAAAGTTGAGAATCCAGAGGCGGAATAGAATTCAGGCCCGGCACAAAATGCAGAAACTGGTCACGGTTCACGGATGTTCTTATAGGTACAACATATTCTTTTATTCGTCGACTAACGTTTACTTTTACGCGACTGTTGCTGTTACTTTTGTCAACAAAATTACAAAGACTATACTAATCTGCTAAATGCTGTAACGCTGGGCGGAGCTTACGATGGAGGCAGAGCTTCTCTCCGTTGCAGTGGGTGATAGGCTGGCAGCAGCAGCGGCGGCGTAGGCTATTCATGCTGATGGCAGAGGTCACAGTATAATGTTCCCAGTTAGATAGCGCCGGTCAAAGGGTATGACTATGCCTAAACCGAAACCGAAACCGAAAGGTGGTGGCGGGGAAGGGGAGTACGTCAGCGCCATACTTCGCAGCGGTCCGTCTAGTTAATTAGGGTTGACTAAAAATGCGGGACCGGAAAATGGAGGACCAAGTGTGATCAAAGGCGACAGGTGCAAAGCCGGAAAACGAAGAACCAAATGTCCGCGCTGGAAAATGGAAATTAGGTTCTACAAATTCCGGTTCAACATTTTCCGATCCCAACGTTTTTGGTCCTGCGCTTTCCAGTCCTGCATATTGAGTGACCCGTCTAGTTAGCGAGAAAGACAGCAATCGCACCATCGAAGCATAATAATTACTTCAACGACGAAGATAAAGACGACGACGATGATGATAATGATGATGATGATGATTATTATTATTATTATTATTATACCGTTGACTGTTTTTTCCTGCGACTTGTTTTGTAGATGTTGAGCTCGTCGCATCAATTCGTCTCTCTCCTGTTCGGCCAGACTTCTCACAGCCCTCAGATCACTGATCTGCTTCAACAGCGCCGCCTCTGTACACGCACGAAGTCACAAGTTGTTTATCCGTCGACGCCGCCGCCGAGACTAGTGGCGTATCTAGGGAAACCATGCGCCTAAGCATATAAATGTAACGTTCGGTCGACAGATATAAGTGAACGATACGAGCTCTGAATTTAAGAAGGTGTATGTCACCTTTCTATAAAAATTGGGTGAAGATCGGTCCAGTACTTCCTGAGGTAAATGGTCTCCAAGAGGACCATTAAAAAGAAGACGAAAGAAGGTAGCATCATCAGGACACATGCCGGGCAAACTGATAATAATTATTGTCAGCGTCAGCATAAACAGTATGATTGTGGCTACGTACGTATGATCGGCTTGCGAATAAGTTGGCGCTAAACCAGCGCTCTCTGAATTAAGTGTCAGAACAAATCCTTTGACAACGTCTACAGTTTTGTCACAGTTGAATCTTGCTCCATACAGCTTTCTCGTTTCTTTAAATTTATTGAACATTTTAAATGTAGTCGAGTATTTTTAAGAAATCCGATATTAAACGACAATGTTACACGCTACTCGTAGTTTCGCCGAATGCAGCAGCTGTTCATTGCAGTAAGGTTACAAACTTAACAGCAAATTTTAATTATGGCTAACAGCTAAGACATTTTCTTTGCAATCTTACGTTAGTTTTTTGTATTTATGGATTGTTACTCGAGAGATAACAGAGAGGCGTGATATAAATATCAAAACCAAATATGTCTTGCGTTAAAGCAAGGCGACAATGATGACTGTGACACAAGCTGGCCAAATAAAGAAATACGCTTACTTGAAAACGTAACATTTTACTTACTCTCAGCTTCTCTCTTTTTGTTCAGCTACAAAACATAAATATTGCACGTCGTGCATTTACCATACACAGGTGAAAATGACAAACATCATAAGCCTGAAGATTATTTATAGATACATCAGTGTAGTTCAGTTTAATTTTAATGTGTAAAATTCGGCTGACAGAACACAACTGTACATAAGTAAAATAAATGATAATATAAACCTAAGATAAACAATATACAGTAAAATAATGATGATGACGATTATAGTCTGCAGCTGTCTTTGAACAGTTGCCTTTCAAAAAAGTTTACAGCATCGCCTTTAATTGCTAATGTAAGTTCATGTCGCCTAGGCCTAAGATTGTGCAAACGGTTATTACCTTGTTGCCTAATACTAAGCACATGAAAAAAATCATCAATTTTTATTGTATCAATATGATATTATGATATTTTGTCTTGGCTAATGTATATTAAACATAGAGGCGTCAGATGAGTCTACGCGGCTAATGAAAAATTATAGATGCAATAAAATACAAAAACCAACAACATAACACAATGTATGTATGCGCTTTTTGAATGTCATTTGGTGTCAAGTATTTTTCTTTTTAACGTTTTTTTATTTTTGGCAACGTTTTAGTTATGCGAAAGAATCATACACGCAGATGATGAAAGTTGCAAAAAGAAGCTGTTTAGAGACAACCTCAATAAAATATTATCCTTCTGTTGTCAGTTGATTAATCAAAATAACCATAATGGCTTAATGACTTATTAACAACTCACAATAACAATGCTGATAAAAAACTGCAAATTTCTGCTATGTATTTCGAGTTATCTCGTACTGAGGCATGTTAGGAATTAGGCTCCAGACGAACATAATTCAGGCAACGTTTTAAATGAAATGGTTATTAAAGTTTTCTTGTCACGTTTTTAACGTTTTTGTTTGAACGTTTTTACATCTACGACGGTAAGAAAGTACCTTGTCTGCTTTCTGTTTATCGAGTCTTTCTTGCATTTCTCGTCGCTTTTCTTCGGCCAGTTTCTGTCGGTCTTCATTGCGTTTGTTCTCGGCTTCTTTGCGACGAGCTTCGTTCTTCGCGCGCAGTTCTTCTTGACGTTTCAACCATTCCGCTTTTTTCTCCCGTCTTCGTTTTTCTTCTTCACGTCGCCCCGATCCTCCCGGTTCCTGTTCCCGAGTTTTTCTCTCTTCTTCCGGTTTCTGTAGATCGTCCGCTGGCTTTCCCTGTTCCTCTTCCATCCTCTTCAACCGTTCATATCTTCTCTCCGGCAGCTGCTGTCGTTTGTCATTCATCCTCTTTATCTCTTCCATCCTCTTCTTCTCCTCAGCATCTCCAGTGTTCTGAGTCATCTGTTCTCCATCGTTGCCTTCACACTCCATTTTCTCCTTCTCCTCACTGCTGCGTTTTCTCTCGAACCTCCCGCCTCGTTTTTTGTTATCTTTCTTCTGTTTTCTGCACACAGACACCGTCATAAAACGAATATGCCACGAACAGACTGCCGTCTGTGCGTTTTATGCGTCACGATAATCTTCGTTATCAATGTCATTATCATCATCACCATCACCATCATCTGCAAATTTATAGCCTACTGCAAATGTGACAGAATAGACATAGGTGCATTTCAGTAGTCAACAGCTACGTCTGTCCTTGTTATTGTCGGGCCGAAATGTACGCTGGCTGCGTCGCATGCTGCCCCTTGGTGAGTCACAGTGAGTATGCCGACGGGACAGACAGACAGACGGACGGCTAGACCGTTACGTTATGCTTGCCGCTTGACGCCGCCAGCATAATAAAAAAAACATAAAATCAGAAGTCAGAAGTCATTGCACGATAAAAGCTACATTAAACTAGTACGTCTTCAGCTGTCTTCTGAACTCCGCTGGCTCTGCCGCGGTGCGCAAATCTTCGGACAGTGCGTTCCATGCGGCGGGACCGGCGTATAAGAACGCACGTTACCGAAGTTTATGCACAGCCGTGGCAGTGTGAAGACCGTCGACGACGAAGACGGGAGGCCGGAGTGTGTCTGGCCGGTGCCGACGGCGGACCGAAACGTTCGTTAGACATTCTGGACGTTAGTTAAACCGCTGAACCGAAACAGTAGAACGGGAGAAAATTCGACGCACTCGGCTACCAACCAGTTTGATAGCTTGTCGACAGGAACACGCATTTAGATGCAATACCGGCGTGTTAAGAGAACAGACAGCCGACAGACCGACGGACGGACGGACAGATGCCGTGCCATTACGTACTGCGCGTTGCACCTACGTCGCGCGGTAAAAAATAACTGTAGAAATACGACAAGCATCGGAGCTTACCCGTCTGTCGGACGACCATGAAGCGCGGCGCCATCTTGCGGTACATCCACCCTCTGCAGCTCTTTGATCGTCTTTTCCTGCTCAGCAGCTTTACCGTTCTGATTTAAATGTCCTTCAAGCTCGTCGTCACACTCCATCGGATCGTCATTAGGGCGTTGTTTCTCAATACATTCGACAGGTTTCTCGTCATCTTCCTTCTCTTTTCTGTGTAAACAACGCCATCTGCCTTATTTAAAACTAGAAAGCCCTCACTCGAAGTCGCACCGACCACTTTAGCGTTTTTAATCAACCGCGAATTTTCGACTGGCTGCCTATTTAGTTACACTTACATTTCAGGTTTGCTTTTTATCCACGTTGCCGGTCATTTTCACTTTTCAGCCAATCCTGACCATAATCATTAACCAAACTTTGACCTGTGACCTCGAACTTCGAAATTGACCTAGACGGGATCAAATTAAACCAACACACCAGATATCTAGGTCATTTCACTCGGAAGTTATTCTCCAAACACACACGCATTGCTAATCGATTGCTCTACCTGGGCAACTAAAGTAGTCGATAATAAAATGAAGGCACATGACAAACGAATAGCTGTGATCCTGTGTTTTATGTCTTATTGCTAACCTGATTTAATACATTCAAGAGAAATTGCTTTGAATTAAACAACAAGTGTCGGCTGCTGCAGACAGACCCGCGCGACGCGCTGCCTCACGCCCATAATGTTGTATAGTACACAAAGGTGAACGCTCAATGTCATACACTGGCGACCGACGACCGTCGCCACTTTACCATACGAAGCTTCCACCTGAGTTGACAACATCTGCGATGGTCGACGTACAGTTGCGAAATTTTTTATAAGTCCGGAGAAGGGACAACGTTCCAGAGGGAAGTACCCTTGTTTTTGGAGATACCCGAATTCCCTTCCGATACAACGTAGGATAAGCCTCTACGAGGGTAGCCTCTGCGCCAAAAACGAGGTCGATCCGTTTAGCCGTTTTAATACAATACCGGCTTGTGACAGACAGACAGACAGATAGACAGACGTAGGGCCATAGCTAGCACAGCGTCGCGCGGGTAAAAATCAGAACGTTAGAAGAAGATGTGCACTGTCAGCCACACCCACAACTTGATGGCAAAACGGCAAGCATTGGAGCTGAAAGATCTGTCCTGGGATAGAAAAGTCTATAGAGGTCAAGACACCAGACAGACGTGGTAGGCCTAAAGCGAGTAAGTAGGCTCACAGGGGCAGCTAGTTATTTCTGACTTATCTCTTCTCTGGCACCTGTCAGTCGCATCGTCTTTTTCTGTTGATTTACAGTGCGATCTCACCATCTATAAATAACTCCCTCACTCTTCCACTTCTCGCTCAAACCTCATCTGTTTCATCTGCTCGTCATTATTCAGTTGTTTCTTCCCTCCACGTCATCTGTGCCAATCGGCTTTCGTTTTAGCTTTTTTTATGTTACTTTTTCGACCGCATCGTATGCATTGCATAGATGCTGCCTATTGCTACAGATGTCGCACGTAGCGTGGTCTGTATATCTGTCTGTGTGTTGGTCACTCGGACGTGCTGTGCAAAAAAAACTAGCTAAACCGATCGAGATGCCATTTGGGGGCTGACTGGTTTTGGTCCAGGGAACCATATATTAGATGGGAATCAAGATCTCCCACGGGAAGGGGTAATTTTGGGGAGTTGTCCGGTCCACTGAAAAGCACTCGGAGTCTCTGCTGCGGTGTACGCAGCAAAAGGGATCATTCAGTCCTCAATAACGGCATAACAGCACGACTCCTGCTGGTCGATGTCACATTACATTGTTCCCCGTGAAAAATCTGCCCCTTGCGATGCGGCTTTTCATCAAAATTCTTTTACCACTTGTTCTGTCTGTTTCCGTGCGGTAGATTAAGTTAGCTGTCAGTCAGTTTTTTCGATGCATGCTGACGTACGTTTCCTATCGATCACAGTCTGCTGTTCCGAAGGGCCGCTAATGAGAAGGTTCACTATTCCTACGGTCCGGTCCCTAACCTAACCCTAAACCCTAACCCAAC
>Ga0209780_1001342_pt1 | contig 15984 bp, 9 predicted proteins | sample WorMetexBAHAMAS2_FD_187384 | JGI IMG/M metagenome (GOLD analysis project Ga0209780, IMG submission 187384) | Marine gutless worms symbiont microbial communities from Max Planck institute for Marine Microbiology, Germany - Inanidrilus exumae... | ecosystem: Host-associated > Annelida > Digestive... | reverse complement strand
TTACATTTACAGTTTATGTAATGTTGTGTACGCCAAAGCTCTCAAACTGCAAAAATTAAAATAAATGCTAAATTATAATCATGAAATACGTATGCCAATATTCCACGAAGAGTCAGAAGTACTTGAACCCTGATTGTTGATGACAAAATAAAATTGATATCTCGTAAAAGATGACATAGTTGCTGAAAACGGAGCCACGAATTAAAGTGAAAATGATAATTTTTACAACTGGCCATTTTTGCATGTGTGTATTCTACAAGAAAACTAACTATTTTCCACTTTAATTCTTGGCTTCAGTTTTCAGTCTTTTATGGCGATATCAAATTATTGGTGTATAGCAAGAAAAACACATCCAGACCAGTATTGGAATTTTTTTATGTCTCACCATCCAGTGCATCAGAAGCTAGCAGTTATAAGGACTCTGTTGAACAGATGTGACAGTGTGGCAAGAGAAGAAAAAGATTGTTTAAAAAAGAGGAACACGTTTCAGGTGCTTTGAAACAATGCAGTTATCCAGCTTGGAGTATCTGTGAGGTAAAAAAAGTACTTGCAGGACAAGAATGAAAAGAATGAAGAAAATTATCCAGAAAATGGAGAAACTGAAGAGTAGGTGTATGATGACAGTACCTTATGTCAAAGGTTTAAGTGAGGCCTTTATCAGACTTTTGAAAGGCTACAGGATCTTAACAGCAGTGAAATGTCATATGACATTGATAAATATCATCCAAAAGATAGGATTAAGGATGAGGGAAAATAGGTGATATACAAATACCTTGTGTGAATGGTGAGCGTGTTTAATTTGGAGAAACTGGAAGACCACTTGGGACAGGAGATCGTAAAGAAGTGGAGAGCATTACAGGAGCCTTCATCAAAGCAGAGTGCACAAGAGCAGCAAGTATATGCAAGACGTCTGCAGTAACGGATCACATATCCAACGAGAATCATGTAACAGACTGGGAAAATGTCAAGGTGGTTGATCGAGAGTCAGACAAGCCTGTCAAACACATAAGAGAGGCAGTATGGATCAGGAAGATCAGACACATGAATCGAGACGACGGAAGCTACCAACTGAGCCATGTATGGTACAAGTTACTGACGTTAGAAGCCGGAAGTCCGTCCTGATGAAAATCTCAGATAGGAGGTCTAAACGTTGATAAACAAGTATGTTTTTGGTTGTCTAAATGTTACTTAGTTGGTTGGAGTTTAACGTCCCTTTTCAGCACAAATGTGGCTATATTAGAGTCGAAAGGTCAGGAGAGGAGAGCTACCCCTACCCAGCGATATATTAACCTCAACCCTGGCTGCCTTTTTGTTCAGCAGCCACCCAAAAAGGGAAAGGGATCGAGAGGCTCATTTAAATTATTATGCTAGTGTCTACAACAGGGGAAGACAACTATCGTTGACAAAACAAAGCAAGACAAAACTAAATCAAATACGACAAAAACATGCATCCTTAACTAACAAAATACATATAACACAAAATCAACACACAGAAAACTAAGTCAGGTTTAGTCGCCTCCTGTGACATGCGGCCTGGAAACGGAGTGGGACTATTCTGGTAAAATGGGACGGGATGGAAAAGGAAGAAAATAAATGAAGCGAGTAAGAAAGAGAAAAGTGAAAAGTAAAAGATACTAAAGGATAAGAGTAGGTGGGGAAGTGGGGAAGTGAAGGGATGGGGAGATTTTTCCAGGCCCATATGGGGCAGTTGTCTAAGTGTAACTCATTCAGTCATAACATACTTACTTTTGTTAATTTGCAGATGACTATAGTAGTCACAAAGAAGCGGTTTTACTGAAAAGTGATGTTATGCTAGTAACACTAGTTTTTGGAAGTAGTTATTCATTGTTGATGATAACAGTACATGTATGCATACAGGTGTCAGTGACGACTACTGTGACGCATCAGGGCAGTGGGTGCCGGGGTGAAATGATTGTTTCCATGCCAGTTGATGGCTATCGGCTGTCTAAATGGAGTTGGAATCATGAGCACTCTGCTAACAAGTGGAAATGTCACCATGAGTTACATGTCCGATCACGACAGTTTGTTGTTGACATTGATGCTAATCATCGTGTGACACGTGCAGTACGTAGACTTTCAGCAAACTTTACATTCCAGACTCCAGCAAATGTCGCCAGCTGGCTTCAGAACCTTAATGCCGTCGTTGACTACCAGCATGACATGCATGCATGGAAGAGCAGTGGTAGAACCAACTTCCAGTGGGGCCAGTATGCATTTGGACATGAACATGACGTCAACATTGAACCGTACACAGCTTTTATCACAACAGCTAAGCTGTCTACTCCATTCTCTGGCTTTGAGCAGCTAGGTGTCGGACTTAACAATCGTAGATCTGGTAACTCATGGACAGCTAACAATGAAATTTTGATGGGACACATAGGCAATGCTACTTTGGATGCCTCACTCAATTACAATGGTTACAACTTTGAAAGTATGATTAGAATTATAACACCCATTCGTCATGTAGAAAGAATTGCTGTAAATGTGCGTAATGCACAGCAAAGTGATGATGTGTGGGCTTCTCATGCTGACATCCAGTACACGTTTGACAAAACTGTGTCCATTGACAGTAAGATTAGTCTTGGAAGCCAGAGAATGATTGAACTGGAAGCAACAACACCCTTCTCATTTTTGCGTGAAATGACATATAAGGCTGGCTGTTCCGGGACATGGAGAAGTTTTCGGGCTTCTACAGAGCTGCAACATAATATGCTTGGACGTGAGAAGATTAGAGCAGTCATGTCAGTCAATGCAAACAACTTATACAGAGTGAATGGCCAGCTGATTATTCGCACGCCATTTGAGAAATTCTCATCATTGAGGGTAACACTCCGGCACATACAGGATTCTCATGAGCACGTGACTACAACTGTATCATGGCAATTAAACCAGTTCCGAGGTTCACTATCACAGGATGTGACAGCCAGCAGCTGGACTGATTTTGACACTCGCCATGAAATTGAGTATCTCAATAACCGCAAAATTGAACTTACGTCATCACTCCACCTTAATCCAAAAATTGTTGCTACAGCAACACTCAAAAGTCCGTGCGAGCATGCACGACTTATCTCTTTTAATTTCACTCAAGAAGGACCATTGGACAACTGTAAAATGATTGCAGAGTTGTTATTAAACAACTACAAGTCAACAGAGATTTTAGAGTTCTCGCTTCATCAAAAGACTATGACACTAAATGGTAACATACAAACGCCTTTTAGTTACCTTCGTTCTCTGACATACACAATAAATCACAATGGAGACTGGAGAAACTTCCGCAACAACTTTACTATGGCATACAATGGACGACAAATTTCAGGAAACAGCGAGTTCGTTGTTGATAGAGGCAGTATAAAGTTTGAGCTTCATACACCATGGAGAGCTCTCAGATCATATAATTTTCAGCATGCCAACAAGCCTGGCCACTCGTTTGTAGGCTGGAGGAATTCTTGGTCTATTGAATCAGATGGGCAGACAAAATCTGGTCGCTCAGAAGTCGACTGGGATGGAAATCGTCTTGATGCACACGTTTTATGGAATCTTCCAGAGGAGTACAGCATCAGAATATCACATGCAGGCAGTTTTGAGAACGAGTTGAGCAGCCAGCTCAGAGCTCAGTTGCCTTTTGAAGCTGTTCGACGCCTGGCAGTCTCACTGAACCACCGAGGAGATCCTGCTGACTTTAGCTCCAATCTGACAGCGTCTGTCAATGACAAAACAGTAACAAGCACGCTGACGTTTATGAACAGTCCTCGTACGACAGAAGGCTCATTGAATCTTCACACTCCTTTCAACGGCTATGACAGGTTCCAAGTCATGTTTGCGTTCAATGGGGAACCACAACATTTTACAGCGTCATCCACTGTCCGACTTCCGTTTGATGGTTATGAGCATTTTTATGCTGGCATTGAACATGAGCACCTGGATAGTCTTAAAACGGCTATTTCTGTGCGGACTCCAATTCGTGGCTATGAAAACTATAGCCTGAGTTTATTGAAGGCTGGTGATGCTAGTAATCTGCAGCTGAAAGCTGAGATGACGTCGTCAGTTCGACATTTGGAGCATACTGCAGTAAGCTGGAGCCATTCAGTGGCACAACGATCACTTACAACGAATTTACTTGTCGAAACTTCCATTCCTGGTTATTCTAAATTTGCTACATTATCTGAATACTCTTCTTCTCGAAGGATCTGGAAATGGAATGGTTCAGTTGAGACGCCAATTCGTGGCTATGAGCGCTGGACAGCTGGCATAGAACATGCTAAAGGTGACAGCAACAATGGATTTAGGACAGTTGTTCAGATGACTAGTCCTGTCAACAACTATCTTAACTTTGCTGCAGTACTGTCACATTTTGAACAAGCTTCACAGCTCAGAACACAGCTTAGAGTTAACCTTCCATTCCGCGAAGTACCACAGATTGATGTGACTTTCAGACATCGTGGAGTCAGTCCCAGAGACTTTGCAACATCATTGTCTGTTGAGTATGCTGGCAAAAAGATAGAAGTGGCAATGACATTCCTTATGGGAGTTGTACGACAAACACGGATAAACTATGAGGGAAGTTTCAGGCTAGTTGCACCCTGCCGCTATGTCAGAGATTTCAGCATTACAGTATCACACAACTGCAAGCCTGAAAATAATACTGGAGCTCTCAAAGTCATATTCAATGGCGACGAAAAGGTCAGTGTTGTCTTACTAGCAGCTGCCATTTACATTTTAACCGTAAGGGGGCGCATACTTGTGAAATAAACCTGAAATAAAACTGAAACATGGCTAAAACTAAATCATTCCGTTTTAACGACGTTGTTTTATTTCAGCTTCTCTTCAGCATTTTGTATGTGTAAAACAAAATGCTGAAACAAATTACAAGTAGGCTAGGTTTATCTGGAAGTCAACAGTTAATTTCGCTCAGCTACGCATGACATAAATGACGTAATGTTGTTTCGTGGTGATCATGTCGCATACTTTTAATGAGGACACTTTAATTGCGATCGCAAATACCACTGTAATTTTAGTTGAGGAAAAGAATGGTACTGAAACAGAAGAAAATGCGTACGTTGGAGCATTGTGTTATTATGCAGGCATTCACAGGTCAATGCGTATGATTTTCTTACGAGTGAATTATGGACAACGAATACACGTCTGTATTCTGCATCTATTCATCTGCAAATTCTGGCTACATGCCGTATGGTGATGATATAGACACGAAAATACTGATGTCATTGTTGTCAGTGACTGGCTGAAATGTTTTTCTCACGTTTTGCGTATTTTCAACATGCAAATAAATATGATAATTAGCCTGAAACAACTCTCAAACAGTCTCAGAACATTTTGGAATCGTTTTAGTGGTTTATTTTTGTTTTGTTTGACATGTACAAGCGTCTGAAATAAAACTGAAATGACTGTGTTATTTCAGTTTTATTTCAGTTTTATTTCACATGTAAGCGCCCTTTAACAGCCGCAGAGCTTTTAATTTTTGGAGTCATTTGATTTAAGAATTAAGCATTAGTACCGGTATTGCATTCCACTAAATTGTGGCCCTAAGTATGTGCTGATATCACTTCAAGTGCATGGCATAAAGCATTTATTTTGTTGCATGTGGAGTTAAATACAGGTAGACGTAAAAAACAAGCAGTATTGTGTTCAGTCGAACTCGAGTCTATCCAGTGTGGCAGTATCAGAAACAATAAGCGTTGAGCCCACCACATTTCTGAGCCACACACAAAATATTGTGTGAAAATTGGTCGATACCAACGCTGGAATTTGCACTTCTGTAAAAAGCTAATTCTTTATCCACTTTCATTAAAACGCGAGGAGAATTGATTAATTTTAACTCTGTTCAGATTTTTGTGATGATCTGTGGAAAAAAAATGACAACCGCAATCGCGAAATTGCCAAAGTCGGAATTTGCACACCTGTAAAATCGGATCTTCACTTCTGGTTTGTCTCGGACACAATAGGCGTCGAGGTGACCGCATTTCCGAGCTGCGCGCAAAATTTTGTGAAAATCGGTAAAGAATTGCTTACATAATTGTTCGATAATGGATTAAATCGATACAGAAACTGTAATTTGCATATCTCTAAAAATCCGAAATTTATTTCCAGTTTCGTTAATCACCGAGTACAAAGTCGAAACTCATTTATATTAACTCTGTTGTGATTTCAGTGACGATCCATGGCTGGACATTTACTTCAAATTGTTGCGTCGATATGGTGACCTATAATGTGCAATTTTTATGGGCCACCATGTATAATATGAATTGTAAGAAACTAACGGAAGAGATTTGAATGTATTAAATTAGATGGCAGATTCATGTGATATGTTCATGGAATGAAAATGGAACTTTAAAACATGACGTAGACGGCAATATTAAGCTGAACACTATTTTAGGTCAAAATGGGCAATTAGCGGGTAGAGTAATAAATAAGTGTCCGTTTGGAAAACTTATTCAGCTTTGCATTTAAGCTGTAATGTGTATCTTAGCAGAGCATTATGGGATAAAATGGTGAACATTTGGTGTATTTTGAATAAAATATGACGTAGTAGGAGCCAAAAACAGGTATGGAACTTCACAATGAACGCCAATTTTGATCATTTTTTGCATATTTCTGATGACAATTGCTGTTTATACCAGATGCCCTGATATGACGTGATAAATGTACAAAACGGCAGTTTATACACACTGTTAACGGCGACGGATCGAAAACCACAAAAAAATCATTAATAGGCAATGTTAACCACACTAACATAGCCTGGATGTTAATGTTTGTGTGGTTAACAGTGGTTAACATTGCACGCAACTGTGGCTTTTCCTTGCTTTCAACTTTAAACGAATAGTGGATAGCAGTAGCTGATGGTCACGTCCTTCGTCAGCACTTGGATAAGTACGCAAGGTGGTTATACTGGATATCAGTGTGTGATCAATCATATTGAGGGTGTGACCATCCTGAGACTCCCACGTTTATCGTCTGCTTCTCTTAGCTTACTTGAAATATGTGTTGGTAACAATAAACTGTTAGCATACAAACTCGATCGATTTACCACCTGCCTCGTTACAGTCTTCAAAGCCAAATTTTCCAATAGCTCCACCAGCACCTTCCCAATCTGACCCAGTGCACTGTCTCGCTGTTCAGTAACTACAGCTTGAAGTGTATTGTAAAAAAACATCCACCTCCTGTGGTGCAGCTTGGCTAGTTGGTGCATAAACGTATATCACAACCAGCACCCTGTGAATTACGTAAATCTTTCCACCATAATACGTTCACATACAGGGTTGTAGCCAATAAGTGCTTTCTGTGCCTTCTTACTTAAAAGCATGCCAACACCGGATCTACTGCTGCCCTCTTCAACACTTTGCGCTATAAACTTGTACCCCTCACACACAGTTCTTCAGTGTCATTCATGTCTGTGTGTATCTGAAATTCCCAGGATATCACAGGCACAGTGATCAAGCTCTCCTGCTAATATATGTAACTGACTGTCGTCCTTGACTGTACGAACGTTCCACGTTGCGACCCTCAGTGTCACTTTTGGACCGAGAAACTTGGACTTGTCATGCTTATGCACATTGTTCTGTGGGTTTTCATGGTCATTGGGTGCTCCTGCACCAGCGAAGGCGATTGACCACTTCCCTCCTGCATTGGGGTTGCGATGATAACAGCGTGGATTCCATATGTTGTTTGCGATGAGCTGTTTACGTGTAGTTCGGCTAACTTTAAACGTCAGCCGCCAAATCACCATCCATATGCATGCATATGACAACTGAATTATTTTAACAGTTGCAGTGGTCTATCGTGTTTTTCCTAAATTCGAATTTTTACTGTGGCTACTGTTCTGATGGGCAGTGTGACTTAGAGCTCAAAATTTCTTTGTGATCATTCGAACCGTTGCTTAGATTTGGCGATTTGTGACTTTCTAAATGCCGTCCGTTTGCCATCTTTTATTTTTAAATGCAAAATTTTGTAGGCCATTAAGTTGCAGAGGGACAAAACACGTCATCCTGTCAAATTTCCTGGCGATCAGTTAAACCGTTGATATAGTAATTGAACAGTTTTCAAGATGGTGGCGCGCTGCTATGTTGGATTTTAAAAATTCGAATTTTAACTGCTGGCATGGTTTGGAGGGCCAATGTGCGTCACCGCACCAAATTCCATCCGATCGGTCAAACAGTTTTCGAGATATGGCCATTTTTTATTTTTTAAAGATGGCAGCCGTCCTTATCTTGGATTTGTAAAAGTTCGAATTTTGACTGCCACTACGATTCAGAGGGTCCATGTGCGTCATCCTGCCGAATTTTATGCCGATCGGTCAAACCATTGTCAAGATATAGCTATTCTGGATATTTTATAATATCTCGCTATGTCTAAAAACAGTGCAAGATATGGACACAGTTGCTATGGAATGCTGACATGAACTTGTATGCGCTCTATCAAATGGCGCTATTTTCAGTGACCTTGAGTGACCCCCTAACTACCTCAAACCATCCCATTGTCGATATTTTGTATCGCCTTTCATAGCTTCATAGAGGATGGAGATAAAGAGTTCAAAATTTGGTAGATAGGTTGATCGTAGCAAGTGCTAGCCCACTGATGACAAATCATCCCTGAAAGGGCGTGGTCTGGTCACGTTAACCATTTAAATTTTGGTGGGCACCAACCATATCTCTAGAACGGCTGAAGCTATAGTGGTCAACTGTTGTACATAGGTAGGCTATGTCAAATCCCAGCATACTGGTGACAAATTGACAAATGACCCTTAAAAGGGGCGTGGTCAGGGTCACGTGATCCACTTTAATTTTTGGGGCCCCCATTGATATCTGAGTAATGGTTTAAGCTAGTATCTAGAATCGTCAAATTTTTATAAAAAGGTAGACCGTATCAAGTTTTAGCCTATAGTTGACAAACCACCCCTAAAAGGGACGTGGTCAGGGTCACCTGACCCATTTTCAATTTGATGCCCGCAATCATATCTCCGGAACGGCTGAAGTGAGAGTCACCAAATTTTGTGTGCGATTAAAATATACCAAATGCTAGCATTGCGATGACAGACTACCCCCGAATGGGCGTGGTCAGGGTCACGTGTCCCGTTTTCTTAAATTTTGCCCCCAATCATATATCTTTGGAGTCGTTGAAACTTGACACTTAAAATATCGTGTGCTGATTGATACAGAGGTGTACTAGTGCATGAGTGACTGCCGAAAGGGATGTTTTCAGGGTCACGTGACCTCTTTACATTTTGGGAAATGTGATAATATCTCTGAAATCGTGCAAGATACAGACATGGTTGCAATGGAAGTCTAATAAGATATCGTATGTGGCCTATCGAATGGCATTATTGCAAATGCCGTTGAATGATCTTGAAGGTCACTTTTGCTGTTTGAAACCTTTCTAGCTCCCATAACTCGTGAAACATAGCACGAATTTACTAACATAGCACGTCGCGCGGTCCCTCTGCCATAGCTGAGCTTATTGTTCAAGATGGCGGCCGTCCGTCATCTTGGATTGTTACAAGTTTCAAATTTTAACGGTGGGCATGGTTTGGGGGGCCAATGTACGTAACCGTACCAAATTTCATGCCGATTGGTCAAACCGTTTCAGAGATATGGCCATTTTTATTTTTAAAGATGGCGGCTGTCTGGGCCAAATTTCATGTTGATAGACAAACTGTCGTGGAGATATGGCCATTTTTTGTCAGCCAACTTGGGTTTTTAAAATTTCGAAATTTTTTAACTACCGGCACGGTTCGTATAGGGCCAATGTGCGTCACCCTGCCCAATATCGTGCCTGTCAGTCAAACCGTTGCAGAGATATGGTCATTTTTCGTTTATTTTCAAAATGGCGGCCGTCTACCATATTGGATTTGTGTTATGCGAATTTGGACCACCCGCGAACATCCTTTGGTTGGAATTGGTGCGTTACTTTCGATAATATGCAAGTTCTAATATTTTGCACATTTGGCTTGAAAATGTCTATTCGCGCCCTTTTAAGGGTTTTTTGAGCCCTTTGGACCACTAAATGGGGAGTGATGTCAATAGAACCCCCAAAAGCACATACTTGTGTGGAAAACGTCGTATGACTTATAGACAGTCAAAATTAGTCCACTGGTGTGACCTGTGCGCGTGACGAAGAAACCGGAAAAAAAGAAAGACAAAGAAACCTTACAGTGGCAAACTGGATATTCGCACAGACCACCCACGTAATCGGATCGAAATCAAGTTTTGCATGGGGGTTGTCTTCGGGGGTAGTTCTAAGGTGCAGGTTTCATCAAAATCGGTTAAGTGATTTCCGAGATGTGGGGGTCGAAATCTGCCATTTCCCATTACCTTGGCCGTTGGCTTATACAACCGCTTGTACTACGTTACAAGCCGTGATGGGGAAGGTATGGACAGAAGCCACAGTTAAACACCCATGAAAATCCCGTATCTTTTGCACACAAACCAAGACATTTAATACGGTTACTCACCGACAATAAAGTCGTTTACTGTCCAATAGTCGGATACAACAGTTTTTACCGCGCGATGCTGTGCTAGCGCGGTATATGCTGTCATAATGTGTCTGTCTGTCTGTCCGCCTGTCCGTCCGTCACAAGCCTGTATTGTACCAAAACAGCTAAACATAGGATCACGCAAATGACGCCAGAGACTCTAGTTTTCTGACGCCAAAAATCTACGCGAAATTCCATCGGGATCACCCCTAACGGGGGCGCCAAGTACAGGTGGGGTAAGTTAAAACAGTGATTTTCGACCAATGTCTCGCCATAGCTCAGAAACCGTGCACGATAGGGACATATTTACTATTAAATGCTAATAGGAACTCGTATGCGCTCTATCGAACGGCGCTATTTCCAGTGACCTTGAGTGGCTCCTAACTACCCCAAACAGTAACAGTAAGTACAGCTGCATTTGTAGTGCGTCTCCTAAAATTAGTCTGATGTCGCATTCTATAGTCAGTGGGAGTGTGCTGAGTTGAACAGAAATGTCTTTAGATGACGCTTGGATGTTGTTGTCGACGACTGCATGAGTTTCAGTTCAGTTCACAAAGCCCAAACCACTCTATTTCCGTCACAAGCTGGCACTGTACGAAAACGGCTGAACAGATCGAGCTGGTTTTTGGCACAGAGCCTTCCGTTGGCTTATCTTACACTGTATTGGAAGGTCATTCGGGTATCTCCAAAAATAAACGTACCTACATACCTTTGGAACTTTGTCCCAAATTTTCGACTTAGAAAATTTCGCAACTGCACGTCGATCTTCTCGGTGCTGTCAACTTGTTGGACGGTCAGTGTGATAAACTGGTGACGGTCGTTGATCACCAGTTTATCATACCGACCGTCCACATCTATGTACAACACGGCGGACGTAAGGCACTGCGTCGCGCGGGTCTGTCTACAGACAACTGATGGTGCAGCGCGTCAAAGTAGCGCCAAACGATTGACTTATTACAAAGAGATCCTGATGTCTTTGACTCGAATTCATGACGCCTGTTGTTTCTGAGACTGCTGTATTGGATAGACTCGAGTTCAATAGAACACATTAGTGCTTGTTATATAGTCTATCTAATGCATTGGATAGACAATGATAAGATCATCAGTAAAACAGGATTTAGATGTAAAAATGAATGCAAAATGTGCAGTGTTCGTCAGAAATCGACATTTATAAAAACTGAAAGTGTATACATAATTTTAGAAAACAAAATGCTAGCCATCAGAGAATCAGAATTAAGCTGGATGCTTCTAAGGCTAAGAAGCTAGGAAGGGATAAGTTTGAAGAGTTGGTTGAGAACAGAATGGCGTTAACTGAGGTAATAATTTTATGAGTATTTTGTAAACAAAATTTGTTAACGCTAGTTGGACAGTTGCATAAAATGAACAAAAGAAACAACTACAGTACTATCTCCACTAAGTTACTGCTAACTTGGAGATTTTTTGATGTTAAGTAGGCATTTTTAAGGCATTTTTCTATGTAATAAGCCAATTACCAGTTGACCGTCACTCACGATGACGTACGTGTATGATGTATATCGTCTGCAGGTGGACTACAACTACAGTTATACAACTTCTGGTAACAGCAACATCAATATCAACGTACGTAGTCCGTATACACTAGCGACGGAGCTGAGCATGACAGACAGTGGTCAAGGAAGAGCGGTTGTCAGCTGGGATCCATCCACTCGTGATCGCCGGATTCAGTTTGACTTTGGCCTCAAAAACGTCAAGACATCATCAGTCACTGACCGCGCACTCAGTTTCAAGACGGCTGTCTTACACAGAACAGTTGGCTTTGCAGTTGGCTACAAGGTCACGTCGGACCGACTGACTAGTCACAGCGAGTTGTATTGGGACACTGACACACAGCCAGACTTCGTGTATGACTTCGACGCTCGCCAGACATCATCGCGAGGACAGTTAGCATATGACGGAAATCTCAGAGTTTCTTCCTACCTGTTTAACACTGAAAGCACATTTAGCCACAGAATCATCAGTGACCGTCACTTCGTCACAGAAGTTGTTCTTGACTTGTCTGAGAAACTCACTGTCAGAAATGACTTGAATCTAGCAGCGTCTGGTGCCGTCACGCATCACGTCTCCATACAGCATCCAAGACTGTCCAGCGTAAGTAGCAATCTCTACCACTTCATGCTTAATAAGTCTGGTTGTCATATACAACCGATGCAGAAAATGTGATGGACCAAAATATATCTTTATTTAAATTCTACAAATGGTACAAACTGGCCAATTTACAACCAAGTACAAGGACGTCAAAGTCATAGCTCTAAAACGGCAAATATTTACACGTAAAATGCTAAGCAGCAAGCCCTTACCAGCGATGTCATGACAAAAAAAACCATTACTCACTGCGAATGTGACTGTAGCATGGAATAAATGAATGGCCATTACAACTAGATCCACCGACTGCCACATGACTTCGCTGGTAAGGGCGTGTTTAACGTTCTAAGCGGAGTCCTACCAAATTATTGACTGCCGTTTCAGAGCTAGTGTAAAAACAAAAACTGACTTCAGTTTCTCTTCTTTGTAAAAGCCGCTGCTTCAGTAAGTGCAGCAAGTATCAAAGTTTTATCCGCAATTTCAATGCACAGAAACTCATCACATTGATTTCAGTCCGCTGCCGGTCATAACTGTAAAGGCTAGCTTCTGTGCTTAGAATTTGCGGATAAAATTTTAACATTTGCTGTTTCAAAGCAGCGGCTTTTACAAAGAAGAGAAACTGAAGCCAGTTTAAAAAATAATTTTTGCGGTTTTATAGTGTATGGGGTGGCAGAGTAAAGTTCATCGACCTAATGTCGTCAACGTGTCATTTCCCGGCGATCGGCCAACCTATTGCTGAGATATTGCAATTCAACGGTTTTCAAATGGTGGCTGTCCGTTATCTTGGATTTTTGAAATTCGAGATCTTAACCGGGTTAATATGGCCTCTAACTGTCATTTTGTAAAATTTCATGGCAATCTGTCTGAATTTGCTGAATTTTCTCGATTTTAATATGACGGTCGTCCAGCGCCTTGGATTTCTAAAATTCGAAATTTTAATTGCCAATATGTGTGAAAACTTCCAGTGGCGAAGTTATAGCCACGTCATTCCTCTATCTAACGGTCTATAGATGGATTGCGGGCGACGCTCAAAGTGATCCAACCTTTCACCTACCCATGTGGCCGAGTGGTCAGCGCACTCGGCTGCCATGTGCAGTAGAGCGTGACGCGTTCAGTGACCGGGGTTTGACTCAGCCTGGGAGCGTCCGCCTACCAAAGAATTATTTCTAATAATTCCTATGCACATGATGAACAGGGAGTTAATCCCGGGCAGGTAGGAGGGTTCGACGGTGTCCACTATAAACTGTGACCGTTGCTGATGCCTTGGTTAGCAGCGTTAATGTGTCAGCTGCGCTGACGTGAGAGCCGAAGCAGACAGAAGTGGCTAAGTCCCCTGGCTAGGCGCTAAAGAAGTGCCGGTCAGGGTTGGCACTGAATAACTGCCAGTCCGGTCTTAGCCAGACAGTGGGCCACGCCTAGAGGGGGCAGACAGTCTGCTCACGTCTACTGTTTGTTCCTCCACTCTACATAACGCGCACCTACTCCACACACACCTAGTAATTCCCTTCCTCTCACTGGGCTGGTGCATTGGACCGATATAAAGGTCTTAGCGCTGGGGTCCAGAGTAGGCTGGACCCCTACCCGCAAGAACGAACGAACGACCCACCCCTTCAGAAAACGCCAATTTCGACAGATTTCGCTTAATAGTGCCGCAGCCGTTAGAGCTAGCGAAAAAGTTCAATTATCGCTAACAGGAAGTCGACAAAATGCGCTTTCCGTCGAGCCATAGATGAACCCTGTGTGTTACCTCGAAGTTTCCCAAAGGGTGGCTCAATACCAGAATTTTTACATTTGGCATTGCCTTTCATTTCATCGTTGTAGGTAATCATAAACATTTCAAGTTTGGTATGTTGGTTGAAGGTAACAAGTCTTAGCCTACGGACGACAAATTGTCCCTGAAAGGGGGGTGGTCACTGTCACATGAACTCTTTTACTTTTGGAATATAAACGATAACATATCGAAAACGGTACAAGATAGCCTGATAGTTTCTATTAAATTCGAATAGAAAGTCGTATGCGCTCTATCGAATGGTTATGTTGCCGATGAGCTTGTGTGACCCCTAACCACCTTAAACCACCTCAGTCTCTATATTTTGCGTTGCCTAATGCATCTTCGTAATTTGTGATTGCAAAGACTACAGATTTGATGTACAGGTTAAATATGCAAGTCACAGCCTACGGACGACAAACCATCCCTTATAGGGTCGTGGTCAGGTCATATGACCCATTAAAAAATTTTTGGGTCTCCAATCATAGGCCTATCACTGTAACGGCTGAACCTAAAGTCGTCATATTTTGTACACAGGTAGGCTATATCAATCCTAGCAACAGGATGACATATCACCAACAAAAGGGGCGTGGTTGTGGTCACGTGAATGTTTTTAAATTTTGCCGTTTGTCGTGATGCAGCGGGTTTGTCAGCGACAGGTGAACTACTTGTTAAAATCCAAGATAACGGATGAGAATTTTTAAAAACAAGAAGTTCAGCTATCGCAGAGGTATCTCGCGACGCACTATGTCAGTTGAAATCTTGTCAACTGCTGCACAATTGTACGAAAAAATCACATTTGGAAATGCTTGCTGTAGTTAAATGACATTGAGGTCATTCGAATTGCCACTATTTGATAGGCCATGTCACTGAAGGTCACTGGTAATGGTGCCATTCGATAGGCCACATACGTCGCCGATATCCTCGAGCTTGTCTGGCTCACGGAATCAGTCGGCCTGGACAACGATGACGGCGCATTTGGTGACCTTCCGATGAAGCAGCTAGGAACTGCGCGCTGGACGAGAGGAAATACAGCAACCGACCGCTCATAGTTCATAGTTCATAGTTCATAGTGAGTTCCACTTACAAATAAAATTTGGCCACCAGATTACATAGAAATAAAATAAAACGAACGGAATAAAACTACATAAAAATCCAATTTAAAAAAATTCAATTATAGGCCTGCTGAAAAAGAAAGGTTTTTAGTTTGCGTCTGAAAGTTTTGGTGTCAGTAAGTTCTTGCAGCGAGGACGGCAGACTGTTCCAGGCTCTGGGTCCGGCACTCGAGAACGAACGTTCACCAAACTTCAGACGCACGCTCGGACGTTCATATCGTTGACTGCTGCTGGATCGCAGACGAGGACGTGAAGTGACGTCGGCTGATGCAGTAACGCACTCACGAAGATAAGATGGCGCTAGACCAATGTAACTTGGTGCATCAGCACACATAGCTTAAACACTATACGCTGCTCAATGGGTAACCAGTGCCGGTCCTTGAGGGTCGCACTCACGTGATCATATGGACCCAGACGCGCGACCAGTCGGGCTGCAGCATTCTGGACCCGTTGCAGCGGTGCTATAGTCGACCTCG
>Ga0209780_1001341_pt1 | contig 15985 bp, 15 predicted proteins | sample WorMetexBAHAMAS2_FD_187384 | JGI IMG/M metagenome (GOLD analysis project Ga0209780, IMG submission 187384) | Marine gutless worms symbiont microbial communities from Max Planck institute for Marine Microbiology, Germany - Inanidrilus exumae... | ecosystem: Host-associated > Annelida > Digestive... | reverse complement strand
CCTTATGGTCAGCGATAGGTTTGCCGATTTTGCTGATGATTGGTATGAATAATTTTGAACAATTATTGGCAGGCGCCCATGAATTGGATAAGCATTTTGAAACGGCACCGTTGGCAGAAAATTTGCCTGTCTTAATGGGACTTATTGGGGTGTGGTATAGCAGTTTTTTTAAGGCGACTACCCATGCAATCTTGCCTTATGATTATAGTTTAGAACTATTGCCCGCCCATTTACAACAATTAGTCATGGAAAGTTTGGGTAAATCTGTGACTCGTGAGGGAGATCGTATTGATTATCCAACATGCCCAATTATTTGGGGTGCCCCCGGAAACAATGGACAACATGCCTTTTATCAGCTACTACATCAAGGCACCCATTTAATCCCGGCTGATTTTCTGGTTGCCATTGAAAGCCAACATGATTTACTGGGACATCAAAACGCAGTTTTGTCCAACGCACTGGCACAAACCCATGCCTTAATGATGGGCAGAACGCCTTCCGAAACAAGGGATGCCTTAGCACCCATGGAACAATTATCCCATCGCGTATTTTCCGGTAATCAACCGACTAATACGCTGGTTTATCAAAAACTAACCCCACATGTTTTAGGGACACTTATTGCCTTGTATGAGCACAAAGTCTTTGTACAAGGAATTTGTTGGGATATTAATCCCTTTGACCAATGGGGTGTTGAACTTGGTAAACAAGTTGCTAATACTTTATTACCCGCTCTTAAGAACGGGCAAGGGACAAAACATGATGCCTCTACTGACGGCTTGCTGAGATACATCCACCGTTGTCGCTAAACATTGGTAATGATCTTTATTTAATGTTATGTTAATATATTTGAAAACAGGTTTTGTAGGTTTAGCGAATATATCCTGTCATAACGAGGTTATTATTATGTTTAAAGCACTCCGAAATTCGATTATCTTAGTTGTTCTTTTTCCCGTAAATATAGCATTATTTACCCTGTGTATTAATCAACTGGCGGAAAGCGATAAAACGCAGCCAGCTAAAGAAACCCCGATTGATGTCCAGGCTAAAGTGCCACGAGGGATCAAACACCCACTAATCCATCATTCGACTCAGACTCGTAAGCTCAAGCAACAGCTAGCGCTAGTATTCAACGCTACACGTATACATCTCAACCAAGCAGAAACTGTCAAACTTGAAAACCAACTGGAACGCTTGGATATTAGTCCCTTCCACTCAGCCGCAATTTTTTCTGGTATGGTGTATCACGAAAACAATCTTCCGTTCCCGCAGAGGGCAAAGTTGCGGGCTCAAAACGTTGCGCGGATTATTTACCCTTATACGCAAAACGTGAAAATGTACTATCGCCCCTCTCTGGAGGAAGGTAAGGTGATTGTGGAATTTATTGAGCGACAAAAGCCCAATAATTAATTAAAACCAGATAACAGCGAAAAATATGGTGGTGTGAAAAATCCTATTTCTTAAAGAAATAGGATTTTTTTTTAATTGTTTAGTGACTGAAGCGCAGCGGATTTCCCGAAACATAAATAATATCAGAAAGTTCCCTACGGGAGGAAATCGTACCTTATTCCCGAAACAACAAAAACCAGACAACAGATTTGTGAAAAATCCTATTTCTTAAAGAAATAGGATTTTTTTTTGTTGTAATATGGACACAAGTCTAATGGCATCTTGATTTTGTTATTAATATACCTATTTTTGTATCCAGTTTTAAAAAAAAAAGGAGAAAACCATCATGCCTTTTTATGAATATACCTGCACCGATTGTGGTCACGAAGTGGAAGTTTTACAAAAAATGAGTGACCTGCCATTAGATCAATGTCCCGCCTGCGGACAAGATACCCTTAAAAAACTAGTCTCTGCGTCCGCTTTTCACTTAAAGGGTACAGGCTGGTATAAAACTGATTTTTCAGGAAAAAAAACTAAACCAGAAAAAAAACCCGAAGAAAAACCCGAAGAAAAAAGCAGCCCTCCACCAGCTAGCTCAAACACTACATCACCTACCGTTAAATAACGATTGGACTCTCAACTTTAAGGAATTTTTTTCATGCGTAGCCACTATTGTGGACAACTGAATAAAACTTTAATAGATAAAACTGTCACCTTGTGCGGTTGGCTACATCGCCGCCGCGATCATGGGGGCCTCATTTTTTTCGATCTACGTGATCGTGAAGGCATTGTCCAAGTGGTATTCAATCCAGAAGCCGCTGAAACATTCGCCATTGCCGAACGAGTGCGTCCTGAATACGTTTTACGCATTCAAGGCAAAGTACGCCTTCGCCCTGAAGGGACTGAAAATCCAGACCTCTCAACGGGACAAGTCGAAGTGGTGGGAGAGCACATCGACATTTTAAATGCCGCCGAAACCCCGCCATTTCATATGGACGACCACCATGTTGGCGAAGACATTCGCTTACGTTATCGCTACATCGACTTGCGGCGTCCAGAAATGTTAGCACGTCTTCAATTACGCGCCAAAATCACCCGTTTATTACGCCAGTTTTTGGACGAACAGGGCTTTTTAGATATCGAAACACCCATGCTGACCAAAGCGACTCCCGAAGGCGCACGCGATTATTTAGTCCCCAGCCGCACCCATCCCGGCCAATTTTTTGCCCTACCGCAATCACCCCAACTGTTCAAACAACTGCTGATGATGTCAGGGATGGAGCGCTATTATCAAATTGTGCGCTGCTTTCGTGACGAGGATTTACGGGCGGATAGACAACCAGAATTTACACAGTTAGACATTGAAATGTCCTTTATTGATGAAAGCATCATCACAAATTTGATGGAATCTATGATGCGTGAACTGTTTAGAGCTGTCCTCAATGAAGACTTGCCTGATCCCTTTCCACGTATGACTTATCAAGAAGCCATGCTCCGCTATGGGTCAGACAAACCCGATTTGCGTGTGCCCTTGGAACTCACCGATGTGGGTGACTTAATGGCAGACGTTCAATTCAAAGTTTTTGCCAAACCGGCTAATGATCCGAAAGGACGTGTTGCGGCACTCTGTGTACCAAATCAGGGAATTTCACGCAAACAAATCGACGACTATACCAATTTTGTGGCGATTTACGGCGCAAAAGGTTTGGCATATATCAAAGTCAATGACATTAACGCTGGGCGTGACGGTTTACAATCTCCCATTTTAAAATTTTTACCTGACAATGCTATTTCCGCTATTTTAGAACGTACCAAAGCGAACTCGGGCAGCATTATTTTCTTTGGCGCGGATAAAGCCAAAATCGTCAATGAAGCTTTGGGCGCGTTACGATTAAAAATCGGTGAAGATCTCAAACTGGCACAAAAAGGGTGGAAACCTCTGTGGATAATCGACTATCCGATGTTTGAGTGGGATGATAAGGAAAACCGTTGGATATCCTTACACCATCCTTTTACCGCTCCAAAAGACATTAAAATGCTTGAAAACAATCCGGAGACTTGTTTATCGCGGGCTTATGATATGGTGTTGAATGGCGAAGAAATTGGGGGCGGCTCTATTCGTATTCACACCCCGGAAATGCAATCGGCAGCTTTTAAAGTGTTGGGCATTGGTGAACAAGAAGCGCGTGAAAAATTTGGCTTTTTGTTGGACGCGCTCAAATATGGTTGTCCGCCACATGGGGGCATTGCTTTTGGTTTAGATCGTTTAGTAATGTTGATGAGTGGGGCGAATTCGATTCGCGAAGCGATTGCTTTCCCGAAAACGCAAACGGCGAGTTGTCTATTGACTTCAGCACCGTCGGCGGCGAGCCCGGAGCAATTGCGCGAGCTGCATATTCGGTTGCGGAAGCAATCATAAAAACCGACGCGGAGCGTCGAGGCAGGCACATTCCTTTGCGTTGCGCTTATGGTTATACACAACTCCGTTTAGTACAACGAAATTCTTGGCGTTTTTCTTGTATGAATCGGAATTTTCGGAATTTTAGGGTTTTTATAATTAAAACCCAATAAAATGCTTTATGCTTTTCAATTATGAAAATTCTTTAATCCTGATAATTCTGATTCAGACAAAATTGAATTAGAAGTTCGGATGAAAGTTTATGAATATGAACAAAAACATCTGGATATTCCGAGTGAGTGTTAAACCCAGATAACGCTGCCCGCCTTTTTTATGTAGGAGCGTGGGATTGCACCACAAAATGTCACTTCTGAAATATTAAATGAAAAACGCAAAATTACGGTAGAACAAATCAAAGGTTTTGCCAAATTTTTCGGTATGATTTCAAATATTATGAGTAAACTTATAGCAACTAAAACTGGAGTGATTGAAAATGTCCATCATCAAAGTTTTACCTATTATTGACTCTTTACCTCATCGCGATAAGTTCCAATTAGTTCAACTGATTATTTCGCAGCTCGCCAACGAAGAAGAAATTTATTCAGCCCAAACCAATACTTTACCTCGTCCTAAATCAAGACCTAAACCAATAGGAAAAGTTTATTATAGCGGCAGATCAGATGCCTCTATACGAGCTAGAGAACTGCTTTTTAAAGAAAAAATCCAGACCATACAGCAAAGGAATCAATCATGATAATTGCTGACTCAGGTGCTATTTATGCTTTTTATGATGGTAATGATCAATACCATGAAGCCGTTCGAGTTATTATAAATCAGAACGCCGGTGGGATTATTATTCCGGAGATTATTCTTGCTGAAATAGATTATCTATTGGAAAATTTGTTGGGTATTGATGCAGAATTGGATTTTTTACAAGATATTTTTAATGGCGTATATCGTTTGCACCATTTAAATCAGACGGCATTGCAAAATTGCCACAATTTAATTGCACAATATCGTGATTTAAAACTGGGCTTAGCAGATACAAGTGTGATGGTAACCGCTGAAGAATTGAATATATACCAAATTTTGACGGTTGACGAACGAGATTTTCGTGCGGTACGATTACAGAAACCCTTAACCTTATTACCAGCAGATAAATAAGTCGATAACGGGCGGGATCGGGGTTTAAAGCGCAGCCCGGTAGGGTACCCCTAAAAGATGTACCGTAATACACAAAATACAATATAATCTTTGCAGTCAAATACACAACATCCAGCAAATATGGAAATCTTTGACAAGTTATCTTATTACTCAATTACCTTTTACAACTCCCCAAAACCTGATTACCAACGCGCTATCCTTAAGCAAATTGATTTTTCACAAAAAATGATTGCCTTAGTAGGTGCTAAAGGAGTTGGGAAAACAACGCTTTTGCATCAACATATGGCGGGATTAGATTTGGGATTAAAAAATATCCTGTATATATCCCTGGACAATCCCATCATCAATGGTCATAAATTGCTCGACATTGCAGAGTTTTTCTATCAACGCGGCGGAAAGCTATTACTAGTCGATGAAATTCATTATCAAGCCGATTTCGAGCGAGATTTAAAAACGATTTACGATTTTTTTGATCTCAAGGTGATTTTTTCAGGTTCTTCTGCTATCGCTTTAGATAAAGCAGATTTATCAAGGCGGGTTGTTATTTACAAAGTACCAGTATTATCTTTTCGTGAATTTTTAGAATTAAAATACCAACAATCTTTTCAATCATATGCCATTACAAATATTTTAGAGCGCCCGTTTGAAGTGACGGCTGGAATTTTATCCCATATCAAACCGCTGCAATATTTTGCGGATTATTTACGTTATGGCGCCTATCCCTTCTTTACTGAGGGCGAAGGAGTATTTATTCTCAAGCTCACCGAAGCGATTAATAAAGTCATCGAAAGCGACTTGCCTTTGATTCATCATATAGATACTAAAAACATCACTATTTTAAAAAAACTGTTGGTAAGATTATGCGAATCGCCGCCCGGTGAACTGAATATGAGTTCTTTATCAAGAGACACTGGTATTAATATTAGGACACTTTATCATTATATTGATGCCCTAGATGCGGGAGAATTAATTCGTATTATTGGCGCAAAAACGAAAGCTAGCATGAATAAACCTGACAAAATCCTGTTAAACAATCCCAATTTGTTTCAAGCACTATGCACTTCTTCCAATAAGGGAACGCTGAGAGAATCATTTTTTGCCTCTATGTTGGCAAACCATCGTATTAACTATGCGAAATCGGGGGATTATTTAATTGATAACACCTACTTGTTTGAAATAGGTGGCAAAAATAAAGATTTTTCTCAAATAAAAAATTTGCCAAACAGTTATTTAGCCATAGATGATATTGAGCTTGGCAGTGACAAAAAAATACCGTTATGGTTGTTAGGTTTTTTGTATTAGCTAATTCGGGGACGCAAATTGCCAAGACGGTTAAACATGCAGGCTTAGCCGTGCCACCCATCATCGAGTTCTTGAAAAGGAATCTCTCCATTTGAATTAGCAAAGGCAGACATTTCAACCGCCAATTTATCAATACTGGTAAAATTTTCTTTAAATTGTCGATCAGAATCTTCACCTTTTTTTTTTAAGAGATTGTTTAACCGTCCAGCAAAAAATTGCTTATGGCTGGATTACTGGGGTTTGTTTGTACATGAATAAATTAACAGCAACTTATGAAAACGATTTTTATGCGTGGTTACTGCAAAATGCCCAACTAATCAGACAAGGGCAATTTTCCAAAATTGACAGAGACAACATTGCCGAAGAATTGGAAGGTATGGCTAGAAGTGATAAACGTCAACTAGCCAGTAGATTAGCAGTACTACTAGCCCACCTACTTAAATGGGAACTGCAACCAGATAAACGTTCCAGTAATTGGCGAGGTACAATTAAGGAACAACGCAAACGAATATTAAAATTACTGGCTGAAAGCCCCAGCTTGAAAAATGAATTATACAGTCAACTAGTTGACACCTATGAATCAGCCATTATCATCGCCTCTAACGATACCGGCATCAGCGAATTTGATTTTCCATCACGCTGCCCGTTTGAATTAGAACAAATCTTAAATGAACATTTTTTAGGTATAGATGAATATCCTCATTCCTGAGGATGACGGGTAGGAACAGCAACCACCCGAAAACCAACATTATCATACATACTGTACGAATGTCCCCGATTACGAATAGCAACGCGACAAAGCCTAGAATCGAGAAACCAAGAACCGCCACGCATTACCCGATAACCGCTTTCCCTTTCACCCACACAAGCTTGCTCGCCGCCAAAATACCTAAATTCATAAGCAGAACAAGTCCATTCCCAAACATTTCCCACTATATCGTATAAACCAAACGGATTGGGCTTAAAAGAACCCACTGGGGCGGTTTGCCTATTACTCCATTGGCTCCCGCCGCCCGCACAATTAGCGCGATTAAAGCCAATCTCACTACCCCACCCATAAATCGTCTCTGTCCCTGCGCGTGCGGCGTATTCCCATTCCGCCTCCGTGGGTAGACGATAAAATCGTCCAGTTTGCCCACTCAACCACTCCGTATAAAGCCTTGCATCTTGCCAAGAAACCCAAATCACGGGGCGATTATCCCGTCCCCAACCACTATCACTTGGCTTTCTATGTCCCGTTGCCTTAACAAAACGATCATATTCACCAAAACTAACCTCATAACGCCCCATCGCAAAGCCCTCTACAGAAACCTCATGCACCGGCTGCTCATCAGTATTACCAATGCTCTGAATATCCCCCATTTTAAAGCGCCCAGCGGGAATCCATATCATGGATGGTCCTGATCCCCCATCTTCCAAACGATCACGGAAACTTTCACCCGCCCTAAAGGTATTAGACGTAAACTCAATGCGAGGAACAAATTGCATCTCCTTAGACTTAGACGCAGAAGAACGAGATTGCACCCAAGCCTCCAACTCAAATAAATTCGTTGGTGCGCTCGAATTGACCAAAGCTAATCTGGCTAAATAACGCTCAGCCTTGTTTTCTTGCCCCCTCCCCAAAGCACGTTTTATCCATTGGACATAACGATCCTCAATTTTTCTCAAACCCTCCAATCCCCTCTCCTTATCCATTTCCAAGAGTTCTTTATAACAAGCCAAAGCCGTTCCACCTTCGCCACTGGTTAAACGATTAGCCTGAAAATGCTTTTCGCACTCCTCCAACTGCTGCAAAATTTTCGACTCCGGAACACCACATTCTCCAAAACAAATAGGCTTGATTAAAGTCGAAGCGTGCCAAGGCACTGGCTTGCCACCAACCTCCATCTCCTTTTTCACCCTTGCAAACAGATGGGAAATATCCAAATAAGCCCTATCGCGCAAAACCGTCAACAAATATTGAGTATAAAGACTATTTTCCGTACCGCCATCGGACACTTGCTTAGGCGCATAAGCAATCACAGTATCTTTCGGAGGGCTCATTTTCGCCAAGCCTTTTTTTAATTTTACGTGCTTTTTATAAGGATTACCCCGATTGGCATCAAGAATGACGATATTAACACCTTCACGACTAGTCATTTCTCGCAAAACTAAATCGAGATCAAAAGCTTTAAATTCAATATCGCTTTCATTCAGAATGATTGCCCACCGTGGCACTAAATAATTCTGATTGTCATACTGCAAAGCATACCCAGAAAAATAAAATAAACCCATGTCGCCCTTACGCAAACGTCGCCCAAAATCATGCACAACGTTTTCCATCATTTTTTCGTTGACATTAAGCTCTAATACAACTTCAAAACCTAACTTTCTGAGCGCGCTTGCCATAGCCTTGGCATCATTCTCAGGCTGAGACAATGATGGTATGTTTTTGTAGTTCCCGTTACCAATCACCAAAGCGAGACGCTTGGCATGTACAGGGCTTATAAAAAAAATCATCAAAACCAAAAGGATAAATGTGAATGTCGTTTTTACTATCATTATAATTTCCTAACCCCAATAACTATGTTGATAATGGCGACGAATAAGTGTATCTTTCGTCACCAAAGTTGATTGATTCACCGCTGCTTGGGCAACAATAATGCGATCAAATGGATATCGCGTCCATATTAGTTCAAGGGCAGACTCAATCACTTTGAAATGATCTAAGTCGCATATCCTTAATTCTAATATCTGTTTCAGGCCTTCAATGATTGTTTTGCCTGAATTTTGCAAGCGTCCGATTTCATGCAAATATCCTAATTCAAGCAACACCATCGGAGAAATACGCACTGGATTATTTTCAATCCGTTTGAGCGTATCAGTAGGAAACTTTTTAAATTCATCAATATATAACCAAACGACCACATGTGTATCTAAATAAATCACCTGTTCCATTCCTTAGCCCAATCAAAATGTACAAAATCTTCGGGATCACCGACAATACAATCTCTTTTTTGCAGTTTACTTAATTTTTTGAATTCCAACAGTGCTGGAATTTTACGTTGTACCAGTAATTGTTCAAATTCAAGTGGATGCACATCGGCGACTTGAGTCGCTTGTTCTACATTTAACACCTTTTTTTGTAAAAGTAGCACTGCAACTTCTCGCTTGATGTCGGCGGCAGACAGCTCCGCTGTCTGTAAAAATTCATCAGGAATCACAAGATTCATTGGGGATACTCCTTATAGCGAGTTAAATAAAATATCATCATAATCTTCAAAATTCGGCTCGTCCAAGATAAATCTTGAGTTTTCTGGGTAAACACTCATCAAGCAAAACTTTCATATGAATCTGCCAATAAGATTTGTTTTAGAAATCTCAAAATTTCTTGGGCATGGCTACGTTGGACGGTTGGAAAATCATCCAAAAAATCATCTAGCGGATGCCCGCCTTCTAAATAATCAAACAAGGTTTGAACTGGTACACGAGTTCCTACAAATATAGGGGTTCCACCTAAGATATCTTTGTCGCGTACAATCAAGTTATTTTCAATCATCGTGATTAACTCCTTTAAGGCTCGGCGGATGCCAACCGGCTATGACCCAAACACGCCGCGCTTCAACCAGGTATTCATTGTTTAAATGTAATGCTTCTATGGTAGCCCGACCATAAGGAGTATCTCCAATAATGAGGGTGCTATCCAAACTCCAGTGGAAGTGTTCATACCAATTTTGAGTACGAGGATTAAGAAAAGACACCATTTTTTTTGTTAGCGGATCTACAAATTGGATACGATTTCCTTTGAATTTGTTGCAACTATGGCAGGCTAACCATAAATTTTCTCGTACCGTCAACCCCCCAAGCGATCCAGGAATAATATGTTCAATCTCCAAAGGTATGCCGGTAATCATTTCAGCACTCAGGCAATAACCACAGCGTCGACCAGCATCCGTTCGTACTTGACGACGAAGTTCAACAGAAATATATGTTATTGACATGAAAGTTCAGCCATAGTTGGGAGTTGATAACCGCGCCACTTGAGCAACAAATTTGCATAAGCTCTGCGGAGCATATATTGATTTGCATCAAAGTACCATTTTTCCAGCAAAGTCTGCTCAGTGGCAGTCAAACTACCTTGGCGGCTTTTTTCCAACAAACGACTGTATTGTTCCTGATGTTGCTGGCTTATCGTACTGCGAGCAATGTTCCACAGAGCGTCATCATCTAACTTTTCCAATGCGAGCCATATTTCACGCATGGTTTCAGGTAAATCCTCTGGTAAAAATGGAATATTGGCGTTTAGGGTCTGTAAAACGACGCTCTCCAGCGAGCGGCGAGTAAGCACCGTCAAGCGTTGCAGACGCTGGTACAATTGTTCTGGCATGTGAATGACTAAAGTGGATTCGCTCATAATCTTTTTTAACTACAGGGATAAGTAAAAACCAATTTCCTTAACCTGATATCCCTAATTATTCCAACAAAATTCGTATTTTACACTCTTCTTTATCCACCGTGATTACCCGCAAATACCCCTCAATCCGCCTTCGCAACTCCAGCAACGTCACCGGAAAACCGCCCATCACAATCGCACTTTGCAAATCATTAAAATTCAAACTAACTTTCTCAAGTCCCATCAAAGCCTCTCGCACCGCCTCCAAAAAATCTACACCCATCTCCCCTGGCAACACCTTCTCACTTAAAAATTGCTCCAACAAATGACGATTGTCAGCCTGGACGAGCTCCCATTGCTCCGAATCAGCAACCGCTTTTAACTCCGTTAACAATATTCGCGTCCACCCACCATAAAGTTGTCCCAAACTTTCGCTGAGTTCAGCGAGTTTCTCAGCGGCAGACACTGGCGATTCTGAAGAAGGCTTAAATTCGCAATGCGGACAAAACGCATGAACAAATAAATCAGATTCACTCAAATCAAAACAACTGACTAATTGATTTAAACGCCCCTCCCAATCCTCTAACTGTTGTCGGGGCAAAAAATCAATTTTTACCAATTTTTTCAACTGCCCCAAGCGAACATCCTGTAACAACCGATTTTTATCATCAGACTCTCTCGCCCCAAGTCTCGCTTGCCGGTGTAAATCAAGATAAATCCGCCGATAACTTGCCTGCAAAACACCCAACTCTTGCTGTGTATGATAACTAAAACCACTCACCGCCCGTTGCCCCTTCAAGCGGAGCGACAGGCTATCACGCAACCTTTTCATCTCAAAAACCCACTCATGCTCAGCCGGCAACACCACTTCCGCCGTCATCAAATAAGCCGTTGCCATATTCAAATCTTGAAGCAAGCCTTGCAACTGTTCAATTTCTTCTAAAGAATCAAATGACTGTGCCCTGACTTCCTCAAGCGTATATCGAAAATGTTTAAAATGCGCCGCCGTCGTATAACAAAGCAGAGTCTCTAAAAACTGCTTAGTTTTCGCTAATTGCTCCCGATGAATTTCAACTTCCGCCTCACTCAATACCGCCTTTCCCCAAAAAACTAGCCCATTATTTAATTCAACTTTTAGCAAACTTTCTAAACGAATCTTAACTTTATTTTGTAACTCATGTACCGGCACCTGATCATTTTGTGTCAAAGCAATGGCAAATTCGCTAGGCAAATCGAATAACCCAAATAAAGCTTTTAAGGCTGGCACATTAAAATCCTTCGGGCGTTCGATATGCTTAAACAGCAACAAATCTTTAAGAGGTATTTCTGCCAATCGCGCAAAATTCGAGACATCCAATTTTTCTCCTGGCAAGGCGAGTATTATTTCTCCAGCACAAACCAGAGCCGCCACCAATATGATGACCAATTCCGGCTCAAGACGGTATGGCGCAAAATAATATTCGGGCAACAACTCGTGCCGATTAAGCACCTGCCCTGGCGGCTTTCGACGCAACAAATTAAGAATTTCGCCAGCATATTGCCCCTTAGCCGGCTCCTCTAACAACTGCAAAGCATCCAAAATGGAATTCGCCTGTTTAGAACGTTTGTTGCTGCTAGCAATACCATGTATGGCTTCTTGGGCAGCTTGGTTCAAATTTTCGCCGGTGATCAAAATTGAAAAAACCGGATATTCTGGAGCCATACCACTAAAAGAGTTTTCTAAACAAACACTTGCCACCAATTCTATTAATTCACGAAAATTCAAACGCGCACCCATGCCAAGCCCAACCATTTTACCCTTTACCCAATCTAATAAAGGCTTGGTGCGACTTCGATAAGTGACTTCAAAAGCATCCGTCAAATGTTCCTGCAACCACACCACCAATTGATTGAAAAAAAAATTTGCCTTAGCGTCATACACCGATTTAGGATGCCCCGACGAATTCAAAACTAAAATAGAAGCAGCCGTATAATAACGTAAGCTTTGCAAAAAGTTTGCATCCATTCCTTTCAAGCGAAACAAAACCTCATCGTTCGCATTTTTCTTATATTTTTTTGGCGAACCATAAGGCGGCAAAAAATACAAATAAAAATCCCGTGTCGGCACCACCGTTGCACGCTCATTGGGCGTACCAAAAAATAAATAACCCTGGCGTGTGACTTTATGACTAAGCCACTCTATTTCATGTTGCCAAACCAAAAAATCGCCAACATAAGGCACATCAGTCAGTTCCATCACTTGCCGGAGTACTACATAATAATAACGATCAAGTTCATTATCTTCGACAATATCGGCGCGAATTTCGACAATCGCATCAAAATCTTCCGTTTTTTTGAGATCAAGATAATATTGCCCATTATTCGGATTCGCCGAAATAAATTGCCGATTAACCGTTTTTAAAATCTCATGCAAAACCAATTCCACTTGAGACAACAAATCATCAGCCGGATTACCTAAATCTTCAATACCAGACTGAAATAGACATAAATTCTCCAAAAGCTCCCGCGCTGTAACGCCAACTGGGGTATAAAAATCAGGCGTTGTCAGCCTATGCACCGAAAGGGCATGAATAATCCGCAAAGCCATTGCTTTATAATTAGCACGAGTAAAACCACCTATGATGCGATTTTCTAAAACCTGGCTACAATTAATCACTTCCCGAATTTCATCGCTAGCACGAAAGGATAAATTTTCTCGGAGCGTCTGCCAATAACTATCATAAGACAACAACTTGGGATAAGAAAGGGGTACTTCTTGCGCCAGCAAAGTTTGCATAGCACCTTCTAAAGTTTTAAGAATTTCGCGCTGTTGGACAGCGATAATCCGCTCAAAAATTTCAAGATAATCAGGATGTATCGGAAAAAGTTCGACAAACTCATCCAAACGCTCATTCATCGTAGTATAAAATTTAGCAAACGACTGCAAATAGGCGCGAATTTTATCCTTTTGTTGAGCGTTTTTTTTCAACAACCGCTGCGCCACTACGAATTTAATATCTTTGCGCGTAATCAACACCTGCTCAAAACGATCCTTAACACGACGCAACTCGTTGGCGGCAAATTTAAAACGCGGATTATCAAATACGGTTTCCTGTAAACCGGCTATAAAGCAAAAACGTAAATCTTGACAAATTTCGCCGATTTCGCGGAGAAAGCTTAAATCTAAAATCAATTCACGATCTTTTCGACTGCTTAAAAATTCCAATAATTCGTCAACGACAAGCAACAAACCCCGCCCTGGATAATGCGCCTCAAAAGCCGCCATCATTTTTTCAAACGCCGCCTTATGATTAGTTATTTGTCGAGCCGATGGAAATTGGAAATTAACACCAATGCGACTGAGACAACCCTCAATTTCTTCAATCAAACAATCGCGTAGCGAGCGTTCAACCGCACTCATTTCCACACGTATTACATGAAATTTGCCAGCAATGTGCGCGGCGGCTTCAGCCACTTTTTCATGGCTTAAATATTTTACTAAATCGGCATTTTCCGCAATACCGGAAATGACAGCCATTAAATGAGATTTACCAGTGCCATAATTACCAACAATAAATAAACCTCTTTTGCTAACCGTAATTTGGTCAAAACGCAATTGTTCAAAAACTAAATGAATTAATTTCGCCGCCATTTCGTCTGAAATGACGTAAGTTGTGATTAAACGTTTAACTGAGAATTCGGCGTGGCGGAGTTGGATAACGGGCTCTAAACTTTCAAACTGAATGAGTTCTGCGTATTGCATGATGATTTTATAATACGATAAAAAAAATCCTATTTCTTAAAGAAATAGGATTTTTAAGCTACCCATAAATTGCTTTTATCCGAGTAATCCATCAAATCCGCGATTCAAGGTTTTAAATGGCTATTCCTGCACAACAAGTTATAAGTTCCCTACGGGAGGAAATCCGCGTAACTCCATTCCCGAAACAACTAATAAAGACTATTAAAAAAATCCTATTTCTTAAAGAAATAGGATTTTTAAGCTACCCATAAATTGTTTTAAGTTTTGTTTCGGGAAATCCGCGTAACTCCATTCCCGAAACAACTAATAACGTCAATAAATTGCATGGCATTTTTCCAGAGTAAATGTTATATTACCAACTCATGTCACGCATAGGAGTTGGAATTTTTTTCACCGTGGTGGTTGGTGAGTACAGCGAATGGTAAACAACGAATAAGCGTGATTTGGGCTGGTTGCGCCCTCCGTTTTCAAGGATGAACTGATTGAAGTCGCTTTTATTCGTTGTCCCACATTCGCTGTACTCATCTCATCAACGACGCAACAGCTTTTAGTTCCCACGCCCCTATAGCAGCGATGCAACGGACTTTTCATATACTACTATAACATAAACCTAAAAAATCATGAGCCCTCTTATCTCCGTCAAAAATCTCAAAAAACATTACCCAAAACGCAGTGGATTTTTTTCGCGCATATCAGCCTGGACAAAAGCGGTTGATGATATATCCTTCGACATCTACCCGAGAGAAACGCTAGGCTTAGTTGGCGAATCAGGATGCGGAAAAACGACTGCTGGCAGAGCCCTGCTCCGCTTGATAACACCGACTGATGGAATGGTTCATTTTGAAGACAAAGACATTTTACAAATGAAACCGGCTGAACTTCGCCGTCAACGCCTAAAAATGCAAATTATTTTTCAAGATCCCTATAGTTCTCTAAATCCACGTATGACGGTGGGCAACATTGTAGGAGAGGCACTTAAAGTTCACAAAAAAGCGACGCGCGTTGAAGAAATTCTCGAAAAAGTGGGATTATCCCCATCACACAAATCACGCTATCCCCACGAATTTTCCGGAGGACAACGACAACGCATTGGCATTGCCAGAGCATTGGCTCTCAAACCTAACTTCATTGTTTGTGACGAGGCTGTATCAGCACTTGACGTATCTATTCAAGCGGAAATCATCAACCTGTTGCGCCAACTTCAGGCGGAGGACAAAAAGTTAGCCTATTTATTTATATCTCACGATCTCAATGTAGTGCAACACATCGCTGATCGTGTAGCGGTGATGTATTTAGGGAAAATTGTAGAACTAGCACCAGCCAACACTCTTTTTGAATCGCCAAAACATCCCTATACACAAGCCCTAATAGCCGCCAATCCCATCCCCGATCCTGATGTAACATATCAACCAAAACTATTAAAGGGCGAAGTACCCTCCTCACTCAATCCACCAAACGGTTGCCACTTTCATACCCGCTGCCCTTTTGTCATGGACAAATGTAAACATATCGAACCGCCGTTGGTTGAAATGGAGAATGGAAAGCATAGAGTTTGGTGTCATATGACACCAGCAAGCAACCAAATCACAGTGAATGACAACAGTTATCAGTTATCTGGTAA
>Ga0209780_1001340_pt1 | contig 15986 bp, 17 predicted proteins | sample WorMetexBAHAMAS2_FD_187384 | JGI IMG/M metagenome (GOLD analysis project Ga0209780, IMG submission 187384) | Marine gutless worms symbiont microbial communities from Max Planck institute for Marine Microbiology, Germany - Inanidrilus exumae... | ecosystem: Host-associated > Annelida > Digestive... | reverse complement strand
TATATATATATATATACATCAAAAAATCCCTTTCCCCCTAGGAACCTTCCCGTAAAATTTGGTACAAATCCGTCCACAATCTTTTTAGTTATCGTGGTCACAGACAGACACACAAACCAACGCCGGTAAAAACATACTCCCTCGCTTTCACGAGGATAATAAATCCAGTGAAATAACTTCCATTCACTCCACTTGTGGTCATCTGTATAATAAATATTCATCTTTGCTGGACCCATGCTGCAAACAGACGGGGCAACGTGCCATCTCCGAGTGAAATCTAGACGTGGTTTAAAACGGCAACCTTTCTGCATTTATCGTTTGTTGATTCATCACACCTTCATTGTATGAACATTCATAAGTAACACAGAAAAGACCACGACACTTTCTAGATATTCATGCAACAGGAACATCAATTATCTGTGTTCATCAGTGACTGCGTGACAGTATGGACTGCTGAATGCAGTAACAATGCAAGCGGCCTGTGTGCCCTAACTTCCCGTGGACCACAGTAATACAAGCTACCTATCCTGTGAGCTGGAGTTACTTGTAAGTAAGTAAAAAAGAAAATTTCTAGTCAGCACCCTTAACGTCTAGTCACAGGGCGCCACAGCCCTGCTAACCAAACATAAACATTTTAAGCGATCGTTTAAATTGTCTGAAGGTGATGTCTGGTTGCTGAAACTGTTCAGGCAGACTGTTCCACAGCATTGGCCCGGCAGTGGTGAAACAGCGGTCGCCGAACTGGTTACGTGACCTCTGGACCATGCATGTTCGACTGTCAGCAGACCGCAATGGATGGCTGCCAGCGGCAGTGACCAGCGGACACTCATGAGCTAGGTACGCAGGAGCAGTACCGGTCAACGAACGGCAGACGAGGGTGGACAGTTTGAATTCCACTCGCCTACTTGTGTACTGCATTGACACTAGGTACCTGTGAGAATTGCAGTACAAGTCCAGACTTCTACGTGAGTCCTGTTTTGCCGGACTCGGAATTACTTAGCAGGAACTCAGACATCCTAAAATCGAGTCCTTGTTCAAAGGTAAAAGGTAAAGGTAAAGGTCGGATTCTTATATAACGCAGCTTACGCGATGACCGGACCAGCGCGCTTTACAATCTCGGATGTGGCAGTTGATTGGCAAGAGCCAGTGGTACTGCAGCGCCAACTGCGGCCATCCAATTGCACGCGTTAACGTACAATTGGACCCGCGTTATGCAGCTAGCAAACACACTACCGCTCCAATAAAACGCACCAGGCCTTCACCCCGTAAGCATTCACCAGACGTCGCCACTCGAGCGAGGAAGCAAACATCCGATTACAGCTTACTACTCAATTTATCGACCTCGAAAGGATGAAAGGCTGAGTCGACGTGCCTTATCTGTTCCAGCGACAAGTGCACCAGCTGAAAAAGTATTTAGCCACGATGGCATTTCTATGTGATAAAATAGGTCCCTGCTGTCCGATGAAACATTTTGGTCGCTGGTATTTTTGAAATGCAACAGTATGTAAACTGTAATAAATTAGCCCCGTACGGGAATGGCGGTCGACTCCTACTTACTGCCAACTTCAAAGTCACGTGACACAACAACTAGGACCAAAATCAAAAATCTGGCCCCGATAAGCTGTAGGTATTGCCCCCTAATTTAAGAATCCGTGGTCACTTGCCAGCACCATTAGAAATGGGGGAGGAGATAGCCCTTAAAAATGGCCGAATTTCCGACTTTCAATAGCGCATGACCTTGATCTTGGATCGGGTCATACTGCATACCGTCATGCATCACTTTTTGTGGACGGACGGACAGACGGACTTATGGACATTTGAGACCCACTCCATTAGGTCGACTTGGGGGAGTCGATCTAATAATGCAACTTGGTCATGCATTGATAGCGCATTAAACGTTGAACTTGTTATGTTAAGGTGGCTCAATCTTGGACTCAAATCTGGACTCAACAGCAGTGGAGTAGGACTTTGATTTGGACTCAATAACAATGGACTCGGATTTGGAAGATGCTGGACTTGTTACAAGTCTGCTGTGAGTTGGAGCTACCTGTGTGCCGCAGTGCCGTGAGCTGGAGCTACCTGTGTGCCGCAGTGCTGTATGATGCGCTGCAGTTCCTCGTGAACAAGTTCCACACAACGCATGCCCGGCTCCTCCAGACGCCGAATCTGTCGCTTGACAAGCAGTTCAAATGACACTTCCGGCACAAACAGCGCAGGCCTTGGACCCTACACACGCATTATAACCAATTAATCACAATGTAATAGCATTATATTGCTACGTCCTACTTGTCACTAAACAGAAACTGGAGGTATGTGTCAACAATTCAGAACAGAACAGTGGGGAACATTATTAATATGGCTCAGTTTTCTGCGGGCCGCGGAATTTCGAGACAAGCCACGGAATTTGCCCGTTGCAGCGGATTTTGATAAAACGACCGGTGATTAATTCAATCGCTAATGTGACAACATAGCACAGTGTAAATAAATGCAGCAAAACTCCTTTCACTCCGACTGTGGCCATACACATTCGTTTCTGCTTTTATATTGGTAGGCCTACAGTCTGTGTATGATATATGCTGTTCTAAAAATATAAGCCTTTGAGATAACCAACCACTTTCATCACATTCTTTCAAAAACACGATAGATTACATTCTCATGTATGTACAATGAAACTTAGCACAATGTCAGTATTTACCAATCGAACAGCAGACAGCTCAGTTTACTCATAAATGGGAGGATACCATTAAGCTGCAGAATTTGGCTGATTTTCCTGCGGCAAGCCACGGAATTTACTAAATCGAGCCGCGGAATTTGGCAAATTTTTCCGCGGAACACTGTGGGCCCTAATTATCAACCACAGTTTATGTATTACGGACTTGTTGGTGGTGAAATACGATCAGCAAACAAGATAGCTCGTCAACACAGAGTCTTATCTGGCACACAAACAACTATTTGATGGACATTGAACGGGTGAATGTTAGGAACTGGAGGATTCTGTTGTTGAAACAGAGTCACTGCCTGCATGCTGTTGCTCACAGCAACTAGTGCAATCAGATTAACAAGAAGACAATAGGCTAGCATTCTCCTCAATTGTGATACATACATTGTCTGTGCACCATACAGCCTTGCCTAGTCATCAGACCCAAACGTCCATGAGCAGTTCTAGCCTCACCGTTGCATTGCGGATTGCCGTGAGTATATCCAGCTGCGTCAGTCCGCCCAGCGGATCCACGTGTCTCAAAGTTCGACCGAACGTCTCATGGAAGATGTAACAAATCCGAGCTCCGCCACATCTGTCAGACCGTAACTCAGTATCAGTCACGAAGTAATGTCCAACCTAACTGGTCCACAGAGAAACAAAATGCTTGGTTGTCTGCTGCACTGGTTGACAAATTAATTGAGTTAAGGTTTTATGCCCCACCAGACACGAAATAGGTCATTTCGGAGACGTTCTTCCCAGCCAATCTCTTGGCTTGGTACTGAAAAAGTGAAAACAGACAAAACAAAAGCAAAGATGCATCCATAACAAAATATACCACAACATAAAATAAACGCAAAAAACTACAGCCAGGTCTGGTTGCCTCCTATGACCTCCAGCCTAGAAACGGAATGGGTCTATTCTGGAAGGAATAGTTACATAAGTCAGGAAGTAAACAAGTAAGGAAGTAAATAAGTAAGAAAGACAGCATAAGGAAAGAAGAAAGTAAAGAAGGAAGAAAGGCAGAAAGGAAGTTAAGCAAACACACACAATTTATATAACACCGAAGTCAACACATGAATCACGGTGCATTACTGCCCCGGAGCCTGCACGTGGCACTGTTTGACATAGTTAAGATACTAAAGAAACAAATACTAACACAACGTAAGCAGACATACAGTGACAAACTAAAAGATATCGTGACATAAAATCAACGTTTAAAAAAAGTAAATCAACGTTTGGTAGCCCAGTATGACATATGGCATAGAGATGAATGGGGCCCATACTTACAGCCCAGGAGCAACACTCAGCCACAACATACTGTACAATCTAGCTGGTCAATCAAGGAACAAAGTGCTTAATTGATAAACAGCACAATAATTTACAACAAACACACCTCAACAAAAATCACATACAAATCTACTATATGATGACCTTTGCATCCACACACTTCAGAGCACTCAAAACTATGGTAGATTTCACACTATTATTACCCACACCGGCTGTATAGCCGGCGGCGTGGGGTAGGGTGCTCAGTCACGTCTGTTTGTCCGCACTGTAAAAGGAAAATGGCTTGAGCTATCAGCACCAACGTTGGTAGGCATATAGTCCATGGCAGGACCTCGGCATGCATTGACCCTGAGGTCAAATCCTAACCCTGAAGGACAATGTCACCGGGTTATCAAGTGGTAACAAGTGCAATCAAAACTTACATCCGCCCTGTGTGGGTCTGCATGCCGATACGACTGCACATTTCTCTAGTTTAAATAAAATGTTTTTGGGTTGCAAACATGCCATATTTTCATCAACAGTATCTTTCCATAATAGTTAGCAAAAAGTGAAATTAATCATAACTAATTAACTATCACTCAGCATTAAGTGGTAATTCAACATTATCTTACAGTTCCGTGGTTTCAATATTCTTTGCTGTGCCCTCAATCGTACTGCAATATGCCGACGCAAATCTTGTGATGATTTGCAGCAGAAGCTGTGGCTGCAGCATAAAATTTATATCAACAGCCATGTCAATTGTAGGATGCAATGTTACTAGCAACAAGTCCAGTAGTCTATACTGTTAGCCAATTTACACAACAAATAACGGCACATAGCGTAGTTTGACCAGTCAGACAATTTCCAGCATTATTCAGCGAAAAATAAACAAAAATAAACAGTTTCTTGTTGTGCATTTAACAATCTCTCTGGAGAGACGCATCCGAAACCCTAGTTTAAAGGTCATCTCCAAACCAAACTGTTTATCTAATTTAACAATCCTAGCGACTAACTCACTGCCTCTGTTTCATTCATGCTTAAATGATTACAGAGCTTTACAAACGCTTTTACTTACTTATTTTTCCAATAAACTTAATGATGGCCTACATTACTGTAATAATGCACACAAAAAAAGATTTTTTGCTATTTCTATAGTAACTTTGGTACAATGAAAACAGACGTTCTACAGCCATTTCATTCATACGCAAGGTGGCACGTATCTTCAGCAATGGAACAGTTCTGGGTAACCTTACTGGATTTTTGCCAAGATCTTTTGCATCTAAAAATTAGAGTACATGGTCTATCATATAGCGTTGTTTGCATCATCCTAACTTTAGCCATTCTGATATGCATGCAACTCTCACCTCCACTTACGACGGTGACCTTGCAGTTTGAAACTTTCCTAACTCCCATACCTCAAGAAATACAGTGGTAACTAACTGACATGTGGTAACTAATTGATAATTAATTTTGAAAAATTTAACCTTTGACAAAGAATTAATTGCTACTATCCCAAAAAGTGACGAAGTACAGAAACCTTATCTTCGACTTCGTCACCGAACGAGTTAAGAAGCTGCTGAAACTGTGCAGCCATGACGTTAACGCGTGTCTTGAGCTCCGGCAAACAATCTCGGATGTGGTGCATCAGCAGCTGATAAACAAGCCACATCAACACGCAACACTGATCAACAGGTGAATAAGCAGTTTGGCTATAAAAGACCATCACATTAAAGGCGAAAATTTTTCCAATGAAAACGATGTTACGTACTATGACATAACTGTTCATGACGTCAAAAAGTTGTTTTTGAAACTGTGTAAAAACTGCACGTGATATCTTTTAAAAGTGGGTGATTTATGGTTTACTGGAGTTGATGCTGCCTTCAATGTTCTGACACTGTTTGAGTTGAGGTTCTAAATACACTTAACACGATATTGAAAAAAACTAAATCTAACACAACGGGAGCAGACATGCATCAATAAACCGAAAAGTACTACAACAAAAAGGAGACATTAACAAATTAGCCCCGTATGCGACTGATGGTCGACTCTTCGCAACTGACGTTTCTGCCAAGTTCAAAGTCACGTGACACAAAAACTAGGTCAAATATCAAAAATCTGGCCAGATCAAATTTAGATATTGTGATCTAGTTTAAGAATTAGTGGTCAGTTGCCCGCTCCCATTGTAAATGCTGAAGGAGATATCTTTTGAAAACTTTGAAGGGTTCATCACCTTGACCTTGGATCGAGTCATACTGCATACTGTCGTGCATGACCCATCGACCTCTATCTTTTTGTGGATGGACGAACGTACGTACATATGCACGGACGGACGTTTGAGACCGGCTTCATTAGGTCGAGTCTGTCAAAATGAAAACTACAGCCAGGTTTGGTTACCTTGCACTATGCTCAGCCTGGAAAAGGAACGGGGGCCCATTCTTACAGCCCTTGTGGTCCACAAAGGGCACTTTGTTGTCAGAAAGGACTAATAACCTTTAAAAATGCATTCGCCGCCGCAAGTGGTGAGACGGCAATGCAGCCATTTGCCAAATTACACTGGACATGTTAGGCTATATTTTATTGTCTTGGAACAACTAAACATGATGATATAGACATTTACCTGTTAATAATACGTGGTGATAGTACTGTGTAGAAATCTTAATAATACATGGGTTGTGTGGTGGTGCTGCGGTAAGGCGTTGACTTGCGATCGAAAGGTCGCAAGTGCAACTCCCAGCTAGTCTTCTTTCAGGTAACATAGATCAACTCGGCCTTGCATCCCTCATGGGTCGTTAAATCGAGTACCTGCTTCGGCTGGAGGTAAAATGCGGGATTCTCACCTCTGCCGGGTGACAAGTAACACGGTGTGACCTAACACCGTGTCATCCTATATGGCATGTGAGTTTCCCATAGCGGTGAGGGCTAAGTTGTTGCTAACTGCTATACACTGTTTACTTGTACTTTACTTTTACACAACAACTGCATGACCACGGTCAGTGTTACATACATATCAGGCTCTACACACATAGAACATACTATCACCCTACACGATTCAACGTCCGAGCCAGATACGGAGTTCCATTGCGGTTTGCCAGTGACGGATATCTTTTCTGGAGGAAACTTCCCTCATCGCGCAGTGCATCTTTTATATCCTGTTAATTACAAAGTTTTCCACTTAAATTCAAAATCGATTACATTAACAGCAGCTAATGATGTGGAAAGTCATAACCAGCTTTGTAATTAACAAGAAGCTCAGCTATCGCAGAGGGACCGCACAACACACTACGTCAGTTGAAATCTTGTAAAATTAGACCCACACAGGACTGAAGGTCGACTCCTACTTACTGCAAACGTCAAAGTCACGTGACAAAAACTAGGACAAAATTCAAACAATATCGACGGCGCCGATAAGCTTTAAGTATTGTGTCCTAATGTAATAATCCGTGGTCATTTGCTAGCCCCATCGGAGTTGGGGGAGAAGATAGCCGTTGAAAATGGCCGAATTTCCGACTTTCAAGGTCTCGTGACCTTCACCGTGGATCGGGTCACACTGCATACAGTCATGCATCACTCATCGACCTCTGCCTACACACCAAATTTCATTGAAATCGAACGAACTTATTGTGGACGGACGTACGTACGTACGTACGGAAGGCATTTTTCTACCCATGTTATTAGGTCGACTCAGAGGAGTCGACCTATAAATGCTGCACAGTTGTATGAAAAATCCATCTTTCTGGCTGTCACAAGTGAGAGTGCGAGTCAATCAAGGTATTCAGAACTGCCTCTATTCTATCGGCCATATATTACTTCCTATTACTGGTCTATAGTAACAAACACATCTTGCATCATTTCCGACATACTGCCACATTTACAGTGCACATGACTGCCTACGATCTTCAGAAGTCCTTCATTTTCAAAATGACAGTTGAAATTACAAGCTTCAGGTGCTTTCTGATTCATGTGTAAACATATTTCAGATAAAACACCCTATATTTCCTGAGGTATGGAAGTTAGGAAGGTTTCCAACAGCAAAACTGACATTCAAGGTCACCAGTAATGGTGCCATTCTGATGGTGGTCTACAAAGACTTCACTCTGCCAACACTGACGTAGTCAACTGGCTGGAACGACACGCGATGAAAGCACTTGCGAAATAAAATGAAATGCAAGTAAGAATAAGCGACTGCAAACCTTCCTACTCTGAATATCCGCCTGACTGCGGTTGATGACTCCTACAATGCCAAGCCGCACTGGAATAACTCGGCCCATCAATATGTCGACCGCGTCCGTGCCGTGGTCCATGAGATCAAGCTTTGTGATAACTGCTAACGTTCTCCGGCCTGGTCAAACACAGCCAATCAAATAAACCTGTCTGTCTGTCGGTTTGGGCTTTTCTTCAACCGGCCTAGTTTTCTGAAATTACTCCAGGCAGGCGACTTGTGGAGACTTCTTCCAGGGCGGAATGCCCTTCCTGTCACACAAGCAATGGTATCAAAGCATTGTATGGAATAACTAGATGGAAAGTACCCTGAGAGAGTACAACTCCCCGTGACAGCTATTGCAGATTGCCACCACAATGGATTTGCGCAGTTAATGGAACAGCCATTGCCGCAGTGTTAATCGACCAATCACGTTCCTTCATAAATTTGCATACTCAGTATGTTCACTGGATAGCCGCAAGACTACCCAATTGCAAAATAAACAAATTTTGCAATTGGGTAGTCTTGCGGCTATCCAGTAAACATACTGAATGGCTGTTCCATTGTTGCCAACACTTGGCAACACTTGCCACACCTATAATTAGAAGAATAAAATGTAAACGATCGCCGGTTTTCGGAGTTTTCTGACCGTTACTTCCACATCCCTCTACCAATCGTAACAAAACATGAACTCGGTCTTCCCTTTACCCGTAGGAACCTTCCCGTAAAATTTGGTACAAATCCATCCACAATCATTTTAGTTATCGTGGTCATGGACAGACAGGCAGATAGACAGACAAACCAACGCCGGTAAAAACATACTCCCTCGCTTTCGCGGGGAGAATACAAACAAGTATCCAAAGTAATTTGGTAAAAGGCCACATCAGCATGTTGTCACCCCTCACTATGGCGAATGGCTTCGCCCAATCATGTGGATTCCAAGAAAACATGCATTAGATGGGTTTCTAATACATGGTTCCTTGGAATCCACGAGTCAACCACACAAATGGCATCTTGATCTAGCTCACCGGTGACCCCAATACACAAACAGACAGACACACAGACCATGCTACGTACAACATATGTAGCAACAAGCGGCATCCATGCACCGTCTGCATGCAATACGGCCTAATAATATTAATAATAGCCACGAAGATTATTTACTGTTTACAGTGCAGTTGCCATGGTACCACCATCGACAGAGTTCATTTGTCAAATGCAGACTCTGCATCAGATAGCCACCAACCCTCAAACTAATCCAACTGACTTCAGTCTGCCGTTTTGCCGCTGCCATCCTCTCCCACCATCGCCATTTATCATTATTACTCAACCTGACAGCAGACAATCATTTTACCATTCCATGAAGGACGGAAAGCAGAGTCAACCTAGGTACTGCACCATGAGCGTGCAGCCTGCATCCCAGGCCGTATATCGCAGCATGTTGTGATAAACGAACTGCGTGTGGTGGGATATGATCTTGTGATTATTCACACAACAGTCAGCCATCTTGCCACTAGACTAAAACTGCAACGTGAATCTGATTAGTTGAGAAAGACTATACTGTTCAATGTTGAGAAAGACTATAATATTCTGTGTGCCATTGTGACACACACCATCAAGATCCACTTCCTTGGCCAGCTTCAGGGCTTCGGACGTTGCGAGGTCAGTGTTGGCTGCCGTCACAGCAAGGATGATCGAGTTCGGATTGCTGATATACCGCAGGCACATCTCTCGGACCTGGATTTCAATATCATCCGGTTGATCGCCGACTGGGACCTTTGTGATGCCCGGCAAGTCCACCAGCGTCAGCGTTAGAACATGCGGAGAAAAGATTTTGAGATGGATTGGCTCCGGTGAAATGCCCTGTCATCAGAAATACACTCACAACTAGACAGTGTATTATCACTTTTCACTAGGGCTGTAGATTTTTTTGCGGCCAACGCGGGATTTGCAAAATTTGCAAATTTGAGCCATTAACACAAATTCTTGAGTTTCGCTGAACATTAGTCGTGAATTTGACTCATTCTGTCTGTTGATGACTCAAAAACATGCCATTATCATCTTTTATGGCATTACGGACAAAAGAAGACACAGCGTGGTACAGCAACTCGTGTTAAATCACTGATGGATTTGACGTAAATGATTATACTGATTAACTCACTAGTCGTTTGATTTCTGTCCATTTAATGCCATTTGTTACTAAAAGCAATAATAGCATTTCACTTTTACATCTCAAACCTGTAGTTGACGTACTTGTACTGCTATGACTGCAATTGCAAATTAACTGCAAATTTTGCATTTTCTGCAGCAAACTGACTGACTGTGATTTTATCCGTTTCTGGCCACGAACATTTACAGCCTGATTATCATCACCACTAACTTCAGCACTGCTACAGTGGCTGTGTTACTTCTTCCAGCTCCAGCTTTGGTGTCGGCCTCCATTTCCTTTTGTAGAATTTAAGTTTTGCTTCACTTTTTGATCGCATCACTTGCAGCGCTCCTAATGAAGACTGTCATCGTGCAGTTGATGCTGCACACGGGAATCCCCAGTTTGAGTGGAAATGAACACAGGAGGACCCTATCACACATGGCTAATAGACGTTGAGTCAGAACACTGAACATTGCATGAAAGAAAGCAACCTCAAGAGAAATATGACATATAATTACGGAAACAGCAATGCTGAAGAAGAGTTTGCCATGAAGTGAGACAGAGATTGATAGTAGTGGGCATAAATTAATGTAATTTCTTCAACAAATATGGTACAGAACTACAGACCTACTGGGGTTGTCTTAAACTGATGGTTGTAAAATGAGTTACAGTTGCCGTTTGCTGTTGTCGTGCTTTTAAGAAGCAGCACAATTACCGTACCACTAGTTGTATTTCTTGTAAAGTGTTGCTGTCTGAAAAACTAATAACCAGCACATATAGTTCTAGTCAGCTACTGATCTGGTCTCCACATGTAGTGTGTCCCGCCAAAACGAGCCGGGTTTCAGTCATACCTTGTTGGTACCCGAGAGTCGCTCTGTTTCGTTTTCTATTTCTCGTCGGATTTCGTTGAAGTCTGTGTATATTCGGTTTTTCGTGTGCAGGAATTTGCCCCACTCCTCAGCTTCAATTACCTCTACAACATACATGCATACACTAGAGATGTAAAACTTGTTATTTTCCATAACCAAACGGTCATCTCATAATCGGTACCCAGTTATAAACCGATGACCGAATTGCTCACCATTCAGAGTACTCCTCAACGGTGTTATCTACACCTCCTATATACGTTATCATCAAATAAAAACTTCGGAAATAAAAGTCAATTAAACGATAAATCATCAGAGAGAGCAGAGACCTCCACATTCTTGTTGCCGTATCTCCTTGTCGTCGTTTGGTATGCTGATCAACTGCAGAAGAAGAGGGCGGCGTGTGACAATTCCGGAACCACGCGGTAAAAAGTCGCGTCCCACAAGGTTCTCCAACACTGAACTTTTGCCAGAGCTCTGCAACACACAAACTCAACTCAACTCAACTCAACAGGAAGTTACACATACAAGTGTCAAACAGCTCTCTGTCCACATCATTGTCATCTAACTGAAGTATCAAACATTCTTACTTCATAACTTCTTCTAAGCGGTTTCTGCTTCCAGTCAAGTTGGCCATAAAATCAAATTTCGCATTCCGGTGAGACCAAAACTTATCTAAGCTTCATTGATTTTATTACTGACACATCCTAAACCTACCTAGCACCTAACTAAACTGAAATGATAACAGAAGCACTAATGTTGGTAGAACAAGTGACAAAATGGAGACAGATGTAGATCTCCACTCTCCAGGCACAATAACCACAGCAAACCATAAAATATTACAATTACAGTAGGTGGTACCACTATGATTGAATGGTGACAATCCATTGTAAACAGCCTACTAAGTCTCCACAAAAAAACCCTGCACTCAGCTGTAAGGCATATAACCTTCTTACACTGTCTCCATGGTTCATGACGTACAAGAACCGAGTTCACGTTTTAGTATATAAAGTATGTTACGAAGGGTGTACAGCACCAGCAAGCCTGTTCTGCCAAGCGATGACTACAGGCAGCTTACAGCTAATTATCGCTTCCCACAGAGGACGTCATAGTGGAGTTAAACAAATGACCATGTTGTCCAATATAGATGAGTTTTTGTCGTCTTAAGGAGTTAGTTGTGATTAGGACCAGTGTCATTGTTAGAATGGAAGTTAGGAGTTGGGATGTCCATACTGGAGTAGAAGTAAGGGTAGTATGCCAGTAACGCAACCAACAGGACGAATGGATACGAGTTGCCTACACTGCATACACACCAATACATTACTTTACCCAAGGTACCAATGCAAGAGCTGTGTCGTTTTTCAGGGCCGACCTGTAAATAGCTATTCTAGGTATGTTGCAGGACGGTCCTGCATATAATATTAGCATTCTGAGCATGATAAAAGATGAATATTTGCGTATTAACATAACATATCATATTTAGCATAATAAAAAAAACACAAAAATGCAATGCGTTCAGCTACATTATAAAATCCAACAAATGATCATGTTATGTGCGCCCTTCACCGCCAATTTATCTGTAACTCTTGAACTTGAAGGTTGATGGGCTGGTAAGCAGTGCTTTAAAGATGATATGCAGACTTTCAGACTGTGACCACGAAGACCATAACCACTGGTTGAGAGCTGGAAAAACAAATTTTTGTCCAAAAAATTAATCTTCTCTGTCTGTCAATATCTTAAATGCTTCTATTAGGTCGCCTCTGCGTCTTCTGGTTTCCAAAATGGTGAGACCCAGCTGACTCAGTCTATCATAGTAACTGCACGTTTTCAGATGAGGAACTATCTTTGTAGCTGCTCGCTGGACCTTTTCCAAGATCTGAATGTCTTCCTGTAGATGAGGGGACCACGCTTGCACAATGCACACAGTACTCCATATGTGGTCTGATATATGTCTTGTACAATATCAGAAAGTCAGACTCGTCCAGCTTCCGGAAATTCCTTTTCACCATTCCCAGCACAGCTCTGGCCTTTGCAGCTGCTTTGATGCATTGTGCACTCGGCTTGAGATTGTCTGTAACCATGACACCCAGATCGCGCTCCTCAACAGATGCTTCAATCTTGTATTGGACAGATCTATCCTGCATATCTGGCATGTAATAAACAGAATCATTTCTGTGTCCTATGTGCATTATTTTACATTTCTGTGGATTCAACGCTAGCAGGTACTTAGTACACCAGCGTGCCAACGAATTCAAATCCTCTTGGAGCAGATCAATGTCCATCTTTGACCGGATGACTCTCCACAGTTTAGTGTCATCAGCAAACATCTGCATACTACTCAGGATCCAGTCAGGAATATCGTTCACGTACAGAAGAAATAGCAGCAGTCCTATCATGGAACCCTGTGGCACACCACTAAGAACATCTAACAGTGCTGAGAAGCTGCCTCGAAGACCTACTTTCATTGTCCGTGATGTTAAGAAATCACTTATCCATTCCAATAACTTCCCACACCAAGAGCAGTCGAGTCCTGTTTCTAACTTCCCGCTGAGTCCATACGATTTTAATTTCTCAATTAGTCGCTTGATTGGAATGCTGTTGAAAGCTTTACGGAAATCGAGGTAAAGCAGGTCAATTCCAAATCCTTTATCTAGAGCTTTAGTCCAGTATTCAAAGCATTCTAGCAGATTTGTAAGACACGAACGACCTTTAACAAATCCGTGCTGTTTCTTGCTGATAACATCATTCCTGTCTAGGAAGGCTGTGAGGCTTTGTCTGACTAGTGACTCCATTAATTTACAGCAGACAGATGTGAGAGAAATAGGTCTGTAGTTGGTTGAATCAGACCTACTGCCCTTCTTGAAGACTGGAGTGACTAGAGCTGTTTTCCAGTCCACCGAACCACTCCTGATTCAAAGGAGGCCTGAAAAATAACAGATAATGGCTCGGCTAGAGTTCTTGCACAGGATTTGAGCAGTATGGGATGGATACCATCTGGACCAGACCAAGTGATGAGTCTTCCCTCAACTTCAATAGTTTTTCAAGCACCTCGTCTATACTGAGCTTCACCGAGGCTACCGTCTTGTTCAGATTTGAACCCAGTCGTGTTCTCTCTTGTGTACGCCTCACTAAAGACTGAACCTAGCAGATCTGCTGCTTCCTTATCAGACTCAGTTAGCTTGCCGTCTGGTTTGAGTAGGGTTATCACACTGTCTTTAACTGTCTGTAACTTTCTCATGTAACTACAAAACCGCTTTGGCTGACCCGTGAAGTTCTTCAACAGATGTTTTCGATGGAAATCTTCATCTGATCTGACCAAGTTAACCACTGCGTTTCTGACCTTTAGGAAGTGATCACGGTTGCGGCCGGAAGGATACTGGCGGTACTTTTTCAGAGCTGCACTGCGAAGCTTCATCTGCTTTATGGTCGCTTTTGATATCCAATTATTTGTCCTTGGTTTGCGATCTTTTTTGACTGGAACATGTAACTTTGTCAGCCGAAGAATAATTTCCTTGAAACTGGTCCACATCTCTTCAACAGACTTGTTACAGAATATCTCCTTCCAGTCGATTATTGAAAGGGCTTCGTTGATCTTTACACAGTCACATTTCCAAAAGTTCAGTTTTTCCTGCGAACTGTGCATGTGTTTAACATGGAGTGTGATGAATCATGACAGAAATAGGTGGTCGCTTTTTCCCAATTGAGCATCGTAGTGGGGTCCGTGTAATTATGCTAAAGACAGCTAAAGACGACTAAAGACAAGACTAAAGACGGCTAAAAGCAGCAGAAGACGGACTAAGGACGCCTAAAGTTAACTCAGAGTGCTCTTGAGACCAAGGCCGCGGTCTCGAGGACTACATCCCTGCGAATTTGCCGAAAGTCGACGAGACTTCGAAGTTGCCCTGACTGTGGAGTGCGTGCCGTAGGTCCGCCATCTGCGTCGCGACGACTTTGTGGAGGCACTCTACCAGATCCGGAAGTCTGCTGGGTTGCCAGTCGACAGCCAGCTTCAAATGGTTCAATGACTCGCATGCGTTGTTGTTCCACCGTCGTCGCAGCAACTGATTTTGCTGACGCGGTTCGAAGACGCACTTCTGAATAGCTGGTCGTATGTGTCGCGCGAAGTGCTGTCCCAGCTCTTTTGCTGTCTTTAGTCTTGTCTTTAGTCGTGTTTAGTAGTCTTTAGCCATCTTTAGTCGTCTTTCGCTGTCTTTAGTCGTTCTTAGTCGTCTTTAGCATAATTACACGGACCGTCGTAGTGTATCTCGTCCATCAAGTTTCCATCGTCAGTGAACACATAGTCCAGGACAGACGGTTCATGTTCCTCTTACGCTGCTTTAAACAGGTCAACAATAACAACGTCAACTACAGAATTTGGTAAACTATTGGTCGCACTTCTGCAACTTTCATCTATTTGTGTAGCAGTCAACTGATACCTGAGTTCCGATAACAACAATTTGAGGCAGCTGGATGACCTCGGAGCCAACCGTATTAAACACATCCTGCAACTTATTAATAACTGGAATCAAACTTTCCATCGTCAATATATCTTATGCTAAATTATTCTTATTTTTTGAATTTTTTCTTATTCGCATCGCATAATGCGCCCTTCACCGCCAATGCCGACCGTCATTTATGTCAATACTAAAACTGTAAACACATCCACAAATCCTTCGTGTTCCACTTTAGTCCAAGTGCAAAAAGTACAACAATTATTATTGTACGCGGAGCTTGAAACGTTTAAATCTTATTAATTTTTATAAACGCGGTGGTAATTATTATGCCATAGATATTATCAAAAAAATG
>Ga0209780_1001339_pt1 | contig 15990 bp, 9 predicted proteins | sample WorMetexBAHAMAS2_FD_187384 | JGI IMG/M metagenome (GOLD analysis project Ga0209780, IMG submission 187384) | Marine gutless worms symbiont microbial communities from Max Planck institute for Marine Microbiology, Germany - Inanidrilus exumae... | ecosystem: Host-associated > Annelida > Digestive... | reverse complement strand
ATAAAAATAAATTTGGTTATATTTCACCCATGTTCCCAGACGTCCTCTGTGGACGGATATGTACCTAATTTGGCAGCCGTAGGGATCGCCGACGTAATCACCTGTGACAATTTTTTGGTGATCGGTTGAGGGGTGTCGATTCTGTAGGGGTCGAAAATTTCTATTTCCCATTGACTAAGCCAGTGGCCGTTAACACAGGGCTGGCGCCACCTCGCAGCCTGTGATAATTCTCGAATATAGTCTAGATGGCAGTAAATAGGGAGGGAATACCGTTTTGTGTACAAGATTCAAAACCTGGTAATTAAACAATTGTACAGGAGGCATAGTATTATACCGTAGATATAGACTTTCCTTACAACAAGTACGGCCTTTTTTCTGCAAGATTCTAAGAAACTTATTATTAAGTACAGTTAATTTATCCAAATAAGAAGGAAATGTGTTTCCATACACTTCAAGACCATATTATAATATGTATGGATGTACAAATGCAAAATATATGTTTTGTAAGCACCAGTCCGGCAATTTATAACGCATGTTGTATATTATACCCGGTAACCTTTTTAATTTCTGAAGTATAAACTCAATATGAGAAGTCTTTTTAAACTCATTATCAATAATTACACCGACGTACGTACACTCCTTAACACCTGTAATTTTAATTTTAGTCTTAATAGTTACTGTAGGCACGAAATTTTATTCGGAAAAAACACAGAATAACAATTAACAAGTTTCATCAATGTTTAAATGTAATTTGTTGGCTTTTAACCAATTATCTATAGTTTAGAAGGAACGAATTGGCTTTAGATTCACGCTCGTCCATTGTTTTAGCAGACACAAATAAATTAGTGTCATCTGCAAATAATGTAATTTTCCCTCCAGTATTATGATTTATTTATTACGATGTTCTGTACGCAGGCTTCGCCTGGTGTTGTTGTGCTTCATCGGTGTTATCGTGGGTGTTTTACTTTATCTTATTACGACGGTGAACATGCCTGCTGTTAATACTGGCCACGTCAGCACACACAACAGCAGTGCCCTAAGTCTGATCACAGTAAGTAGCAAAACAGTAAGTTTCTGGAAGTAGGCAATATTCAACTTTTTCAGATAAATCCGTAGTATTATCCGCACATGCCGATAGGCAAGGTGTGGATATATCGTGTACTGTTTGTTTGTATGTTTGTGTGTTTGTACGGTTACGGATTTCTCCGCAGAGGATAAAGCTAGCGGCGTCAAATTTTGCACGGCGGTTCGTCGGCGTCCAAGGCAGGGAATCTCCTATTTTATCAACTTTGCTGCCGAGAAGCCCCAAAAACGGACGAATCGGCCAGCGCCGATAGACGTTGGTCAGCGGCCCGCGCCAGTGGCCAGTGGCGCGGTCCAGTGGCAGTAGCCACAGGCCCGCTCAGCCAGCGCGCGGGCCACGCCCACCTGCATGTAAATATTACCATAGAGATGTAATTAAACGTCACGCTAGAGATGCGCCGTTCGTGGAATCGTGCAGCGTGTGCACGTGAGATCATCATGTGTGGATATAGGTCAGTCCCCACTGACGTACTTGTTATTATATAGTCTGAATACTTTTACTTTACTGTCAGTAATGCACGATATTGGTTTGTTCTGTGTAGAGCTGAGATTCATTGAGTTTACAATTGTTTTAAAATTTGAGCAAAAAACAAATATACTATGCATTAACCTGATATTACTTTCAAAAATAGCACTGTCAAAATTACCATAACATTTACGATGTAAGATACGATATGGTACATTAACGTGCGCTCAAAAGCTGACGGCCAGCTTAATCTAGCGCACGGCCCAGAAACAAAAAAATAAGGAAAAATGAAAACAAAAAGCGAGTAGCTCAGAAGAACCTGTCCAGGCAATAGTCCATGAAGGCAGTCCGGGGGAAAGAAGTGAAATTACGGGGGTAGGATTTGTGAAAGAAGTAGGTTTTAAGCCGGGAGTTATAGATGTACAGAGTGGTGAATCAGAAGAGGAAAAAGTGACGGGTGAAGGCATAGGTGAGTCGGAAATGGAAGAACTGGTACCAGAATGAGGTTGACCGTTGACGTAGAGGCAAAGGGAGCTGATTTCAGAGACAAGGTGAAGCGTAACGGAAGGAGCGATCAGTTATTTTCAGAGAGGATGATGAAGGTGGTCGAGCAAGAGTAACGACTGATGAAGAGCGAGTACTGCGAGGACGTTGAATGGAGATGAGGTTGTGAAGGTATGCTGAGGTTGGGTAGTTGTGACAACTTTGTAAGTAAATGAGAGGAGCTTGTATTCAACGAGTTCAATGATTCTGAGCCAGCGGAGAGAGCGTATAATGCGAGTGATATGACATGACTTAGGAGCTTTAACAACAATAGTAGATATCAGTCAAAGTGCTGTCAGTAATACAGACAAAGATAAAAGTTATGTTTTAAGTACTCCTCACATGCATCTAACTTGCTAAGTCCACATGTCATGAACAACCTATTGCGTGTTCATGCTGTTCAATTATGATACTTTCATACGTATTACCAGTAAAAGTAGCTCAGCTGTCGGAAGCTCCAATCATATGACTGGAACGGCTGAACCTATAGTCGTCAAAATTTTTTACACAGGTATAGGCTATATCAATTCTAGCAACAGGATGACATATTACCAACAAAAGGGGCGTGGTTATGGTCACGTGACTGTTTTACAATTTTGCCGTTTGTCGTTATGCAGCGCGTCGCGCGGTTTTGTCAGCGACAGCTGAGCTACTTGTTTAAGATGGCTGCCGTCCACCATCTTGGATTTTTGAAAAGTGTTAAATTTTAACTGTCGATTCGTTTTCGGAGGGTCAATAGAGCCTATGCTCCACTGTGTGAAATTTCGTGTTAATCGGTCCAACCGTGGCGGAAATAATGGACGTATCGCAAAATGACAACTCAACTCGACGCACGTTTACTCAGCTTCATTTTTGTGGCGTATTGGTCGGTCTAATCGTCGATTTTTGGCCGTATATCGCGATCTGTAAGTCGTACTATACGTCTATACGTTCGCTAACGACAGTCCTGTAGAAAAAAACTACGTAAAAGCAAGGTTATATTTGCGAAAAGTAAGTAAGTAAACACGGCGCTGTCAAGCCACAACACAGCACTGCGTTTTGGCTCGACGCATCGCGTCGAAGCTGTTGTCCGTCGTGGAGTCCGGGCCGGTCTATGCCCGGCTGACGAGCCAACGGCAGCTCAACTCGTCGAGGACTACGACGTCACACTGTTCTGTCGCCTCATGAACTCCGAGCAGCATGTGCTGCACCAACTTCTCCCTGCCCAAAGTGATCATCACTACAATCTCCGGCCGCGACCACACAATCTTTCCCTCTATTATGCCATGGACCACCGTAACTTCATACCTATAGGCTAGCCTTTAAAGACATGTCTATTAACACTCAGTACCTGCTTTACTGTACCGTCGTAACTGCAACGACTTTCACTTTATCATGCTTGTTTCATGCTTTATTTCTGATTTTAAGTTGCGTTCTTACAACTTTTTTCAATTAAAACAATATCAATGAATGAATGAGATAAAAACCAACATTCTACTGTTTAAATATTGTTATTAGTCTAACTTACGTGTATTTTATCTCATTTTGGTTTTGGTGTATATATTTTATACTTACACCATTTGCTTAGTTGTTTCAGACTTTTTCATACTTTACATGTATATGATTAGTTGCGTTCTGTCAACTATGATATTAAACGAGTATGTTATATTGTTATGTTGTTATGTTATGTTTTGAACAGCTTGTTTAGTTTGAAGATGCTGCGTTTTGACTTATTATGTTTGAGCCAACTCGCCATTAAATTGTCACATTGTCACAATGCTGTGCATGCAGATGGCAAAGTTACCATCTAGGCCTAGTTGATTGCAGCCAGTTACTCAGTTTGGACAGAAATTGAGTTATTGTGTTTTGACTTTTTACGGTAGAGCGGAAAACTGTTCCGAACTCGTGAGCTCGTCATCTGGAGTTCTGACCATCATCCAGCGCCAGCATACGACGCAAGGCATTTGATAGAACCACTTGGTGTCAGATTCCTACAGCATGACTTATCACCACATTACTGCGGCTATTTTAACGTATGCGAAGGGCGTCAGAGTATTAAGGTAAGTTGCAGTTTGTGCTGTCTCCGTTATCGTTGTAAGTGCAATAAATGCACTCATGTCATCAAGAAGACTAGGCAAGAACTCATCAGGAGATGGGATTGCGAACGTGAACATTCTTACGACGATATCGCACACGTACTTCAAAATACCAAAAAAGAGAACCTACTTCGTTTAACAATTTGGACGATAGCTAGGCAAGTACTGCGCATTAAGTCTCGAATTTATGAATCTGCTACAGAGTTTCACCTTGAAGTTATAGAATATTTATACCGTGGGCGTCGCGCGGTCCCTCTGCAGGCGTTTACTACTAGACATTATAATCGTAAATTGTCCATAGTTATGGCTTTGTCAACCACTTTTACACAATGCGCCTCGGAAACTACCAAATTCGGTAAAATAATGCAAAATAAGGCCATTTCGCCGTTCAAGGTCGTTCAAGGTCACCGATTTTGGTACCAATCGAAAGCTCATATACGACTTCCCATTAGTGATTAATGCTAACCTACCTCCTATATTGCACCGTTTCGGAGTTATAGCATTCCAAACGTCAGAAATCGCTATATTTCGCTACCCCTCTTGCGTTTAAACCCCCGACGGAGGGGTTCGTCTGGAACGATCGCCGTAAAATTTTCAGTGAATGTCAATGGATGGCCAAGGCACCAGACGGCGAAGAAAATTGCCTTAAATTTCAACCGACTGAGTAGGGTGCACCAACGTTACAGACAGACAGACGACACACGGCACGGCGATAATATGTAGCGAGTAAGTTCACGTTCGCTGAAAACGTGTCTCTGGTCGCCACCACCGCGATTGCGAGTTAGTTAAATTTGCTACAAACCCCACAGTGTAGTACTTTTCCGGGGAACGTCGGTAAACCATTATTGATGACAAAATGAAACTGATATCCCGTAAAAGACGACACAGTCACTGAAAACTGAGCCACGAATTAAAGTGGAAAATAATAAGATTTCTTGCAGAATGCACTCATGGAAACATGACAATATAATGAGCATATCAAACAGAGCCAAGAACTGATGTACTGTTTATGTTTGAATTGGCTAATGAATGCAAAATCAGTAAAACTAAGTCCTATCAGTGATTAAAAAATGCGTTCTTGGCCTAACCGCCTAACCGTGATACCACCATGGGCCCATTCCCGCATGCCTTATTTTGGCCCTGATCGGGAAAGGGGGTGGCAGTAGTAGCCCCTGAACTTGACAATTCTATCACGGTTATGGCAGTTTTCGCTATGCATGGTCGACAGTATTTTCCGATCAAGCTGAAAATTTAATTTGGTACTGGAGAGTATACAGTGGGTTTACTTCAGATGAGTGGGGGAATGGCCATGCTACCAGCGTTGCAGCGACTGGGATCGCTGCTTATGGCTTGTCATTTGTCAACTTTAATTCCATAATGTGTTTAAATTATGTTTATGCAGGTAATTCACACTGACAATATGTTCTTTCTTGACCCAGCACTGATACCCAAGTTCTACGAAGCATACAAGAACGATTCGTTGATGCAGTCGGTCGACGCGTTTCTCTGCTATGATCCTCCGGCAATCTGTCAGCTATTCGAGCCGTTCAACAAGAGTCTGATAGTCATTGCGTCAAACCGATACTATATAACACGGGAGCCACACGATCGCTGGAAAACATGGAATAAGAACCTCCTTGCCTATGCGTCTGATCCTAGAAATGTCATAGGTGCCAACAACCGCTATGACGTTGAAGTGATTCGTTACTTTACAGGACTCGAGGTAGAATGGATTCCAAGTTTTGCAGGATATACAAGAGCCACGTACAAGCCATCCAGCTCAGGCTTTTTACTAGCAAATCGTAGAGCTGATGAAGGTTTTCAAACGCTGTTTCTTAGACAGTTTAGGGATGCCTGCAAATCAATAAACACATCACTGTCAACTCCTGAACTGATAAGAATAAAAGATCGTTATCCGAGATACGAGTTTTCTGATTTGGCTGCTCATCGGGGTATTGTTCACTTGCCTTATCAGGTGTCAACAATGAGTATCTTGGAACATTATCGCATGAACATTCCACTTTTTTTTCCATCAAAAGAGTTACTACTGAAGTGGAATATTGAGCACTGGGTTCTCTTGGAACGAACGTTGCCACCGGGTATCCGTAACCCTCGTTCACATTCGTTTTCTCCACATCCAAGCCAGCGTCACATTCCGTGTCCAAATGATAACCACAATGTAGAGGCGATGAAGTACTGGCTGCAGTTTGCTGACTACTACACACTTCCACACATCACATATTTCAACTCGACGCCACATTTGGCAGTAATTCTCCAGCAGATCAGTACGCATGATCTCAATGCCATCAGTTGGCAGATGAAGAACTTCAATGACAAGTTGAAAAAAGAAGTGTTGATGAAATGGACAAGAATACTTCAGACCGTTGCCAAGTTCAGTCCAAATCGTCCTTGTTAATTGTTCATTTTACCGCAGTATATGCTTTCGTCGTGTCTGTCCGCCGTTTGTCTGTCTGCTTATTTGTCTGTCACATGTTGGTGTTCTATCCAAAACAATTCTTAAATGCTCTTTTTACTTTTCTCCCTTTTTTTTCTCATTTGCTTTACCCATTTTCTTTTTTGTCCATCCCTTTCCTTTCTATCAGAGTAGTCCCACTCCGTTTCCAGGCCGGAGGTCGTAGTAGGCGACCGAACCTGGGTTTAGTTTGTAGCGTTTATTTCGTGTTCACAGGCTGCGCGGTAGCGCCAGCCCCGTGTTAATGGCGACTGTCCGCTTTGTAATTGGGAAAGGGCAATTTTCGACCTCTTACAGAATATACACCCTCAACCGATCACCAAAAATTTATCACAGGTGATTACGTCGGCAACCCCTAACGGCTGTGCCAAATTAGGTCCGTAGGGGGGCTTCTGGAAACATTGGTGAAATATAACCAAAATTATTTTTATTTATACCTTTTTTGGGAACTCGCCACCCGTCAACGGATTTTCACGCATGATGGCTCAAACGACGCGGACTCGCGCAAGGATGTGTCATTTGAGGATTTTTTCACATTGCTCCCATTTAGGGGGTTAAAACCCAAAAAAACAATTTTGGGCGTGAATAGGCGTTTTCAAGCCAAACTCCAGAAATCGAAAAGCGTGCATTATCAAAACTACTACATCGATTCCAACCAAATTTTGCACAGTGATAAAGACCACCAAATGCCCTTCGTGGGTGGTCCCTACACACGCATTCCCGTAAAAGACAACATAGTTGTTGAAAACTGAGCCAAGAATTAAAGTGGAAAATAATAAGTTTTCCTTCCAGATTACACACATGCAAAAATGGCCGGTCGTAAAAGAGACAGATATAAAATAGAGCCTAGAATTTAAGTACCCTTTATACTGGAATTGGATGATGAAAGCAAAATTATTTTTTAAAACTATTAGTGATTAAAGAAATATGTTTTTGGTGCAGACTTTCCGTCCATCCAACCCAGGACTTGATATGTTGACTCTAGAGATAGAAGAGTGCCGTATGACAAGCCGGCTGACATCTAAATGCATCTGTATGCAAATAAACATGCGACGTATTCCCGCGTTGAGATCTGATTATCATTTTTCGAACAGCACAATGCACGAAGTATTGCTAGTATTGATCTACCAATTTGTACGTGCATTCTTACAGCTTCCAGTTTTGCAGCTGTTAATTGTCCAAACGTTAATATCTTGTGTTTGCGCTGGTATTCTTGTGTTGTGTGTTATTACTAGCCCGCCTACGCATAGTGTAGGGGGACCAGACTAGTAACGGTCGCTGGCGTCTGTCTTCGTCGTCTGTAAAGCCCGGTCCACACCAGCAACAATATCGAAGCAACGTTCAACTTTGTCGAAGCAACATTCGACTTTGTCAAAAGGACGAAATTTCAACGCAAAACTTGTTCGACACTGTTGCCGTTTTTGGCAACAAAATCGAACGTTGCTTCGACATTGTTGCTGGTGTGGACGGGGTTTAACACTCGCGCATATTCAACGTAACTCACCAGGGGGCAGCACGCGACGGCAGGCGAGTAGTGTTACGTCCCGTCAGGACGACACCTTGGCTGCGTTAAGTACGTAACTTAACGTAAGAGCTGACCTAAGAGAACTAAGATCTTAGTATTTTTGCCGTTAAGTCCGTAAACGATGACTTCGCTGCCACTAGCAGAAACATGGGAAAAAATCTTTTCTGGGTGCTAAAAAATAGACATCGTTGTTTACGTTTGTTTTGCGAAGGTGTCGGAACGTTTGGTTTTCGACGGTGAGAAAAATGACTATACTGAGCTTTAAAGTTATTACATAGCATTGTACACTGATTAGTTAACGTGATTGCGTGAATGTGATATAATAACGATTATGAAGCCGTTGCTAATAACATCTCGCATCGAATATTTATTACGTAACAGCTTTCTTTGGTACTTTCCGTTAAGTGATAGCTAAGTTGTTTCACTACGCGGTTTTTAGTGAACGCGAACTCACGTTCACGTTCGCTATATGCTATCGCCGGTCCGTCTGTCGTCTGTCTGTCTGTAACGTTCGTGCACCCTACTTAGCCGGTTGAAATTTTCGGGATTGTTTCTTCTTCATTTGGTACCTTAGCCATCTGTTGACATTCACTGAAAATTTTACGGAGATCGTCTCAGGGGAACCCCTCCGTCGGAGAATTTAAACGCAAGAGTGGTAGCAAGATATAGCGATTTCTGACATTTCGAAGGCTATATCCCGCAAATGGTGCAAGATATAAGGTAAGTTAGTATTAATCACTGATAGGAAGTCGTATATGACCTTTCGATTGGTACCAAAGTCGGTGACCTTGAATGACCTTGGACGGCGAAATTGCCCTTAGTTTGCGTTATTTTACCGAATTTGGTAGTTTCCGGGGCGCATTGTGTAAAAGTCGTTGAGAAAGCCATAACTATGGACAATTTGCGATTACTATGTCTAGTAGTAAACGTCTACAGAGGCACCGCGCGATGCCCACGGTATAAATATTTTAACTGCAAGGTGGTAATTCTGTAGCAGATTCAAAAATTCCAGACTTAGTTCGTAATACTTGTCTAGCTATCGTCTAATTTGTTAAACGAAGTAATTTTCTTTTTTGGTATTTTGAAGTACGTGTGCGATATCGTTGTAAAAAAGTTCACGTTCGCTATCTCATCTCATGATGAGTTCATGGCGAAATCTCTTACGTCCTTAAGGCAGCCCTTGTTATTTAATTGATAAGCAACAAAGAGACCCCATACGCCATACTGCCTCTTACAGGTTGCATACAACAATACACAGCGATGTACTCAGAAATAAACAATGCACAATTTAAAAATACCCAGAAAAACGAACGACATCATAAGTATGCGTTTGCATTACATGTGAAGCGTTCTTTAAGTTGATTACCTCTGTATAACAGTAAAGTAACTACTTTAAGTTTACGTATACGTGGTACGGGTACAGTTATCGATATCGCCTCCACATACATGTAGCTGTACAATGCTGGCTCCTGGAAGCACCAGATGCATTGCTACAGGTTGCACGAATATTTTGTTCACGTTACGTCACTGGTACAGGCGATAGTGGCGAAGATATACAACTGGTCAAAATTTTTTGACGAAACACCGCATCGCAAAGGGGGAGGATTTTTCGCGGAGGAAAATCTAATGTGACATCGACCAGTCGGGAGCATTGCAATAGGCTGTCATGTCGAGAGTTGAATGATCCCTTTCGCTGCGTACACCGCAGCAGAGACTCCCAATGCTTTTCAATGTGCCAGATGACTCCCAAAAATTGCCCCATTTCGTGGGGGATCTCGACCCCATCTAATACATTGTACCTTGGGCCGAACAGAGTCAGCCCCAAACGAAGTCATTCGCCTATTGCAAGCCTTTGCAAGCGCAGTTTTTATATCTATCTTAGCAACAGTTAACAAAATTAAAACTGACAATGCACGTCGTACGGTCTCTCTGCAGTAATGAGTTTCGTGTTTACAAGACCTGATTGACTCATATGCAGGCTGCGTCTTTGATGTCGCAGAAGATTTCAGTGTTGATTACACGGTCGAATAACAGCATAATGACTTGCTGTACCATAAGTGCCGAGTTGAAATCCTGCCGGTGCCAAATTTTTAGAAACTTCTTTCCCCAGATTTACGCTTACTGACGTCTGTGTTATAGATTATGAACGGAACTGTACCATAACAGTGCTGCATATACATGTAATGAACAATCTAACAGAGGCATGACGCTTTTTCTCTGCGACAGCTGAGCTCTTCTATATCTATGTAATAACGTTGTCGCGTCTGTCTTTGTGTCTGTTTTCCAGATTTTTGAAAAACGTGCTGGCCAATTTCCATAAAACTTTCCACGGTTCATAGGGGTCATATGCAGACGTGAACGGATAAAAAACATCCGGAAAATTTTGACACTTAATGTGTAAAATTTCGGAAATAGATACAAAATTGCCGATTATGAGAAACGCCACGGGTCACGCGCGCTGGCCTGCGCGCGTGGCCCGTAGCCTTCGATGGGGACCGTATCAAACGCTTCTGTGCTCCTGAGTCCAGTTCAGTGGTCCATTGGCCTGTGGTCCGACTTCCCGGCCGGCCTTCGGCCGTGTAAGCCGCTAGTGTAGGCCTACTATAATTTTTCGGTATTCATGCTCAGAAGTGGCCGTATTTCTACTTCCGGGTTACGGCCCGAAATATGCTGCACCGTCGTTCTGAACAGTGTCGATTTCATCATAAGGGGTTGAAATGCGGGCGATTTAAAGTAAGTAAGTAAGTAATCCTTTTAATTCTTGACGGTCAAACGCCATCAAGTAGCACAGAAAAACGGCATACAGTAAATAAGACAACACAATAAAAAAATTAAAATGAAAAGAAACCGAACAAACAATACCAGTAAATAGAAGCAGAAGCAACAAACACAAGCAACAAACACAAGCAGCTTGACAACCTGACAGTCGGTATGCTCCATCAAATATACATCGTAAAACAAATGAATGTTTGTAGAGACTATAATGGCAATAGGGGAGAACAAAAGCACATGGCAACATTTCTGGTGATTTTGGCCACATTTTTACTGCGACCCCGTCTAACTGAGCGGCGTATAACTCGCTTCGGCGTCATCACCCTGGGGAAATATAGGCCTAGTCGTATCGTTCATTGTTCGACGACAGCGTACAGTTATTTTTCTTTGTCCGCCGGAAACTTCTGTCCGTCACGGAATGAGCGGGTCGATGGACGAAATGACGGATGGACAGAGAGATAGAAGGACGGACAGAAACACAAGGAAACGTATAGACGAAGGTCAAATTTGCGTCACACGTCGGGTGAAGGAGAGAGGGAATGGTACGGTGACGGCCGGGTCGAACCGAACCATCCTCTCAGAGCGGAGCGGCTTAGTCGTAATGGAAAACGTGTTATCAGCCCCGTCGGTGTCGACCGTGCACTGAATTCTGCGATAAGTATAGACTGTTATACATCACCCGAAACTCCAGCGAGAATCGTCATACACGTAATAGGATAAAAATAGTTACAACACTGTCTGCAGTGGAATATGCAAGTGTAACAAGCATAAGCCACTCCAGACAGTATTGTAACCTACTTATTTTATAATCTAATACGTACTAGGTCTCTGGGTTGGGCGCACAGTCAATGTAAGCAAGTGTTGATAACTCTCGGCTGATGGCTGCACACTGAACCAGCACTTATAATATAACCTACGGGCCAAATGCAGTGTCAGTTTAGTACGAGGCTACAGAGGTTGAAAAGTAAGTAAGTAAATAAAATAGTAGGCTTATGTAGCAATAAGAGGTAAACTGGTGACCGACGACGATCACCAGTTTACCCCACTGACTGTCCACCTAAACGTTGACAGCACCTGAGACGATCAGCCGTTCCAGAGATATGGTTAGTGCCCACCAAAATTTAAATGGTTCACGTGACCTACCCATGCCCCTTTCAGGGATAGTTTGCCATCCGTGGGCCAGCACTTTCTACCTTTAACCTATCTACCAAATTTGGAGTCTCTATCTCCATTCACTATGAAGATATGAAAGGGGATACAAAATGTCAAAAATTGGGTGGTTTGGGGTAGTTAGGGTCATTCAAGGTCACTGGAAATAACACCGTTCGATAGATCACATACGAGTTCTTATTAGTGTTCCATGGTAACCCATAGTAGGCTAACCATACGGCCTATATGTCCGCATCTGGCACCGTTTCTGAGATATAGCGCGATATTTGTCGAAAATCGCCGATTGTAACCTACTTCCGCTCCTCTATTTGGCGCCCCGTTGGGGGTGACCCCGTTGGAATTTCGCCGAGATTTTTTTGCGTCAGAAAACTAGAGTCCCTGAGCTATCGTAGGGCGTTGTTTACATGATCGTGCGTTTAGCCGTTTTGGTACAGTGCCGGCTTGTGAGAGACGGACAGAAGGACGGACGGTCGGACGGTCGGACGGACAGACCCATGGTGGCGGCGTGGCGTAGTGGTAGCGTCGTTGGTATAGATCAACGAGGTTAACCTACGCTGAACCCGGTTAGTACTGGGATGGGTGACCGTGTCCGGGTTTGACTCCCGGAGGCGGCACTTTATTTCGGTACGTAACCAACCACCCAGGTCGACTCAGCCTTCTACCCTCCGTGGGACGGTAAAATGAGTACCAGCCAAAGAGCGGTAATGCTCTGCGGCTGGGGAGTAAAGGCAGGCATGGTGTAATTTGCAGGTAAAACTGTGTGATCCATGTCTGAACGGATTAGAGGTAGTTACGACGATGCGCTATACAAATTGACGTATACTTTACTACGACATGATATACCGCGCTAGCATAGCGTCGCGGTAAAATCTTCTGCATGAGTTCTCGACAAATTTCCACTCGTTGTTACTTTAAATCCACTTCGTCACTGTCCACTCCTGCAATGTCCGTCCACCCCTGCAATTTCAGCCTTCCCGTTAATACCGACGTCGGGACCATCTCAATAGTGCACGTACGCCGAGTTTGGACGACGTTACATTAACCGAGAGCGGGAGAGATTATTAGTCCGCCCGGCATCGCGATGCCGCCGGCGGGATAGATCCGCCGGCGGGATTATGTTTTACTGCTGTGACTTTCTTTTTTAAATGTCGCCCCTCTCATTCGACAACGTGTGGACGGATCGCAACGCGGATAGTTGCGTTAACACCGTCTATGAAAAATTACAACGACTACAAATCTGGTGAACTTTGGTGTGGCAACCACTGAGATGTTGTGGCTCATTTTCATGGGTGGTGAGTCCACGTCGGGTAAAACACGATGTGCGCTGGTTTTAAAAGTCACTCGCTAGGTGGCAGTAGCATAGTCAGTCTGTAGGTAAGTAAGAAATGCACAGTCGCGTTTGCGCATGCCGACCGGGCTACACGTTGGGCTTTGCCCCGCTTTCTAGTTTGAACGGCAACACCACCCTTCCTCGCGACGATAAACGAGCGAAACCGAGGCTGGACCGCCATAACAATCGATATTCTAAAATTAGGTGGAGAAGTCGCCGGTCAGTGTCGCCTGCCCTGCCGCATGCGCGTCGACCCTGCCAAGACCCGATAGCGCGTTATTGCTGTTCTTTACGACGTAGAGCAGACAATACAGCCAAGTTAGCACCATCGTTCACACGCGGTCCGCCCAACCATCAGTCGTACGTCTGTCTATGTCCGCCACTGAAGGATACGGTTTCGCGGCTGGAGTTTGGCGCGTAAGGCCCCGTCCACACCAGCAACAATGTCGAACGATACCACTGTAAAATTTCGTCCTTTCGACAAAGTCGAAACAAATTGAACATGTTCAATTTCTATCGACTTTGTCGAAAGAACGAAATTTCGTTCGACATCGTTGCCATGAACGGCATCATTGTTGCCAAAAACGGCAACAATGTCGAAGCAACATTCGACATTGTCGAAAGAATCGTTCAACTTGTAGCATTCGACAATGTTGCTTCGACATTGTTGCTGGTGTAGACGGGGCTTAAGGGAAACATTATAATGTTTATTCGTCACGAAGACAGGATACAGCAAGGATCCAAACAGACAGACAGTCAGACAGACAAACAGACAAACGGACAAACACTATAACTGATACCTCAACATCACAGTAATGCACACAATATAGAAAAAGAAAATTGTCCCAGCCCTTGGCGATCTGGAGCCCTATCTAATACATGGTTCCTTCGGGCCATTGATATGGTAATGTTTATTCATATTATCGAAGTCGGACGACGCAGCGTTAACTGGAACATAAGGGAAATCAATTCCAGTTGGCACTAAAAACACTTAAATAGTTTCTAAGTAGGTCTAGGTAAGAAAATCTGGTCATTTGCACTACATCCATAGTTCCATACAATGTACTTAGCCTACATCATGAGGTGCACAATGTCCCTCACTGAAACCCCAAGATTACAGAAACGCGAGAGCATGACGGATGATTTCTGACTTCTTTCCATTTTTGCCTTGCGTAGAAAATTCTTGCCTGAAACCAACAAACACTTCGACTTCATATAACGTAGTAGCAATCTGATATTTTGATATTAGGCCTACATTTTTGTTCACCGAAACTTTGCGTTTCGTGCGCTGTCGCTGTGGAACATATGCCTCATCAACGTCTACGTCATGGATGATAACGATGACAATATATAAGAGGACGGTAGCCGTATACGTATTATTCGGCCACATCGTAGCAATAGCTAGATGCGGCCTACTGCTACAGACGGAGTATAGCGTGGTCTGTCTGTGTGTTTGTCTGTCAATCTGCCTGTAGGTCACGTTGATTAGCCCTGCATAAAAAGAATAACAGATCGATATGTCGTTTGAATGAATGACTCAACTTTTGAAACATCCTCAGGTGGGCTAAAGGAACCATGTATTAGATAGAGCTCCGGATAGCCCAGGGCTGGGACAATTTTTGGGGTTGTCCAGCCCACTGAAACGCATTGTGAGTCACTGCTCCGGTCTACGCAGCAAAAAATCAATAACGGCATCAGCACGACTGCTGCAGCCGGTGTCACGTTATCGTTCCCCCGTTAAAAATCTGCCCCTTCTGCAATGTGATCTGTCGAAATTACATTACCACTTGTTGTTATTAGGCCGCATCGCAGCAATAGGTAGCTGCGGCCTATTGCTACAGACAAAGTAGCGTGGTCTGTCTCTATGTCTGTTTATCTGTTTGTTGGCCACGTTCGTGAGCCCTGCAAAACGGCTGAACCGATCGAGATGCCGTTTGGAGCGTAAACTAAAGTGGGCCCAAGGAACCATGTATTAGATGGGGTTGGCATCCCTCACGGAAAGTGGCAAGTTTGGGGGTTGTCCGGCTTATTGAAAAGCGTTGCGGTTCTCTGCTGCGGTGTATGCAGCAAAATGATAATCCAATCCCCAATAACGGCACAACATGCGATGCGGTCTTTCGTCAAACTTATTATTATTATTAGATCGCCCGTTTTGTGAACGGTCGATCTTATGTTTTGCGCATGTTTCTTTTTTATTTTTTCCCCAATTCACTTTTTCCGACGTATGCAAACCGACATTTTCGAAACTTTTCCACATGATGTGGCTTTACTCGAAAAAGAAGCGCTGCTATGCCGATTTCCTAAAAGTGCCCCCGAACAAAAATGAGGGGCGAAAAACCCCAAATTTCGCCCAATCTCGCGCCTGATCGCAACATATTATGCGCCGTCACTCCTAATGTGGAAGGAAAATAGAAAATCGAAAACAATAGTGTTCATCAATGATTATTAGCCTATATGTTCACCAAATTTGGTAGGGGTCGGTTAAATAGTGACAGAGATCAACGTGCCAGATTATACGGGGGGGGTGAAATTTTGCGATTTTTGACATAATAG
>Ga0209780_1001338_pt1 | contig 15999 bp, 6 predicted proteins | sample WorMetexBAHAMAS2_FD_187384 | JGI IMG/M metagenome (GOLD analysis project Ga0209780, IMG submission 187384) | Marine gutless worms symbiont microbial communities from Max Planck institute for Marine Microbiology, Germany - Inanidrilus exumae... | ecosystem: Host-associated > Annelida > Digestive... | reverse complement strand
TCCAGATCGCCCACAAGAAAGGGCATTTTTGAGCGGGGTCATGTGCGCCCCATGGTAACCTACCTATGTATGGCAAATGTGGCTGCCCAGTGTATGCAGCAGACGAATACATTTGCTGCCATGAGGGGTGACATGACAAGATGATGATTCAGCCTATAGCCATATTACTTTGGACACCTCAGTCTCAAACTCAGCAGGAAAATTTGGGGGCACTGTCCGATTCTCGGACGAACCAGGAAAGCAACTATAAAAGATACATGCCTGTATCGCCTATTTCCGCCATCTTCTGATTATGTACAGAAACCTCCACCAGAGATATTATGGCTCATGAGTCATCTGCACAATACACTACTTTGTTGTCTTGAAATTTCTACCCAAAGCTAATTCTGTATGAGGAAAAATGTGACGATGCTATTCGCGTGTTGATGGCTGTCGTTACTGCATGTCTGTGTCTGTTGTAGACGTTTTCGCGGTACCTGGCATATCGTCGTGACAACAATGAGTTGTTGCTGTTCATTCTCAAGCAGCTTGCTCAGGATCAGATGATGTTCCAAACTAATCGGTACTCTGCACAGCTTGACACTGTTGAAGTATCAGAGAAAGACCTTGCAGACAAGGTACGGTGCCAGCAAACTATTGTAAATTATATTGTATATTGTTATAAGGGCATCTGTCCTGTAAAAATCTTGTCATTTATCCTTACACGTTCTTTTTTTGGATTAGATGGAGGAAAACACTCACCAGGCAATTAATTGCCCAACTCGGGTTCACCTAGAAAATGGTTTTATAATGGAGTATGGCTGCTATGTGTGAAATATTTAACCCTTTGACTTGCGCCGAGTAGTAAGTAAGTAAAATAATTGATATGACACTGTCGGTTTTGTCCGGAATGGCACTGCATGTATAAAAATACTGCTGCAGCTGTCTACTACTAATTAAGCTGTTAATTTGTACAGGTAATTAATTCTAGCTGTACACTGTGATGTAAATTAACCTACTCCTTCGGATGCTGGACCATAAAATGGTGTAATGGGCCAGCTTGTCCAAGCTGATAAATTGGGAGATTTCATTTTCTTAATTGATTTAGCAAAAGTGTTTTGTCACAGTGCGTATTACACACATGCTGTTGCTAATTGCACACATCAACAAAGTTAGTGAACATCAAGTTTGGCTAGTACTGTACTGAGATTGTTGATATTCGTGGTCTACCTACCATCGTGGTATGTAGCCGGCCATCAAGGCCAACTGCCTCCTACCCTCAGCGTGGTAGGAAATGAGTACCAACCAGTTATGATGTTCTGCTGCTGTGGAGTAAAGGCAGCTACAGTTGTGGATTAAACATATTGTTGTTGCAGATGCACACCATACACAAATGCCTTAGAGATAGATGTGATGCAAGCTTTTAGCTACTGACATTGAATGGTTTGATGCTTAGGCACGTCAGATCCGCATCAACACTTTGACGGAGTTCTACAACAGTGCCATCTTCAAGAACAACAGTTTCACTTACGACACCAAACGAAAACTCATCATTCAGCATCTGTAACATTACGTCCGCATTTGTTGACATAGCTGTGACTGATGCGTTCCAGTAGTTCATACACGCCGAACAGCATATTACAACAAGAGTGTGGCTTTGTTATCACTTCGTTAGCATTCTCCATAATTTTCTGTTATCAACTGATATCGATATTGTGACAGCTGCTTGCTGTCATTAAAACTAGCAAACGTACATGCTGCATGACTTGGTCTGTGTACAGCAATCGAAGTCTTGTTGTATCGTATTTAGTTTTTTGACATGTAGAGTCCAGTTTTTATAATTAACACTATGGGTGAAGGACGACTTGCCTATAACTTTGCCAAACTGTACCATATGAAATTAAGACTTGTCTGACATAAAAAACTTGTGGCTCTGAATGACAAACATGTTAAGATAACTGCGATTAACATGTGTTACTTGTACAAAGTGGGACTGAGTCTGTCGTGGGACCAAGAACTAGCAGATGTGGTTTGTATAGTCTTGATTTTTTTGTGTATGATAACGTAAATAATATACATCCACACATCATATTTGAACTGAATCACATAATCAAAAGCAAAATGTACATAAAATAAATCAGAAAAGTCAGACGTGACGAGAATTCTGTTCAAAAGTCATAATCAGCTTACATTTCCAGTACTGTTCACCTGTCACTGCTTGGCAGGCAACTCTAACACAACCGTCTTTCCTTATCTACAGAATACGCTCACCCACTTCATATCATCATCAATGCAGAGGTATAAACATTACCCTGGAACATAACAACCTGATGTTTGCTGACAATGTTCAACATCATGGATAACTGAACACAGCTCAAGTGCAGTCATACTTACTACACCGCATAACAGTGACACAGTCAATACTCAAATGCCAAGGCCTGGATCCTGTAGGCCAAGGCCCGGATTGTTGTGGCCGCCGAAGGCAAGGCCATTATATATTACTGCTGTAATTTATTTTTTATTTCGTCAGCATAGATGAAAGACCAGCCATGGGATTTCAACCGAACTTGGCCAGTAGGTCAGAAGTGGTGTCGGTGTTTATCCTAAGTTAATATTTTCATAGACTTTTACATGTAATTTATTAAAGCAATGTTATAACTTACTAAGTCTTCCTATATATGTATATATGCAGACAATTCTGTAGATAAATGTTAAGTCATTTTTGAGAAATTGCTTTTTCTTATTACGGTGATCATCCTAAGTTTATCTTAAGATTTTCCTAAGTCACACTTTATCCTAACTTCTTCCTAAGCTTGTCGTAAGATTTTTTGTGAATCAGGCCCCATTCAAAAAGTTGTGTTTACAATACAGATGATCATTGCCTTTTAGTTTTGTAATTACAAAAGCAAACTGTTATCAGAAGTCCTTTTTTACTTTATGCACTAATAATTATCAGGTATGTATGCACAGAAAGACTAAGGCATCGTATTCAAGGCAAACAACATGTAGACTTATCCTTAAGGCCAATCTATCACAGTTCCACGCCTCCAGGGCAATAAGTGTAGGCTCCCACCTGCAAACTCAAGTTCTGTAATTTTTCTGTTAAATTTCAAGGCTTTCAAAAGCCTTGGAAGTCACTTTGGTTCATGAAACTCTTAGAAATTACATGACATGTCCAGAAGTTACTGAATAACTTTGGCTGCCCTAAAAGTTGACTACTACTTTTATTTTGGCCAATTCAAACCACACAATTCCAACACATGAGTAATTTCAAATCGCCAGTAAACACCGTTTGATTTCATAGTTTTGTCTAGATCGCGAAAGCGCATGCGAAAATTACGGGCTTTACAGTATACAAAGTGTGTAGGCCTATTTTTTGCCATTAAGTATGTGTTTTACACGATCATACATTTTGTTTGCTTCACATTTGCCCGTTTTTATGCTATTCAGTTGATAACAGCTGCTGTTTTCTCTACCTTAAATGTAGCCAAGTTACAAAAACATAGAAAAATGGTTACATTCTAAAAAAAGTCCTGGGACTTTACTTTGGAACATAAACAGAGTGGGAACCCTGCAGAACACTACTGACCAGTCATCCAATGATTTGTTCATGCGTAAAGTGGACTTTCAACTTACAATCAGGAATTGTGGCCAATGATCACAATGTTGTGCACACATCAGATGCATACAGTTATCTGTGCATTAACTGCACTGCACAATGCAGCGACATTAAAAAGCTGAAAGTGAAGTCTTGAACATTGTTATCAGAATACTTAGTATGACTATAAAAACGCATAAAACAATGCGAGCAGCAATCTACAAGGCTTGGTCAAAGTACCACACCAAACGTTTGGCATTGGCAGAAAAAAAATTGTTTGCATCATAAATGGAACAGCATGAAACAAAACTCTGCCACTAAATTGGACTCGAAATCACTGACTACTAAAACAATCTATCACAGTGCAACAATAAAATAATAAATGACGGTAACTTGACAATACCATCAAGAAGGAATAAACAAATTATAGACGCAGCTAGAAACCACTGCAGTACAAATAATGATGATCAATGTAGTCCGCAGATGTTTGAGTTTTGCAGTCAACTTCCACAACACAGAGGATCCTGGCATTCTGATGCCTGCTTGCGACGCATCTTTCGCTCTTGACTGGACAGCTGCAGAGCTGCCTGCAACCAACCATACATCATCTGCCTCATCAGAGATACACAACACACCTTAAGTCAGTTTTATTTTTGGCAAGACTTACTATAGCCAAAGCTTACTTCGTATATATTCTATGGAAAGCTGGTCTTTGTTTTCCACTGGATGCCTTTTTCTCATGTAGCGGTAAACTCACGTGACAGGGTTTTACTGACAAAAACTTTTTGTACTTGGGTTTGTCCCATTCTGGAATAATGTTCACTGGTTTAGTCACCTCAGTTTAAATACCTTATTAATAAAGTTGAACTTGTTCAAAGATTTTTTACTAAAAGACTGAAGAGCAATTGAATGCCTTACATTTGAAATCTTCAGAATCTCGTCATTTGATTACCGACCTTACTCTGGTGATTCAGATTTTACACAGTCGCTATGATACCCAGATGTTTCTTACTCTTAATACTGTTGATAAGTCCATAACTCTAGGTCATGCTTATAAATTAATAAAATAACATTGCAGTATTGATGCCATTAAATATTTTTTTCATCAACCGCATTATCAGCGTCTGGAACAACCTGGCTGATATTGTGGTCCATTCTCCAACTGTCCATTTTTAGACATCATCTTATCACTTTCTTACCACAACAATACATGAGTCAGCATCGATAGATGCAGGACTCGTTACAAGTCTGAATTTCATCTCAGAAAACTGACAGTATTATAAAATCTTTGACACTGGCAGACTGGTAACAGTAGAAATACAGACATCTCATTAATGCATCTTAAAAACGTCGGCTTATGTTGAGCATCAGCAGATGCATCCGGACACTGAAAGATTCTCAGTGTTTTGTGCAGTGAACGTGTGTCAGCTCACACGATCACTGAAAGAGCACGTTTAGGCGTAGACAACCACAGCACATCGTGACTGTTGTTTTCATGTGTCTAGTTATTCCACCACACTTAATGAGGACATGACAGATTAATTGTACATGTACAAACATATTTCAGTTTTGCATTCTGCAGCACGACAAACGCATGGAAAAAATAAAACCTGCCAATACTTACAAACAAAAAACAAGTATGGTGGACATAGCAGACAAGTATCACATAAATGTACATGTAACGAATGAACTTAAACGTATAAAATCTAGCTGTTGATGTGAAAGTAGCTAGGAAAGGAAAGCAGTGGTGAGAAAGGAAACTTGACTCACATGAGGCCGAGGAATATACGTGTTGACAGCATCGATGCCAAAGTCGACACGTTCTTCGCCACAGCCGTATGCCAGTGGTGTCAATTTGATGACTGTGTGAAGCGGAAAGTTGATGTATGGCAACTCATCTGTTACACCAGCATTCAAACACACTTCACTCAGTGGAATGAATAAACTGCATACTTGTCATTGGGCAGCTTCGGCAGCAGCGGTGTTGATGAATTAACATCTAGAGACATTACTATAACAGAATATCACAAGGATGTTGGTCCTCCTTACTGTCGGGCTGAAATGTATGATGGTCGCGTTGCGTGCTGCCCTCTGGTGAGTCTGTGTCCTGCAGGTGAAAGGTAAAAAAGAAAAGGAAGAGTGTTTATATAGTGCCATTTATACTACGCATAGTATCGAAGTGCTCAGACATGGATCACACAGTTTTACCTGCAAATTACACCATGCCTGCCTTTCTTTCGTTAGCGTTCACCAGATGACGCCACCCCTAACTGAGGTAGCAGACATCCAATTGCAGCTTACTACTCATTTATCGACTCCGAAGGGATGAAAGGCTGAGTTGGCCTTGTTGGTTGACCTATAGTGGACGGTTTATCCACATAAGTGGTCACCCATCAGCTACAGATCAAGCGCAGGACAGGGAAAGTTTACCAGCCAAAGACGACGTTCTACCGCTGACAGGACACAGACGCACGTTCTACACTTTCTGCTAGGTCAGCATAATACTGTGAACAATCAGAATATTGCAAGAAACTGCAATTACATAGAACGTGACCCCCATGATGCCGATGTTATATAACTTCGACAGACATGAGGACAAACACAATGCAAACCTGTGTCATAGTTGAGGAAGTAAGCAAGGAGACACCGTGAGATTGCCTGATGACAGACAACGAGGACGTTCTGTTGACGTTCCAGTTCCATCATGACAGGCTCCAGTCGACTCACGACGTCCATGTACGACTATTGTGTGCACACAACACACAGCATAACACACTCATGTATGGATCTGAAGCTTGCAATGTCACAAAGTAAGTAAGTAAGCTTCTAAAGACACATGAAAACAACAGTCACGATGTGCCATGGTTGTCTATGCCTAAACGTGCTCTTTCAGTGATTGTGTGAAATGTCTAGCTGACACACGTTCACTGCACAAAACCTGGATCCCATATACCAGACTTGTTACCAATGCCACTGTCACGGAGACTACAGGTTGCCCTCCACCTTCATCACTGATTGAGGCACGTGGCATGGGCAAATTCTAAATCTAGCACGTGCTTGATCAGTGCAAAATGCCACAATATTCTCTGCTGAAAACGAAAATGCGGCAGTGCCTAGTTTTGGCTCTGAAAATGAAAACAAAGATGAAAAATGAAACTGAGTTAAGTCTTCTCTTTTTCACCAGAGTAAAAATGACAGTTTTAAAATTGACTATCGTACAAATAGGCATAGGACTGCCAATTATCAGTGGTATTCTTATGTGATGTACTTAGCAATAAACTGGAACATAATGCTAACAAAGAAATGTCTTCATATGTACAGCAAATAAATTAACCTCTCCATACAGGAAGCGGTAATGATATTTGTCATTTTGACGTTTTCTGAATTCCTCAGGATACTGGTCATGAAATTCATTGTACGTCAAACCATCTGCAATACCCTGTGAACAGAAAGAACCGGCAGCTGTTACTGATGACTACTGTGATACCGACTGTAGCAAAATCTTTGAATGACTGACAGAAACCTTTAACTATCAGTAGGTTTAGATATAATCAGCTGCACATACAATCCAATATAATTCTCAAACAAAATGACTGACTTTAGTTTAATACTGATACATTTTACTATTCACCTTACTAATGCATCTTGGTTAACCCAGGTCACCTGACAAAAAAGCTGCTGACTTGGAATATAAACTTCCATTACGGGAAAACTGAAAAAATGACAAACAGATAGCATCGAAAAATCACACTCATAAGTATAACAAGAGAAAATAGACTGACGGCATCAAGTTCGTTGAGAGCCTTCCAATGTTCCCGAGATACATCGTTGGTGATGAAAGACGTTGTGTCGATCGCATGTTGACCAAGGCTTGTCCACACCCGCAGATGATCCAGCTGTTGTTCTTCAAAGTATTTACCCAACGCTACTGCATACTGTGCACAACCACAAAACAAAATATATGTTTAAAAAACACTGGACCCCTTATACATTTTCAAACAACTCCAACAAACTGGGCACAATATCAATATTTTTGGCAAAAAAAAAACATGTTTAATCTGTACTAATTGACACTTAGCCTTTCAAAACAAACTAAAGCAAAACACTTTCAGTTTTCTTTCTTTAAGTGGTCTGTTTCCACACATAACTCAAGGTCAGACCACGTCTTCCACAAGCAAAACTGAGCTTTGTGGGGCAGTAAACATGAAAATAAAAGACTATCTGAAGTTTTTTCATGGCAACCAGGACGTTTTATTGCACTGTAAGCAATGGGATGGTTGTCTTAGCATATGCACAAGGCGTAATGTAATACAACATCAGCCATACTGCAGAAATAGTGTGATCAAAAAATACCACCTAAAAACCAGTAAAAAGCAAATTAAACTACAGCATAATGCTTAAAAATGAGGTACTAATAATACTGCTTATTTTGCTGGTAACTCCAGCCATGCACATCAGTCATATTTCTATATTACACTGGTAACTTAAAATGCCAAAGTGGTGACAAATCCTAAGCAAAGCTCATATCTTTAATCATATTTAATCTACCAAAGTCTAACGTTATAACGTGATGTTATTACAGCAATAATTGAAAAGTTGCTAAAGTGCGCAGTACCCATCTAACATAAACGCACCTGCTGTCCTCGTTCAGTAAGAGCGCCATCATCAGCAATCCTGCCGGCAATGTTACCTTCAGTTTCTCCAGGCTGGACAAAGCAGACACATATGCCTATGTACGCTACACACACTACACTGTAGTGTACAACTACAAAGCAGAAATGCCATTGCACCCATACTAATGCACACTGGGCAGAACTAAAATTCGGCCCCACCGTTGGGTGGCCTAACTACCAACATCATCAAGTCAGTGTTATGCGTTGAACCACTCTTCAACATCACTTTACTCTTTCATTAATTAGGTTAAAAGTGGTAGTGTAAAAATTAAAACCAAGAAAATCATAAAATTTCCACAGCATTTAGCAAATGACACTTTTGTTTTTCTTCACAGCTTCAAAGAAAGTGAAACAATATGAATCAAAAGCCTTCCAACTCACATGGCTGAGGGAATGTAGATTCAATACACTGAAAAATAGTATTCAAATAGTTTTCTGCGTTTAAGGCAACATAATGAAGACGTCAGTAACTGTTGTTCTAAAGCTTTATTCTCAGTCTTCAGAAGGTGTTTCGCTCATACTGTTAATTAGCTAACATTCACTGAAGGAACTTCTCGTCTTCATCGTAAATCCGTTACCACTACTGCAATGGCCATTTCATAGGTGAACCTAGGTAAGCCAACTGTCAACCTGGGTAAGCCAACTGCCCTTTTGATTCAGACGGTAAATGGCACAAAATTCTGCCTTTCCTGACACCAACTACGGTAATTATTCAGTGGACCTTATTCTTTATTTCAACCATCAACTGACTTCTAAGGGAACCGACGTCACTCCAACGACGTCACGCCAATACCTAATGTGTCAGCATGATCTGATGACATCAGTGACATGGGTACTGACTCTTGTTAAACAAGATCAATTCTATCTCTGACAGCAGTGGCCAAACTACAAACTATTCTTACCCGTGTTAGATAGATAGTCTTCGGCAGAACATGAATGTTCATAAGAAAATAAACAGCCCGACTCTGAATGTGTCCTAGGTAGAAAAAAAACACCACATGAGATCAGTCAACCGAGTCTATAAATCAGCAAGGCCAGTGAGTGGCACATGCACAATATCAATGAATGGCACAGTGCTGCTCAGTAGAATGCAGACAAGCGCTTTGATTTAAATCCTACCTACCGAGGCATCCTGTCTCAGCAACCTAGTGGCAAGGCAAGATGAAGATGGGCTTCAGAACAATTTAAATATTAATATGTGTCAAACACCACTGTGATGTACTTCAGCCAGCAGTACATTTCCTGCTAATTACTCTAATTTTTAATAGTACTATCATTTTACTACTACCAACCATAACTACAACTGACAGCATAGTCTAGCAGTGGCATGGCATTTTCAGCTGCAACTGTGCAAAATGTTGAATATTATGTTAATCATGCTGAATTAATAACATGGATGACTCTTACACATCCATTCTTAACAAACGTTAAGTTACAAGATCAACTCCACGTCAGATTCATTAACTAGAAATTCTATGATAGATGACACTTGTTGACACTCAACAGGTTAACGAAACAAACAAACAGTACACCGGACGACGGCTTCATACCATGTATGTTGTTGATAAGGTACCGTTCACCCTGGTTGTAAATTTTAATGAAAGACAAATTTTTATCAAGTTCCTCATCCAGCGTGTTGTACTGCTGCTCGTAGACTGCTATCCGACGCCTGAAGTCTTCGATTGCATCATCCTTGTCTGTCGTCCGGTAGTCAGGACTCGACACTTTCACCTCCTGTGAAACAACATTACCATAAACGACCATAATCACACATCACTGACATGGTTTGAGTCAGTGTGCACAATAATAACACAATAACATCAACCATTTTATGGCCAATATACAGGAACTTCTGTTAGCCGACATCTGCAGTTAAGAACTGAAGGATTTTGACTGAATGAAGCTTCTTGTTGACAGCAACTTGTACAGTCAGATAAATAAAAAGTTGTAAAAGTTCTCCTCAATGGTGTCACCTGCACCACATCTATACTGTATTGTATATTTATTATTATATTGTAGTGTATAGGCCTAATAATAATAATTATTATTATTACTCTCATTACTGCATAATAATGCACGTAATAATAATAATACGCAGCACTTAACCTGCTTGGGGTTGGACGTCAAAACGATAACAACCAGCACGGGGATCAAGTGGTTGTGAATAAGTCACAATTACTAGATATAAAATTATTTTCTAGGTCTCAAACTAATGATGTCGACCACAATCCAAGCTCACACTAACAGCTCAGCTGATGTTCCATCTCGGGCTATTTTTTGGGGGGAGCCAAACAAGTCTGCCTTATAACATTGTGTAGCATTGGATGACTGTAACATGCATTCCAAAAACCAGATCTACCCGTTCAACTGCATTACATCATCATATTATATCTGGATCACTAATAATGGCCCATGTAACTTTAAAAAGCTGTAAATAGTCAACATTTAGCTACAGTCAGTTTGATGTCAAACGTCCACTGAGTGCCCAATTTGACCATGACATGAAGGAACTGTGATGATGGGCAAACAAAAGTTTGACGACATATTCAGCCGTTTTGAGGATGCACGACACAAAATTGGTCATTTTGGAGACGTTATTTCCTGCCAATCTCTGGATCTGGATCTGGATAAGTAAGTAGCAACGTCCTTCGAAGGATAATATGCTACTGGCGGGATCTTGGCCATGGTGATCAGCAACGGCGAAAGCAGGTGCGTAGATTTGAAACTGGAAACGAATGTGCAGTAGAACAAGTGCACACTATATACATGGTGCAGGATGCAAATGGTCAGAACTGCTAAGCTTAGCTAAGTACTAAACAAACTAAACCTAACATAACAAAAACAAGCAATAAAAGAACAAAAAAAGACCTAAAGTAATATGAAAGAACACGTAATAGACAAAACCTAAATAAAAACACACACAAAAATCTAAACCTAAAATGCAAAAATTTAAGAACTGCTCACGTGTGTGTGCATATCATTGTGCACAACTGTCGTACACAACACAGCACAGAGCAGTTCTGATTATCTTCCCTCTTATCCTCCAGGCAAGCACCAGAGCTCAGATGCTGTCTACTGGAGGGGAGGCGGCGTGCTACAGATGAGTGAACAGAATTATGATAGCATATTCTATTTCACGTAGCAGCATACAGTACAGTCAACTAGACATTGTATGCGAAATGCTCACCACTATGTTGGCTTCAATGATCTTTGGATCTGTACAAAGTGACTCAATAAAAAGTATTCTGATGCCACGCTGCTTCGTCAAGTATTCATAGATCATCTTCCTGCGTGGTCGGTTTGAGTTGGTTGCATCATATACCTGCAACAAGTACAATCGTAAGCTACAACACATGTCCTGTCATTCAATTACACTTCTCACCAAGCAAGTTCCTGAGCAGATATTTTAGACAGGATAAGTTAATACTGTGGCAAAAAAACAAACTGCCATAAAATGTAGAGCAGAAAACTACAAATCAACCTGACAGATTTTTCCACAAACTAAGTACGGCCAAAAATGCACGGCCAAATTTTCATTAATTTCTAACAGTGAACTACTTAACAGTTAATTAGGTGATTAACCATTAGTCATTATACTGTAAGAATTATAAAAAGCAGGCACAAACTGGAATACCATACCCAATAATTACACTAAAATTAGCAAGCTACATAAACTGCAATGCTATTAATTCTGCAGTAAGTTGCACAGCAGCTACTGTTTTACATATGGGAACTACACTGGCACATTAAAAAGTTTGTAAGCTAACTTTTAAAAACTGGCTGAAATTGGCACACTGCCAAATGTCTATTAAACATACAAAAACCATGAGTTAAAATATGTTACTGGGAGTAATTTTGATTCATATTGATTAATGCAATAAATAATCTAATCACTTTAAATCCTAAGTGACAACTGAATGCTCTAATTATTGGTAAATGAGAAACAAAGCTTCTTTTGATGAGACTCAAGACCTCAATTGCAGATTATCTATCAGCAGCGTTCTTTCTTTTTTTCTACGATTTTGTGATTAACTATTGTCTCATATGTTCAACAACTGCATTAATGAACGATAATTAAGAGCAACACGTTGAGCATACAGCGACTTCGCCGCCGTGATGTAACCAATGACATAAGTCCTTCAGCGCTTCTTTAGCACACTGCCTACAACATACAATCATCATTCCATCATCATCATCATCATCCTCATCAGCCACTGCATCCTTACTGCATTGCATGTTACTGGCCCGCCTATAGTGTAGGAGAGCCAGACTAGTGATGCTCTCTGGCATCTGCAGTCTGTAACACTCACATATGCAACGTAATTCACCAGGGGCAGCACGCGACGGCGGGCCAGTAGTGTTACGTCCCGTTAGGGCGACACCTTGTTTACATCTCACACGCTACTTGTTCTCTCAGTGCAACTGAGTGCCTGCTTCCACTCGCCACCTCTTACTGTGTCAAGTGCGAGGAGCCGAGGTAACACCAGGCTCAGTCATTCATACTAGTACCCGGTATCACTTGGATTCACTTCTCATGTTTTGTTTGAGCAGACACATTTTTGGCAGTTACAACAGGCTAGATCAAGTCACTAAGGGTGTCTGCAAGGGAACCCACAAGATCACGGAAGATACCTCTAGGCAGATTCCGTCAGACCTGCTGCATCAATAACATCAAAGCTGTGAAATATGTGATACGGTTTATCTGTAGACAAGAAAACAACATTCTGTTAATTTGCGACAAAACTGTTAAAACAGCAATGACAACACGGTGTAGACAAGCACTAACTCTCTGATGGCATTCGCCTCAACGTTGTCAGGATGAAAGAACTGAGCACTGTTAGTGTGGGCGAAGTTTGCGACAACTCGCCGACGATACTCTCCAACGTTGAACACTGCAACGCATCATCGACAAACACACAAGTGACAACATCGGTGCTGTGCGTTGTGCATCAATACTATCTCGTCAGCCAATCAGTGACCAGAACTTCACCCACGTTACACAGACATGACGTTAATTCTGAGAAGCAGCTAATCATTAAGAACTTCTGCCAAGTTTTGGTTGTATAAAAGGCAAATCAGAATGTCAGTTTTGTGTCTTATTGATGTTCATCAAGGATACTGATTTTATTCATCTCAAATCACAAAATAACATTTAACTAACGTGTGTGTAATAGACGGAGCCCTACAGGTGTTCGGTGTTCATTAAGTGTATTCTTTATTCTCAGTGTTTTCTTTAGATTTGTCGCTGATAATATTTTCTAATAAAATGTAGTGTTATCATATGTCACTTTTCTACCTCAATAGTCAGCTCGTCAACCCACAGCACAGATCTCTTACAGGGAAGTAAGCCGTTGTGCTAAACAACCCACATCTGCTCTGCTGTAGCACTATGGCTCTTGGCTCCCTTAACATTAGGACATTTCCCATGTAACATTCTATGAAGCTCGGGAAATTGCCATTTCCGGCTTTTTCATCACATACAACTAGCAATACCAATGCTGCCATCATAATTCTGAAGTATGTTGATGACAGCAGTGACAGACTTCATTTGCTAATGTGGCACAGGATGATACTGCTATCATCCAGTCTACCATATCCAATATGTCAAATGTCTTTCGTTATACAGTTATTTTATTGTGGGATGATGTAACATATTTGAGAACGCACTTACATGTAACATCATTTATAAGTAAATTAATAACTTCATCCACTTTCAGGACAGAAACCGGTTCACTCTGTATAGAGCTATACACTCTCAGAGTGCCTTTTTACACACATTGAGTAGAGTCCAATACACTCAAAATACTTAGCAAACGTTGTAATACTTGCAAACAACGTCACACAACCATAATTACTGAACAAATATTAATATAGTCACAAACAGCAGCTGCAATGCAAACCTTTCGTCTCAATGCCCATCCAGTTGAAATATCTCGTAAGCTTCTTTGCCATGTACGTTTTCCCGCGAGCAGGCAGCCCCACCATCACAATGGCACATGGCGCTATTGCTATGTTTGAGATGCCTGGACATTGTGCTACACACACACACACACACATCATGAACAACGTAGACTATACACAGACAGAACAACCTTCATTCCAAAGAAACTGATAAGCGATAATCACAAAATGATAACGCTTGAAGAAACGTCCTCAGCGCACCCGTCTGATTCACGTCACAAACAGTTGATCCGTACATGCAAAATGAACGTCACTTTTGGAGAAAATATAAGGAAAAGTTGATGCAATTTAATGAACTTCATACAAGCGAGAGGCGCATTAACGCCCCAGGGCTGCCCGGCCAGGAAGTGATAGGAATTACTTCACCTAAATACGTTATTGCCCGGACCGTTTCTTCAGAGCTACTCTGTTTTTGTTTTTAGTTTCTCCTTATTTTTTTCGATTCTCTGCCGTGTGCTAAATTAGGATGGCCATTTCGTCAGCTTTTGAGCGTAGATCGATCCAGTCTGTCTATTTGTGGTTCTAATGCCTCTTTTCAAACCCTGCAATTCTCCCATGGTGAATTCCCCATGATTGGGAACCCTTGTTACATTCTTAATTAAAAGGAACGGGCTTCAAGACGTAACTCAACGGGAGTAGACTTCGTTGTTTCTGTACTCATTCACTTATTCACTGAAGGGTAAACAGCACATCACAACATGAAGGCTACAACTATGTTGTCGGCGGAGAGCGTTGTGTGCATTTGATGACGGATGAGTGACCTTTAGCTTAGCTAGAGAAAAAACAACAGACAGTGCCGTGTCCTTGACTACATCACAGCACAGCAGCTGTCTGTAGCCAGCGGGATGCGGCTAACCTGCCGTCGCTGCAGCCTGCTACGCTATCAGTTGCCGCCCGCACAAACTGACAGAGCTCCAACGTGTTACCAGCCACCTCTTGTGTACTTTGCCACGCCGTTAATTCGACCTTGGCCGATATTACAAAGATCCACATTTCAGACTAACTGTACTTTGCCCACACGTGTCGGCTAGAATGCAGTGGTTACTCAAGTGACAACAGCTGCTAAAGTAGGCGACTGCGCGCGGCTGAACGGGCTGATAAGATACGATACAATACAATGCGGTAGATTAACGTGCGCTCAAAAGCTGACGAGATCGCCAGCTTAATCTTGCGCACGAAAAATAATGGAAAACAAAAACCGTCTCATTATAAACACACATAATAGGAGGCTATTTTGGAGGCAAGTCTTTCCACACACTGCACTGGTATAAGTGGTATAAGGACTACCGAACACGCAAGAGAAAATACAAAAATATACAAAACACGCACGCAAAATAACTTGCCGTAGGATACCACGCTAACACATCGGCGACATAGTGTACAAACGCAGTGAGAAGATGCCACAATAACCGAACAGATCCACATCTGAACGAAACCACGAGAAATGGGTGCAGTAAACCTTCTGGCACCTCATAAAATGTCGTCAGTGAATAGTTTACCAGACAAGTAAACAAATTATATCAACTGAATTAAAATCTTCAAATTTCAACAGTAACACTGCCATAAAATTTCTGTTGTTCGTCTCGAAGACTAATTATAATGCAGTATAGAACGACTTCTGTATTTTTCTTTCAGACACACTGCAGTAAACGGCGACAGACTTCTACTCGCTTGGAACAACTGATGTGCTCACTGCTCACAGGCGCCATAGGCACCGACTTAGGAAAATATTGGGGGTGGGTGCTCTGTCCATCCTATACCTCCCATCACCTCACCTCACCTTCCCTC
>Ga0209780_1001337_pt1 | contig 16006 bp, 12 predicted proteins | sample WorMetexBAHAMAS2_FD_187384 | JGI IMG/M metagenome (GOLD analysis project Ga0209780, IMG submission 187384) | Marine gutless worms symbiont microbial communities from Max Planck institute for Marine Microbiology, Germany - Inanidrilus exumae... | ecosystem: Host-associated > Annelida > Digestive... | reverse complement strand
CCGCAAGCGACCGATGTGACACGGAATTGAAGCTGTCGCGGCCGTCTATTTGGGGTATTTCAGGTGGCAAATGACCGTCGAGATAATTATCGCCGAACTGCATTGTTTGTCCAACGGCGAGCACCGTGTTGACTGCTCAGCGTCGTATGTGTGCGACGGTAGGGGGTGCACTAAGTGAGACCGTCGCGACGGTCTCACTAAGAACAAAGCGAACGCTTCGCATGTTCCGGCTCCGGAACAAAAAATGTTCCAAGACCGGACCGAACCGACGTTGTTCTGGGCCGGAACAGTACCAGAAACTGTTCCGGTTCGATCTCTAATGACAAGAATAAATCATTCAGTTGAATTTGCCACGTGATGCCAACCACACAAGAATGGATGACCTCACTAGTCTAACCAGTCTTCTTTTCCAGAATTAAGAAAACAATTTAGGGATAACTGAAAAAGTTACAGGCTGGACGCCATCCTCATCATCCAAATAACAGTGTCAAAGCATTGGAGGGAACGAGATATTGATGCCAACCAAGCCCCATGCGGGACTGACGGTCGCTGTCCAGAACTGACGTTTATGCCAACTTCAAAGTCAGGTGACACAAAAACTAGGCCGAATATCAAAAATCCGACCTGACCAAATTTAGATATTGTGCCCTAATTTAAGAATCCGTAGTCAGTTGCCAGCTGCCATTGTAAATGGCAGAGGAGATAGCTTTTGAAAACGGCCGCATTGCCAACTTTGAAGAGCTCGTGACCTTGACCTTGGATCAGGTCATACTGCATACCATCGTGCATCATTCATCGACCTCTACCTACTTGCCAAATTTCACTGAAATCGAAAAAACTTTTTGTGGACAGATGGACGAACGTACATATGTATGCATGTATATACAGATGGATGGACATTTGAGACCAGCTTTATTAGGTCGACTCTGTCAAAGAGTCGACCTAAAAATCACCAACTTAACCTTATTTATTCTTGACTCACTGACGGACTTCTTAGTGAATGAACATCACATACTTTATGCTCCTTTAACAATACATGGCATAAAATGTTCCATCATAACATGCCTATACAACAATAAATCTGAATGGTAAACGTATATGCAAATACTTAATATTCATTGCTCAACAAATCAATAGAGCCAAACCGACAACAACTGTGTATGCATTTAACTGTGCACACAAGTGCCGTACACTGTACTCATATATAAATGTTGCATAACAACAGACTAAACATTTTCACAGAACCTGAAGTCCATCAAGAGAGAGAGACAGCTCATCCTAATTATGTTGTTTTGAGCTGTTATGCTCCTACAACCCACCATGCCAACTGATGTGCTTGCATTCATTGTTACATAGCTTACCGTTATGCAGTTAGTACAGCTAACTGAAGACTGTTCAATCAATCAATCAATCAAAACAAATTTATATAGCGCCCTACGTCGCAGGCGAATCAGAGGCGCGTGTTGGACTAGGCTAGGTAGAGTGTTTACGTTCGCTGTACGCACTATCAATAATTACACAATGATTACACAGTAACTGTACACATGCATGGAGAAACAGACAACTCACTCGTGCAGTCTGTAGATTTTCTCCGAGTATGACAATTCATCCAGAAGTTTGTTTGTGTTGCGTTTCTCTGCTGCTAGGACAATGCCATCAGATGCCAGGATACCAAGGCATGTGCCTGCATGGCCAATGGCTTCCATAGCATATTCGACTTGGTAGAGACGTCCTAGTTCAACAGTTCGGAATAACTCTACTAAAATTTTAGAAATTCACACGGAAATGCCTAAATATGAAAACATAACATGCGGTCCGTTCTATCACAACACACGCGCAATGAAAAATGAGCCGGAAAAGCAGCAGAAGCCGATGGTAGATGAAAAAAGGATGAGGCAACTAGCTTGGGTCAATGCTCTCAGTTTTCTTCAGTGCTTTGACACAGCCAGTTGAGTGACAGGAAAAGCATTCGGCCTGTAAAAAACCTGAATCACATATTCCCAAAGGTTCTCTTCCAAAACAAGTTATGAAAAAAATGTATAATAACCCAGATTCATCTGGAGACTGCAGCTGTTAAAATGGAGGATGGACGATGATTACCACTGAGATATAAAATTATTAAATACAGGTCTCGAATGTACATTATTTGTCATTACTGAAAGACCATCTGCAAGTGTGTTGATCAGCATATCAACTTTGCTCAGTCTATGACACATGTGGAAAGGTATTCATAGAGTAGACATGACTCACAACTACTTTTTGGAGTTTCTTCCATTGCTTGAAGGCTCTTCAGGAGAACAACTTGCAACATTTGGTAAAGACTATTTATTACAATCCTCATCATTCAGGAGATGAATTGATACAGCAAATGCATAGAAAGTGTGTTAAACAAATAACATTTATCCAGTTGTACAGCCTGTGTTTTACAATGAACAAGGTCACTACCTTCTGGCGAGAAGATAGTAGTACGCGAATCATATCTTCTTGACTACAAATAAATTATGACAAACAGATATATAGAAAGTTTGAAAAGAAAATTTTAAAACCAGATATACGGAAATTTGGTTATTCTGACAGGGTGGTTAATACATAGAACAGCATGCCTAACTGACTGTATCTACTAACACTATGACAACGTCTAAAACTAGATTAGTTGAATTCTGATAAAATGAACATTATTTCAGAGTACAATTTATAGGAACCGGAAGCGCAGTGATGTCTGAGGAATTCTTAAGACGTTATTATTGTCGCAAATTCTCTCTATGTCTCTCTACATCTACGTATATTCTCCTATCTATCAGCAGTAACTCTAACGTACTCAGTGAGCGATATTAGATCGTAATTAAATACGATCAAATAATATAAATCTTTTTAGTTAAAACTGCATATGACAAAATAACCCGAAATTAAATATGTAACAAACATTATATGCACACCAATAAAATATACAAAATTATTACCATCTTCTTATAAATCACTAACTTGTCACTAACAACTCAGCAAAATCGCAACGAAAACACTATCACCATAAACTATTTATTTATTTATTTATTTATAATTTAGTGAGGCGCAAACTTTAATTTCATAAAAAAACCCTCCAAATATATGAAAATCGGAAATGTACTGGTCAAATGAATGCCCCAGTCAATCTGATACATATCCTAAACTTATTATTTTAGTGTCAACGACTAGATGCGGCCTATTGCTACGAACGGAGTAGCGTGGTCTGTGTGTCTGTCTGTCCGTTGGTCACGTCCGTGAACCCTTCAAAAACATCTGAACTGATCAAGATGCCGATCGAGTGGGTGACTCAAGTGGGCTCAAGGTATCATGTATTAGATGGAGCTTCAGATTCCCCCAAAAGAAAGGGGCAGTTTTTGAGATTGCCGGCCCACGGCAAAGCATTGTGAGTCACTGCTGCGCCGCATTACTGCGGTGTATGCTGCAAAAAAACAATGGTATTAGCGCGACTGCTGCAGCTGACTGTATTGCTCCTGACTGGCTGGTGTTACATTAACTTTCCACCCCGTGAAAAATCCGCCCCTATGATGTGGCCTCTGATCAAAATTCTTTGACCACTTACCATTTATAATCTTTTATAGTTACGTTTACACGATTGAGCCTCGATGCCCGCGGCCTTTGGCGTCGAGTGCGAGATGCTGAATGCGTCGAGCGGGTGGGGGATAATAAGGAGGGATACCCCTCCCTAACCAATTAAGCGTCATAAGCTCCCCCAGCAAGGTCCGGGACTCCGGGCTGATAGAGCCCCGGCCAAAATTAAATTTTGTAAAATCTGAATGCCAAGTGGCATATCGAATAATAAATTACTGCATTACAATTACGGATCACTTATTGTACTCACACAGGCAAAGGGAAGCCCGTTAAGGCTTAAAAGATGGCTTAGCCAACATAACATGTTTGAGGGGGCAATTCAGATACACGCAGTAGGGCCTACGGTCCAAATTCGTTCGCCAAAGCTTGAACGTCATATGGCTGCGTGCACATTATCGGTGACGATGAACAAATTCAGGATGTGCAAGCCTCATCTGCGTTACAGTTCTCAATTAAGCATATGTCTGAAAACATATTACAGAATGAATTTAAGCATAGTAGGGTCTACCTGTTGCAGCAGCAGGCGGCATATCTTCATGCATAGTCTCGCTGAGAAGATGACGGACAATGGCAGCGTATATATTGCTCGTGAACTGTTACTGGATGACTTTGTACTTACTTCACTGTCGTTCAGGGGAAGATCCAGAAATTGGAAACGGTCCGGGCAAAAGTCCGTGATAGGGCAGTCCGTCGAGAGAAAGTGAAACCACGGCCGGGGGTCTTTCGGGGAATCAGGGACAGATCGAGAAATACGGTTTCGGTTCGGGTCTATCTCCAGTGTCCGTTTCTTGGTGCTGAAGACTCCGAGCCTCCACGCCAAAGGTGTCGACAGCGAGACGCCGAAGGTCGAGCGGGCGGGGAAATCCCGGGGAGCGTGGTAAGCTAGCATAGCGTCGCGCGGTAAAAGTGCGTCATGTGACCCTGACCACGCCACTTTCGGGGTGCTTTGTCATCCGGAGGCTAGGATTTGATAAGTCAATCTGCATGTGTGCAAAATCTGGCGATTCTAGCTTTAGCCGTTCCAGAAATATCATTCTGGAGTCAAAATTCAAAGTGGGCCACGTGACCCTGACCACGAAGGTGGTTTGTCACCTTTATGCTGGGACTTGAAATCTACCCGTGTACAATATTTGACCACTAGCTTCAGCCGTTCCAGAGATATGGTTGGTGCCCATGAAAATTTAAATGGTTCACGTGACCTGACCACGCCCCTTTCAGGGACGGTGTCTCACCTATAGTGGCTAGCACTTGCTACGATCAATCCATACAAAATACCGAAACTGGGATGGTGTTGTTGGGTAGTTACGGCACTCAAGTTGACTCAATGTCACTGGAAATAGCATCATTCGATAGAGCGCATACAAGTTTCTATTAGCCTTCCATAGTAACAAAATTGCCCTATCTTGCACAGTTTGTGATATATAGCGCGATACTGGTCGAAAATGGCCGCTTTTTACCTACCCCACCTCCATTTAGTGCCCCGTTGGACGGTTGGGGTGACCCCGTTGGAATTTCGCCAATGTCTGTGTCGCGAGTAAACTATAGCCAATTGCGCTATCGTGTGGCGTTGTTTGCATGATCCTACGTTTGGCCGTTTTGGTACAATACTGGCGTGTGACAGATGGAGGGACGGACAGACTGACACATGACAAGAGCATATACCGCGCTAGCTTAGCGTCGCGCGGTAAAAATGGGTCATCTGACCTTGACCACGCCCTTTTCAGGGATGGTTTGTTATCCGAAGGCTAGGCTATAGTATAGTATTTGATACAGTCTATCTGTGAGCAAAATCTGGCGATTCTAGCTTTAGCTGTTCCGGAGATATCATTGGGGCATCAAAATGTAAAGTGGGTCATTTGATCTGACCACTCCCGTTTTAAGAGTGATTTGTCATTCTTATGCTGTGATTTGATCATTTGAAATCATTTACCTGTTTACGAAATTTAACCACTCTAACTTTAGCCGTTCCAAAGATATGGTTATAGTGTCCACTAAAATTTAAATGGTTCACGCGACTTGACAAAGCCCCTTTCCGGGATAGTGTGCGGTGTGCCACCATGGGCTAGCACTTGCTACGATCAATCCATCTACCAAATTTGAAGTCTCTATCTACAGCCACTACGAAGATATAAAAAGCGATACATATACCGAAACTGGAATCTTTTCAGATAGTTAGGGGTCACTCAAAGTCATTGGAAATAACGCCATTCGATAGAGCGCATACGAGTTCCTATTAGCCTTCTATAGTAACGATATCTCTATCTTGAACCGTTGTTACCGCGCGACGCTATGTTAGCGCGGTATATGTTGTCATCGTGTGTCTGTCTGTCCGTCTGTCACACGCCAGTATTGTACCAAAACGGCTGAACATAATATCACGCAAAGAACAGTCTGTGACAACGATAGCCCAGTGACTCTAGTTTTCAAATGCCAAAAATCTCGGCGAAATTCCGGCTGGATCACCCCAACCCCAAATAGAGGTGGGGTAGGTTAAAACGGCGATTTTCGAGCAATATATCTCGCTATATCTCAGAAGTGATGCAAGACAGGGACTATGGAACGCTAATAGAAACTCGTAAATCCTCTATCGATTGATGATATTTCGGGTGACCTTAAGTGACTCTAACTATCCCAAACCACCCCATTTTCTACATTTTGTATCGCCTTTCATATCTTGGTAGTGAGTGGAGTTAGAGACTTGAAATATGGTAAGTAGGTTGACATTAGCAAGTGCTAGCCCACGGACAGCAAACCACCTCTGAAAGGGGCGTGGTTAGGTCACGTAAACTATTTAAACTTTGGTGAGCATCAGGAACGGCTGATCGTCTCAAGCACTGCCAATTTAGTTCGCCGGCGAGTGTCATAAACTTCTGATGGTCGTCGGACAACTGTTGATCACATCCAGCAGTTAGGCCGAGTAAAAGAAATGGTTTGATTACTATATGATGTTATACAAGAATATTTAGTATGCGCTGAGCCTCTGCGTCGCGCCGGTCTGTCAGCGGCAAAGGCGACTCTTTTTCAGATATAGCGAGATATTGGTCGAAAATCGCCGATCTGAACGTCTATTTGGCGCCCCCGTTGGTGGTGACTCCGTTGAAATTTCGGCGAGAGAGTTGGCAATAGAAAACTGGAGTTCCTGGACTATCATACGGTGTTGTTTGCGTGATATGTTTAGCCGTTTTGGTACAATACCGGAGTGTGCCAGACGAACGGACAGACAGACAAATGGACAGACACGTGACGACAGCATATACTGCGCTAGCATAGGGTCGCGCGGTAAAAACCATTACTACAATCAGCTTAGCTGTGACCATATGCACTTCATTCCAACGGCAACTGCATCTATAGCTGTATTGTCTGCATGCTTAATAGTCAACTTTATTCACCAAGTTAATTGGCAGCAAACAAGAATGGAATAAATACAATAAATACAAAGAAAAAAGAAAAGAAAAAATACAAATAATGTCTAAATTGTCACACGTAGTACACGACACTAACATTAACATAATCACCCGACAATGATGACAGTCATGGGGGTAACGTTTCTACCTTCATTTGTCTGTGTCTGTTTTTTATCCATGCAATATCTCAAAAACAACGCAGCTAGAAAGCCTACAATCACCAAACTTAACACAGAAAAGTTCAAAGACGAGTCCTGGAAACCCATTTATGTTGGGGTCAAAAGGTTTTCAAAAGTCAAGGTCACGAGTCACAAAACATTTCCGGTGTGGGTCTCTGCACTCCGGTGAGTGCTGGCTTCTTATAGTTACATAATATGTTTATTATATTTCGGTTGTATATTATACGACCGAAATATAATAAAATATTTGTACATCATCATTGAAGTAAACAAGAGCACAGCTCTCGGTTGCTAACAAACTGCACGTAAGTGGCATAAATAAGATGCCAGTACAACAAGGCAATCGTAGATATCAGACTTCGCCCACGCTGTGCAATCCCACCACCCCCTTCGCAACTGATAGGCCGCATGGCCTGCGCCCAGAAATTTTTTGAGTACTATTTGCGCTTGCCTGTTATACTGAATGATCCTTTCTGCTGCATGACGTTATCAACTGGCAACTGCCGAATTATCCCTTTTGCAGCAAACGTCAAGAGACGCTGCAGCGAAGATTGCCAATGCTGTTGAATGGCCTGGACAACCCCCGAAAATTGCCTCATTCCCTTAAAGAATCTGCAGCCCATCTAATACATGGTTCCTTAGGCCCACCCGAGTTTTCATCAAAAACGACATGTCGATCGGTTCAGCCGATTTTGCACAGCTCATCGTAGAGTGTTAGTCCCATTACTTTACATTGGGCCTCGACGTTCTGCCCCCAAAAATTGCCTCTTTCCCTTGGGGATAACAGTCCCCCATCTAACACAAGGTACCTATGGCCCACCGGAGCGATAATACTAAGCGGCATCTCGATCGGTCAGCCGTTTTTGTATGGGACCCAAATTCCATGCTGCATGATGCACTGTCAAGGGGACGAAAAGCCCCAAAACTGCCCCTTCCCTTGGGATTTCGTCATCCCGCCGGAGGAAAAGTGAGTGCGAGCCACAGCCATAAGCAACATGCACAAAATATTTGGTTAAGATTGCGCATGTGGTTCGGGAGATATCCTCACGGACAGACAGACAGACAGACAGAGACACACACACACAGACACACACACACATACTCATCACAATACTTTGCCACCACTCTCGCGGGCGAAGTAAAAATTATAGACTTCGAACATCAAACGGTCAGTGCTGAAGCATCTGTGCACAGTCTCCCGACTCTGACGTTCAATCTACTGTACATTTTACATCTTCAATTGCACACACAAGACATGGAAGTATTCTGTTGCATAGATTCCTTAAAATGAGCACTTTTCATCAGTCATGATCACTAGAAATCATACCAATAAGTGGGGTGGATATGATTATTTATCACAATGTTAGTTGTGTGAAATAAGTTTGTCTCTGTCTCATATAATTTAAGAGACGCGGCTGCATCTTTACGCAAAATCACAACTTCTCCATTTCCCTAATGTACCTCTTGGCAAGCGTATTCACTGAAAAACATAGCTGGATCTGCTGAGCATTTTGCACAATTTGCATGCGAATCAACCAAAAATTCCACAGTTTCAAATGTTCCCTGGCGTGCAAAATTACCTGAAGGGTCACCACAATTTTCACATTCCAACAGAACTCAATAAATAGGATCAATGTTGTTCAGGCTTATACAGTAGTTTTGGCTCTGATTAGGATAGAAAAAATACATTGCCCAGAACCCTCAATTTTGATGGTCACCCTCGTAATTAAATCAGTTGTTCTCTGCACTAAATGTAAACAAATTCAAAGATGACGCTGATTAGTTAGATAAGCAAGTTGACAATTACATCACGTAAACGCAAGACGCCCAGCTGAAAGTATCGAAGTACAAAGGCCAGCATAGTGTCTGTAAGTAAAAAGTAAAGTAAACAGTGTATAGCAGTTTAGCATCAACTTAGCTTTCACCGCTACGGGAAACTCACATACCATATGTGAACACACAGTGTTACCTGCCACCAGACAGTGGTGAGAATCCGCCTTTACCTATAGCCGAAGCAGGTACTCGATTTAGCGACCCCGGAGGGATGCGAGGCTGTGTTGACCTATGTTACGTGAAAGCGGACCGGCCGGGAATTGAACCCGCGACCTGTAAATCGCAAGTCCGACGCCCTACCGCTAAGCCACCACGCAGTGACTGTTATTGACAACAATCCACGTTGGCAGATGAAACAGTACCATATGCACTTCAGACAGCACCAAAAGCAACTTCTACAGGAACACTTCTTCCTCCGCAACACTGCATCTGACATAACATCTATATGTATTATCATATGCCGCAGCACTCTAGTCATCCTCTGACGGTGACAGAATTTCATCGACAGCGTCATCTTCAGATGATGACAGCATCCCATTCACAGCAGGACACGCTGCTGGCGACGGTGACGGAGTACCACTGACTGTGTCACATGGAAGTCTGTATGTCGACGGCCTACGTAAAATGTCTTCGTCTATGCCTTGTGGTTGGTCGTCTTCAGATGACGTCGGTGATGACGTCAGCTCGTGTAAGTCGCATGACACGGGCGACGGTGACGTCATCTCGCTGCTGTCTCCACTCGCTGCCGCATCTTTATGTTTCTGTCGACGCAGCTGGACCTGTCACAAAACAACCCACCAATGATGACTACATTGCGCAGCCAGACAATCGGACAGGCATGCGCCATTTTACAAATGTTATAGAAATATGCAAGTCTTCTTAAAGCAAATGCTCAAACAATGTTCTGACAGTCAATTCTTACAGCTGTATAGTCCCGATAAAGCAACGTAACTAAGTTTTTATTTTAAAAAGACAACAATCAATCAATCAATCAATCAATCAATCAATCAATCAATCAAATTTACAAATGCTACATGCATTTCAACAGCAATTACTAATTGACTAAATAAAAAATAAATTAAAATTAAAGTTAGTTTCAGTGCTGAAAACTACGTACATAATGTATACATTTTCTTTGATAACGCATTTTTAAAAAAACTGGTGCCCAAAGTGCTATTTATAAGCTGCTGTTTTAAAATATGTGCACAAAAATGGGAATCAGCAGCAGCTTAAAATGAACATACAACATCGACACGTGATATATAGTGTAAAATTCTAAATCTTCTACATGTACCTGCAACTGGAGTTTGCTGGTAAAGTAGAGCCTTCTCCAGCCAATGTCATTTGCAAGCGCCTCAAGAGCAGCGTCAGGACTGCGATGTGCTGCAGAGTGCAGGTACAGCAACCGCCACAGGTCATTATCTCGACATATCTTCATCACAGACATGCAGCTATTATTCTTCTTGTATACATCAATTGCACACAGGCAGCATATTAACAGCCATTTAACGAGTGAACCTGGAGTTGGCAAGTTGCTACATCAATTTTCTTCCATCAGATGCTGAGAAACGGAACCTCTGTTGATAATGAGTGCAGGTTTTCACAGGCTTAAGTGGTAATATCTCGGAAACGGTGCAAAACAGAGAAGAGACACTGTTACTACGTATCATTAATAGTAAGTAATATATGGTATGGCCGATTAAACAGCAGCAACTCTGATAAATTTGACTGACATTCAAGGTCAGTCACCTACTGCAAGTCAGTTCTAATACGATTTGTTTTGTACAGCTGTGCAGCAGTTGAGAGTTGAGAATATTTCAACTGACGTATCACGTTGTGCAGGTCCCTTTGCAAGCGCTGTTACAGCTCGTCTCATTTGTATACCACAAACGTTAATTCTTCTCTGTAGCCATGTTAATCTCGACATCACCACCATTTCTGTTTTAGTCGCCGTTTTCAGTTGAACTTGGGTTAGCCTGTTCTCAGTCCCATTCAGTTTTATTCCTCCACCTTTTCCAGACCAGAACCTTTCGAGAAAAAGTGGCACAAGCTTTTTACAGGCCAGATGTCCTTGCACAACCAACAGTGTCAAAGCACTGAATGAAACTCATAGTATTGACCCAAACCAGAAAAAAATCACACTCAATGGCTTCGTCCTTTATTCATCTACCACCAGTCTCGAGATGGAACACACATCACTCCCCTTATGCAAATTATCTGTCTGACACCACATTAGTGTCACGTTCTTAGATACTGAGATAAGAACAGGTTCAGCTGCTAGCAGGAGGAACAATTTACAATACAATAAGCCTACACTGCAGTGAAAGGCAATATTACCCGACGAAACTGTTTGGACACTTGTGCAAGTGTGGCTATGTCAGATAGCTCAAGAAACTGAATGACATGTATGATGATGTGTTGTGGCAAACGTGACAGAAAGTCGATCTGCCCTTGAGCAAATCGCATGACATACTCCAGTACGTTCTCACCAAACACCTGCTGTACATCACCTGCCAATCAACAGGTGTGCGAATGTAATTGAAACTGACTCCGGTGCTGCTAAAAGACATTTGCCACAGCAAAAAACACAATGATATTCAAACTGCTGAACATAAAACTTATACTTCAGTATGCTTCAGCCCCACAGTGGAAGTTGTGGTAAATGTTGCTGGCATGGATTGTGGTTTAATCTCCAGTCTCGTCACAATATTTACGTGTGCTGACAGCAGTCGCGGGGGTGGGGTTTTTTTACACCCATTTGTCTGTGTGTCTGTTTTTCCACACGATATCTAAAAAAACCGATGCAACCAGGACCACCAAACTTGACAAAGATGTTCCATTATGAGTACTGGAAACTGACTTATTTTGGGGGTCAAAAGGTCAAGGACACATCACAAAAACATTGCAGGCGTGGGTCTTTGCACTCTTATGAGTTCTGGATTCTTCTAGTTTTATCGAGATAATTAGTGTGCATGTTATATCAGATTGATTTCACGACAAGCATGAGATTTTAATCATGTTTCTATATTCTGTGATCACTGGTGACATTTAAAAACAGTGGCACTTAAAAGCCAGTTCATGGTAGGGCATCTGTTAAAACAGAAGACAACATCTGTGTGGATCAGATTTGATAGGCCACACATGACCATATTCCAGTCAAGGCTAGGCAGGCCACGATGATTTGAGAGCTGAAATGGCTTGTGTAGGAATGTCTGAGTGCTTGCTCAGGCGGATACGTCTTGCTGCACATCATGCTGATATAGTTAACACTGTGAGGCAGTCAAGGCTTGGAGTGATCAGAAGTATAGTGGGCTTAAATGGGTCCCAGGAGAAGCCATATGGTGTTGAAAAGAAGTATCATGTACGGTAGGACCTTAGCCCATGCCACACATTTGTGACAAACACACAAACACACATACATAATGACATCACATATATCACAGCAGGTCATGAGGTCATCACATATACCACAGCAGAATAGCACTGCATGGTAAAAAGTCCTAGTAGCAAATAATAATTATATAATTTCACAACATCTATTAAGCAAAGTTCCTGGATATATGGCAAAGTGTTCCCTCTGAAACAATAGGGCCACAGCACTGGCACAGACCTGGCTGATGTTGCTGTCTCCTGCTAAATATAAGATGAACCCTGCTACTATCATCACAATAGTGTGCACACACTTGAGATTTTATGAAAGCAAAAGCAATGGCACCCTAATAACAATAGCACCTACTCTGTCCTTTGTAATCATACAGAAAATCTGCATAACTCTCTTTGATCTCGCCAGGCTTAATTCGTATATCGTTTCTTAGTGATATTTTCCACCATCGTAGCATAACCTGCAATTGACCAAAATACATTGAAAGATTGTCTGTATTTCCAACTGCTAGAGCTATAAGTACACACAACGGGCAATGATATTACTTAGGCTTAATTATAACAAATTTTAATTTAACATAGTTTTTACACAACATTGTCATCATAATCAATGTCAATAAAAACAAGTCATATACCCCAGTACTCAGTTTACATTAGAGAAATGAAGTTTTATAAATGACTTACGCGTAATACAATATTTGACAGCCATCTTACATTTAAGGACAATATTGCCCAAAAAATAAATAAGGCATGCAGTATTTTAGGTATAGTTAGAAGAAACATTATCAGTATGGATGAGTCCAGTTTCATGCTACTCTACAAATCAGTGGTTCATCCACATGTACATTATGCAAACTCTGTCAGATTGTCTGATGTTTCTTCAAGCAAGGAGATATCTATCAACTTAAAAATATCCAAGAAAATAGCAAACTAACTTGTAATAAACCTAAAAAATGCCATATAAGAATAGGTTTTGCTGCCAATTAACTTGGTGAATAAAGTTGACTAATAAGATAATACACTGAAATTCAGACAATTATGTAGTGATATGATGAAGTATTTAAAACTGTGCATAATACATATGACCCAGAAGTATCGCTAAATTATAAATATTATCAAAAGTCTAATACCATAGCAAATAAATACAAACTATAAAATTATACCTTTAACCAAGACTTACGAAAATATTTTGTTCACTGCACAAACAGTCATTATCGACAAATGCAAGGTCACGCATATTGAAAGCATCATTTAGGCTACGAAATGAATGGCCATGTTCTGCAGAAAGTTGACTGTGAGAATGGTTTAGGTGTTATCATTAGCAGCGACTTGAAATATAGTCCCTGTGTGCTAAGGCCTAAAACATGTCAAGGCAAACAGTGCTCTGGGTTTGAAACATCTGATATATATCTGATATGAATGGATGTGATGTTAAATCTATTCAAATCTCTAGTCAGATCAAATATGGAATATTGCACTGTCGCATGGTTGCCGCATTACAAGAAAGACAAGCATTTGATCAAAAAAGTGCAAAGACAATTTACTAAGATGTTACCTAAATTTAAAGGTGTAAAGTATGAGGAAGAACTACAGAAGTTAGAGGTTAACACCTTTAAGAAAGAAGAAAACCGGGCTGATCTCATCTTTCTATACAAGATGTATACCGTATTTTCTCTAATAGAAGCCCCCGGCTTCTATTAGAACAATAGTGTCAGACACCCCGGCTTCAATTAGAGACCCGGCTTCTATTAGAACCACCCGGTTCACCAATAAACATGTATTTAAAACACCAAGATTCTTGGTTTTATATTTATACTGCAAAGCAAAATATCTGGTAGGCTTACCAGTCTGGCAGTGTATTCGCCCTTAGACACCCTGGCTTGTATTAGAGACCCAACTAAGGCTGGCTTGCATATGAGACCCGGCTTTTATTAGAGGAAATACAGTAAAAGCCTTTTTAGTCAACCTCCTTTTGAATCAATGTTCCAATTTACCGGCTATGGACAGCTAGACTAAAGAGCATACATTGAAATTAACCAAGCATTGCACCAAAAGAGATGTCCACCTCTGGTTCTGGTCTTCTCTGAACGAGTTATCAATAACTAACTTGTTTGACCAGACAGTAGGAGATGCCTGCAGTGCTCACGTGTTCAAGAGACGTCTCAACATATTTAGAAACAACAGGATGGACCTATTCACAGATTAACATCCACAATGCTAAATCCAGGGATTCTTCTCCCTGAATGTAAAGTCATGGAGTCATTTATAAAGGACAGCCTAAAGGAATATCTGGAGATAAAGGGAACAATTAGTGGCTACCAGCATGGATTTATGGAAGGCAGATCATGTCTTACTAACTTGCTAGAATCTCTTGAAAGCTGGACGCAAGCTCTTGATAATGGTTACGGCATCGATGTTCTTTATTTGGATTACAGGAAAGCTTTCGATAGCGTACCACATAAAAGATTGTTGGAAAAGTTAAAAATATACGGAGTGCACAGCAAATTGCTACAATGGATCCAGAGCTTCCTTGAAGCAAGGCTGATGAGAGTCGGAATAAGAGGTAGCTTCTCCGACTGGATAAAAGTATTGAGTGGTGTCCCTCAGGGTTCCGTGCTGGGGACATTGCTCTTTTTACTGTTTGTGAATGACTTACCTGAATGGATCAAGAATAGTATGCGGATGTTCGAGGACGATGTAAAGATTTGAAATGTCATAAAGTCGGACACAGACAGTGGAAGTTTACAGGATGATCTCGATAGTTTAGCCAGGTGGTCTACCAAGTGGCTACTAAAGCTCAATGCCAGTAAATGCAAAGTGATGCACATTGGTCACAGTATTGGCACAGTCTACCACATAATGGATGATTCTGGAAACAGCACTACTATTGAGCAGATAGCAGAAGAAAAAGACTTGGGTGTACACATAACAGAAGATTTAAAGCCCAGTATACAGTGTGTTAGGTCAGCTGCCAAAGCCAGATCTGTCATGGGAATGGTAAACAGGAATTTCAAGAGACTAGACAAAGAAGATTTCTTGCTCATATACAAGACGTACATCCGGCCTCGCATGGAGTATTGTGTCCAGGCGTGGTCACCTCACCTGAAAAAAGATATTGAATGCTTAGAAAGGGTACAAAGGGCAGCAACAAAGAGAATACAGGGACTTCGCCACTTGCCTTATGAAGATAGATTGGTATACCTGGGTCTACCAACTCTACAGGAAAGAAGATTGAGAGGGGATCTAATAGAGACGTACAAGATTATGACAGGAAAGGAGGCAGTCAATCGAGAACATTTCTTCCAGCCGTCATCCTGTGAGTACAACTTGAGAGGTCACAGTATGAAACTGTTGAAACAGCGAGCCAGTCTTGATGTCCGGAAATTCTTTTTCAGTCAGCGTGTGGTGAATGAGTGGAACCTGTTACCACAAGACGTCGTGGATGCTATGTCTGTGAACCAGTATTTCAGGTTTCCGGTTATGGCGGATGTTGATTTTTGTTTTGTTTAGAAAGCAAACTTCGTCATTTATTGTTATCAGATATCTGCTTTGCACGTATAGCACGTTTTGCGTAATATTATAATATAATCTCGCACT
>Ga0209780_1001336_pt1 | contig 16008 bp, 11 predicted proteins | sample WorMetexBAHAMAS2_FD_187384 | JGI IMG/M metagenome (GOLD analysis project Ga0209780, IMG submission 187384) | Marine gutless worms symbiont microbial communities from Max Planck institute for Marine Microbiology, Germany - Inanidrilus exumae... | ecosystem: Host-associated > Annelida > Digestive... | reverse complement strand
CATATAAAGTCTCAGCTCTGGGGCCCAGAGTAGGCTGGACCCTGCCCACAATAACGAACGAACGCTGCATAACGATACAAATAATCCCATTCAAAAATGCGTGCAATAGGTGAATGACCTTGAAGGTCACTCAATGTCATCGGAATCGCTGTTTTTCGATAAGATATACATCACTTCCTAGTTCCTACTAGTGGTCTTAGTCAAAATAAAAAGTAGACTATGAACTTTGAACGCAGGGGCGCGGCCACAAACCAAAAAGTTGCAGGGGCCTCCAAAAGTCACGTGACGGATCTGCCCGGAACACATCACTTTGCGAGATAATCTACGATGTACGCATCAGGACTTGTTAGTATCAATCTGCCAAATGCAAAATTTGAAGTGCCTGCTTTCACCCGTTCCAAAGACATGATTGTGGTACCAAAGTTTGGACAATTGGTCAAAAATTCTGACGAAAAGCCACATCGTCATCTCGTCACGCCTCACATGACATTGATGAATGGATGGGTCCGAACTTGACTCCATTTAACACATGGTTCCTTAGGACCACAAGTCTAGTCATCCAAGGCATCTGATCAGTACAGCTGTTTTCAGGGCTCACCTGTGTGCCAAAATCGCCGACTTGTCACCCTTTTGCTGTCGCAACCTCCGTACCTTCATAAGCTCATCTCCATTCAACGTCCTCACAGTACTTGTTCTTCATCCGTCGTTACTCTTGCTTAACCACCTTCATCATCCTATCTGAAAATAACTGACCTTTCATTATGCTTCACCTTGTCTCTGGAATCAGCTCCCCTTTTCTCTTCGTCAACCTCATTATGTTACCAGTTCTTCCATTTCCTACTCACTTATTCCTTCACCCATCACTTCTTCCTCTTCTGATTCACCACTCTGTACATCTATAACTCCCTCTCGCTTTCACTCCCGGCTTAAAACCTACCTCTTCCACAAATCCTACCCCCCGTAGTTTCACTTCTTCCTCCCACACTGCCTTCACGGACCTTTTTTTTAATTTTATTTTTCCTTATTTTTTCGTTTCTGGGCCATGCGCTAGATTAAGCTGGCCATCTTGTCAGCTTTTGAGTGCACGTTAATCCACCGTATCGTACAGCAAATATTACATTACATATCTTATTTTCTTCTGGCAGTCCTGTAGGCAAAATAAGCAATCTGTAGGCGAACTGTCCAGGCATTAAGCAAAATATCTAGTAGGCGAACTGCCCTGTAGGCAGTGTCCAGTTACCTAAAGAACAGAACAGAACATACCGAGTACCGATCGTACATAATGCCGAAATCTGTTGCTATAGTTAACGTTTAGTGCTTGTATGTATTGTTGCGGTGTCACTAGTATGCTACACACTCCTGTTCAGTCTTTCTGACATCTTTAATCCGAACGGTCAGAGTCCCGACATCGACCGTTTCGACCAGAAATCTGACCAAGCAGACGAGTAATTAACTGATGATCGGTCTGGCCAGATTAATCCTGACTAATAAAAAACAACACTAGACTAATCCGAGATATCTGATTGGGTTTATGAATGCACCCCCTAAGGCGACCATTATTCTTATTCCAGTAATTTCCTACTAGTTTGTAATTGGTCACGAAAGTAGTTCTTCTTTATTTGTGTGCATTATTGCGCGAGTTGTTGAAAGTAAATATGTGAATAAAATAACGCAAATTAAATTTCTGGGGTTGGGTCCGTGGCTCCTCAGGCAACAAAACGTTTTACGGAAAAATATGAGGCAACACGAATAACTATTTCCCGTGCACAAGGATGCACGAGTTATTCGCTGCAGCGACCACTGCTCTACATCAGTCCCCATAGTGCAGTCCCCAATTCATACCTCTTCCAGGAACGCCGTGACATCATACACGTTGTCCTTAATTGCAACCCACAGCGACTTAGCGTCCTTGTGGTTCCTCACTTCGTCGATCGTGTACGTTTTTACGTCGGTGTTTGATACGCCTTCCATTTCTTACTCTTTAACTACTACTCAAAACAACAACGACGCTGAACAACTTCGATTAACGTTAACGATCAGTCCACTGATCACCTCACACAGTTCACTACGGTAACCGGAAGTGTGTATATAAAAGCTATTAATAGAAACTGGAGCGTACTGCGTCGCCACCTATCGGTAGCATTTTGTGCTAGTGAATGGTAATATTTCGATGCAGATTTTATGTCCGAATACTATTACGATTCTAGTTATAAAATTCACAAGTATGTTAGACGCAGTTGTAGTTATTTTCAAGTGGTTAAATACAGCTAAACGTAATTTACAAGTTGTCGTTTTTTTCTGGTCCACGCGTCGCACTTCAGCGTCGGTGTATAGCAAAATGGCGGTCTTTATTGTTTTGAAGTTATGAATTTCTACTCGGTTTTGTTGTGTTCTTCATAAGTTGAACACATCTCCCATTCAGAGTTATCGCATCGTGTAATTGATTGTCTGATACGTCATCGTCTTTGACTTACTTGTGTTTTGATACACGAGCGGGCTAAATTTAGTAATTAAGTGGAACTCTACCTTGAACCCGCGAAAGTTGCCATTACGTATTGGGCTACTTGCCGTGGCCATTATACGTGAAGCTGCTTCTTTGACGGCCCTGAATGTTGTCATATATATATAACAAATTTCAGATGTGAGATCTTTAGACGATTATACGAAATTGACCGGTCACGTATGTATGCAAGCTGTGCAGGCTACCTGTCAACTCACATCACATCACCATCACATGGAGAAAATGGAAGCAGGCCTCAAAGACAGAATAACATATTACTGATACATGAAATATTATACTATAATACTATAAGGTGATCATAATTTGGGCATTGCAATCTGGGACGAGCGCCGAAGGAGCGAATCTTCGGCGCGAATCGTAGGGTGTGAGCGCCACAGGCACGAACCGTCGGGTGTCTGACTTGGGGGTCTGGGGTAGTGCCATGAGCTAGCCCAGCGGGGTTCCGGATGATTTTTTTCATATATACAGATAAAATCTAAGATAATTTTTGGCTACCAATGCGTAAACATACAGCTTCAGAGATGAGCAAATCAGGACAACCCGGGACACCAAGCCAAAAATGGGACAAATGGGCGTTCAGGGAGAGCTGTTTTTTTTCTGGAACACGTGGTAAAAAATCAGGACTGTCCAGGAAAATCTGGGATGGAAGATCACCATGCTGATCTCGTCACACAGTCAACTTGTCACTGGTCAACTCGCCACACCTGTGTCTCGTCATCTTGTTGAAGCATCCTTAGCACAGCCAGGTAGCATTATCCAGTAGAGTCTCAGTGGCCAGTGTATTAAATTTACTTATTTACAATGAAGTCAGAGACAGACTTCAATTTCCTATTATTATAGGGCATGATTTTGACTAACTATTTTGAAATTACTCGCAAACGGAAGTAAGAGAGGATCGGAGAAAATTGATGATTAATGGGAAGAATTATGGAAATGCAGGTCACCATAGCTATTGTTACTATGGTAACGGTGAACGGTGGCAGAGAAACAAGTGACTTTAATCCACGGACATAGGAAAGCGAAGTTGATTTAGCGTTAATGGGACTTAGTTTAAAGAGGTTTTTTGAAGATATCTCTGGAACAACACGTTTGATCTCTACCAATTTTTTGTGGCTGTTGCCTATGGCTGTGGATCGGTCCTACTCCAGCAGGGTGATGAAATCCCAAGAGGAAGGCGCAACTTTTGGTGTTTACTCGCCATTGACAATGCATTCTACAGCATAGCAGTTGCAACCCATGCAAAAACAGCTGAACCGATCGAGATGCTGTTTGGGATGATGAGTGGACTTGGCGCAAGGAACAGTGAGGTATGTGGGGGCAACAGTCTTCAAAAGGGACGTGGCAGTTTTGGGGGGCATTGTGTCCAATAAGCCTAACACCCCTGGACTGGTCTATGCAGTGGCGTGCACACGACTGCGGCAGGCACTTGATTGCAAGCGACATTGGATGAGTATTATCCGGCCGCGAAGGGGTGGGATTGCACACTGCGAGTGAAGTCTGATATCTACGATTGCCTTGTTAACACATGATTTGAGCACAGAGCAGTATTAATGTTAACTGTTGTGTGACTTTAATCATTGCATTCCGGTGTGTGTTTGACAGTATACTTGGAGAAAAAATAAACTTTTAAGGAATGGATGGTGATGCGAACGAACCAATGGATCAGTTCGATCCTCAACAGCAAATGGTTTATGTGTCGGAAGATGGCAGCCAGTATATATATTCGGCCGATCAGGCTAATGCTGGAACTGGGGAAGGAATGGTCTCGTACATATATGGCGATGATGGTACTGCAGCTGGTGTCTCTCAGACGTCCGATGGTGATGTTCAGTACCTGCTGGTGTCTGCTGATGAGGCGAGCAGTTTGGCTGCACAGCCACAGTTTGTGGTGATGCCACCGGATGCAGCTACAGCTGCTGCTGCAAACACAGGTGGAATGGCCGTAGCCAGTACTCCGAAGTCGGCCAGTAGTACCGTGGTTGTTCGAAAACAGGAGAGTCCCAAGGAGAAGAAAACTGGCGCTGCGGAAGCGGGCGTATCAGCAAGCAGTGGCGAAGGTACGACAGCTGAAGTGAAGGTGAAGGGTGGTGGAACAGCAAAAGTTACAATTTTGCCATCTCCGTCAAAGTCTCCGGGCAGTTCATCAATCGCGACAATTCCAATACGGATTGTAAGTCGCACAGATGCTTCAGTGGTAGTGTCCACTCAGACCATTTCTGTCCCGATGAAGTCTTCGCCGAAGGTCAGTGTTTCGGTTAAGTCCGCATCTTCGTCTGTGACATCTGCAGTGGTATCCTTGCCGAAACTGAGTGCCACTGGATCGGCAGAATCGTCTCCGAAAAAGGCAAGTAACATTTTTTTATGGAAACATCTGTCCTAATCGTATTTTATATCTGGTAGCCCAGAAATTCTGTTATGAGAGAGAAACTGAGTCGTGCTACATGCTGTGTATTATGCTATTTGATGTTTTTGTCATTTAGAATTAGGATAATCTTGTTGATTAATTCCATTATCTAAAACTTTCTGTTTACAGATCATTGGCTTATTTAGTTGAAATTTACTGGATTTTGTACGGTGCTGTTTAATAGTTGCACGTGACATCGCAGGTACTTGTAGAAGTTGTACTTATACTGTGCAGTGCTGGTGGTGATTAATGCATTGTGGTTGTATAATGTGTGGCTGTGACTTTTGTGACAGGTGGGTCGTGGTCGGCCGCGGAAAGATGCAGCAACGGTTAAAGACCCTCTGCATCAGTTGTCGTCTCCTGGCGGTGTTACTAAACTCAGTAAAACGCCAAATGTTATTGTTGTCCCTATTCAAATCACAAAGGAGACGACCGCCACTAAGCAAAGAGAGAAGGAAACGTCATCAAGTGACGCAGCATCGGTTTCAGTCAAGTCAAAAGAATCACCCGAAAAGGCGTCCCCTAAGGCTTCTGGATCGTCAAAAAAAGGATCTGAAGCTAGTGATTCAGATAAGGAAACTCCCAAGACTGCCATAAAGGCAAAGAAAGCGGCTACACCGAAGCCTGAGAGTGCTGAACCCAAGTCAGAGCAGTCATCTCCTGAACCGACAAGGAGGTCAAAGCGGGAAAGCAAATTGTCTTCGAAGTTGGCCGAGTGGGGGCTGCTTCCTTCAACAGGCAAGTGACTTTTACTACAGAGTCTGAAGTTGGCTGTTACAGTGGGATGGAAATAATATATTAGTAATACTGTTGATATTGTTCAGTGATTAGATCATGTTGTTGTATCTTGAAATAAGTTTTATTATGATAGTAATATGTTAAGAATGATGATGATGATAATTTACAGGATAGCAAGTCTGCGTTCCATAACCCCTTCGTATCACACCAATGACTGTCATTGGTTTCGGATGTTGGTAAACCCTGGATTACTGTTAGAGACAGCAACACCCATGCCATGTCACTGTCAGGTCTCGTTGACGGATACTCTCTGGTTGCAGGATCTCTGCAAGACTACAGTACTGTTGTTCCATATCCCCCTGTGGCGTTCAGACCTGGGACTGGAGATAACTGTAGAAAAAAAACAGTCCATTGCTACTGTCTGAGATTTTGACGCATTAATGACTTGCCGTTTTTAGTGTTCCATTTTTAACGTCATTTATAAATGTTTTACTTACTTATTTGCTTATAATAACATAGCGGATTTGAGTGAAACAAAACAGTTCTTGTTTAATTGGATTTGTCTACATTGGGGTGGGTACCCAAAAGAAAACGTTTCAAGACAATGGGAGCAGGTTTTATGCATCCATATGACTTTTTCCTAAGTAAGAATGAAATAACTCAACAGATTAAAAATATTTAGTTATTACTGTCAAAAAATTAACATATGTAAGGATATTTGACAGAAAGGTAAGTATGCTGCCACATTCTGCATCAGGTGATTACACTGGTTCATGGCATTCTAGTGATGGAGACTCGAGACACATGTACTGTCTTGAGACATCTTGGGTCATTTTTTATGTCTCAGTCTTTGTTGTTTTTACATTGTATTTTTACCATTTGTTGGTTATAATGTAATTTTATTTTTTCTCCAACCTATTTATGGCTCTTGCCCATAGTGTGCTGATGAGCCATTAAGAAATTACTCTTTCACTCTTGGTTCAGTCTCAAATCTTGTACGTATCGGCTGGCTTTGTCTGGAACTTTTAAGTCTCTTTTTGGTTGAGCCTTATGACGGACTGTGTCTTTGTTCGTCATAGCTAAGTGCTTATTCTGTGCATTCTGAGTACACATTTTGTCCACGTGCAACATCACTTGTCGAACATGTGTCCAGTCGGATGATATTGTTTTCCACCTACATTGAGGACTAATTAGTGACAAATTTACTGTGTCCGCTGATGCTGGCCAAGTGTAATAGACATTTATTGTGATGCTGTAAAACTTGTCTCATCTTGTCTCCGCTTAATCCTGAATAATTTGGCTCGTTTTATGGCTTGACGTTTGTGTCACGTCAATTCCTTTTATCGTATAAAAAACTATTGACGGACTTGCGTGTATAATTTTACAATTAGCAAGTTTATGTCACGAGGTTTGGTTTGTTTACTGTCCAGGATCACGACATTCAGCTGTGGAGGCTGCTGAAAGTGATGAAGATGAAGACGAGAAGGATATTCATGAAGAGGAAGAGAAGGAGGTGAAGGAAGTAAAGAAGAAGAAGAAACCTGCTGAGACTGCGGCAGAAGAAGATGGAGATGACGATAATATTCCGTTAAGCAGAGCTGTCGGTAAGATTGGTTTTGATTCTTTACTCTACAGCACAGTGTGTAAAACTGTGGCTTTGTCAGTTTGTCAATTTGTCAGTCACTCTGGTGAGTAGTGTTTTGCATGGGATCAGTATATCATTAGCAATTCCATCCCATTCCTGCTGCTGTCTTTCCCATTCCCATCTCCGTTCCTTAGTTGTCACTTTCGATCCTGTTCCGGTCCCTCACCTTTCACTTTTGGTGGTCTGGGTAGAACAGTCATTCCAGTGTGTTTGTGAGTTTGCTTTTCTGCACAATAACTTTTGAACGAAGTCATCTTGACTTAGGCATGACGTTTCACCGTGACTGGCAGAGTCTAGGTCAGGTTTGAAAATCATAGGGTATAGGACCAAATTCATGGCCACAGGGTAACTTGAAGAAGCCAGCATTTAAAAGAGTGCAAAGACCCAAGCCAGCAATTTTTGTGACTCATAACCTTGACCTTTTGACCGCAAAATAAGTGGGTTTTCAGGACTCATGGTGGAACATTTCTTTTTTCTATGTCACATATGGTGATCCTAGCTGCATCGGTTTTGAGATACTGTGTGGAAAAAATAGACGCAGCATCGAACGGAGGTAAAAAAATCTTAACCCGCCCCCACAACTGCTGTCGGTGTGGGTAAAAATGTTGCTACGGTGGTTGATACAGTCTCGAGTGACTGCTTTCTGCATGCAGTTTTTAGCAGAAGATGAATATTTTGTTATCCCGGTGTTCCAGCTATGTTCATTTTCCACGTTTGATTGGCAAATCTGCTTGCAACAGAGTCCATGCGATTGTTTTGTTTTTCAGTGGCTAAGAGTGCCGCTGCTGCCAACTCGGCGCTGAAGAAGACCTTAGCTGCCATTGCGAAAAGTTCTACCAGTGAGACTCCGTCACCGTCTTCCAGTGTTTTAAAGGTACCAGTCAGTCATAAGATTCCACTTGCTGTCTGATTTGATCAGCTTCTGTGGATTATTACTGGCCCGCCTACACATAGTGTAGGGGGCCAGACTAGTAACGGTCGCGGGCGTCTGTCATCATCGTCTTGCGTCATTTTCTGTAGCACTGCATGGCGGGCCTGCAGGCGGTGGCCAGGCGGTGACGTCATGCGGCCTCCAGTCTAATTATAGCTCCCCAGCTGCACGGTGGGCCAGTTGTGTTACATCTCGTTGGGGCGACACCTTGTTTTGTGTAGAACTTGATGTAGTACATTCCTGAATTTGCAGATTATGATACATAATGAATACAAATGTCTGCATTTATGGAGTGCCATAAGGTCATAACTTTACTGTTGGTAATGGTCACAGTTTATCTGTGGCGATCACTAGTCTGGAAAACCTGGAAATGTCAGGGAATTTCAACAGCTGATAGGGAATTCACAAAAAGTCTTGTCAGGGAAAACGGTTCATTATAACTAGCTTCACATTTGCAGTTACTCTGGCATTTAGTAGAGTGTTGCAGGGCTGCGTTGTGTTTCCTTTGTTAAGGATTTTAATGCTTATCCGATGATTGTGAACGTTTTTGTGCAATTTGCACTGACAGTTATATAGTGTACGGGTAGCAATTATATGCATGACATGGGTAATGCAACTGCAAAAGGAAAAAGGAAGTATATTTATTTAGCACCTTTTATATACTATGTATATCTCAAAGCGCTCAGGCATGGATCACACAGTTTTACCTGCAAATACACCATGCCTGCCTTTCCTTCGTAAGCGTTCACCAGATGGTTCCACCCCTAACTGATGTAAGAGACATCCAATTGCAGCTTACTACTCATCTATCGACCTCGAAGGGATGAAAGGCTGAGTTGGCCTGGTTGGTTGACCTATAGTGGACGGTTTACCCACATAAGTGGTCACCCGTCAGCTACTGGTCGAGCGCAGGACAGGAAAGTTCACCGGCCAAAGACCGATGTTCTACCACTGTGCCACGCAACCAACCAAAGAATCGAGAGCTGTTTACATTGCCTGGAGAGTGGTCAATCTGATTGTAAAGCACATTAATACCATCAAACAACCTTCAGCAAGTCTTAGAAGTTGGAACACTTAAATTTTACTGTTACTTTAAACATTTAAAAGTCTCAGTGGATTTTTCTGCTGATTTCTGGAAAGGGTATTTCATGTCAGATTTACAAATGTGGGGCCCTATTTGATACGAGTGGCCCTTATTTCCTATCTCTTTCTTATTCATTTGTTTAGCGGAAAGAGTTGAAGGGCACACCCGAGTAAGACATGCTTGGATGGTGTTAAGGGGGATAAAAAAAGTTTTAATTTGTCTTGAGGTGATACACAAGTTCAAAATAGTGGACGAAGAATATTAAGGCTATCCCAGGTTTCTTACATGTAAAAAGTAAAGTAATCTGTAGATTCGTATGGTGCTTAATCATGAGCTACGCATCTCTAAAGCACTCAGGTATGCCATGTGTTAATGAAGGATCGCTCAGTTTTACCTGCCACCCACACGTTTATCCACAGGTGGAAGGAGCTATACCTGCCTTTACTCCCCAGCTGCAGAGCAGCACCGCACTTTGGCCGGTAGTCGTTTCCCGTCCCACTGAGGGTAGGAGGCTGAGTAGGCCTGGGTGTCTGGACTGGCGGGTTACATAACAAGGTGGTATGCCCACCTGTAGACGGTCACCTGTCGCAGTACCGACCTGGCTCGACGTAGAGTAACTTTGCTGATACGACCAATGGCGTTACCGCAACGTTACGCCGATGTATGTGTGACATAGCAGAAGACGCCGGCCAGTAAGACACCGTCGTCTGTCAAGACGCCAGTCTCAGCTGCCACAAAGACCACTATCATTACTGCAAGCTCCGCAGCCAAGACAGCAACACCGTCGTCTGTGCACAAAGCGCCGGCAACTGTGTCTGCATCTGGCGTGACGACCAAACTTCTTCAGAACAAGTCGCTGATGTGCAAGCCGATCATGATGACGAAAGCCACTTCGTGCAATCCCATCAGAATTATGAAGTCCACACAGACAGGTGATTATGACAGTCAGGGATATATGATGTATGGTTGTGGGAATTTTCTGCGTAAACCCTTGTTTGCTAAGACAGCAAGGTTGTTGTCGTAAAAGGCTGAACTAAAATTGTATATTTTGACTGTACGTAGAAGTGCATTTTCAAACTAACTATAGTCTGCTTAATGTTTTAAGTTTTAAAATATGTTTCAGGGGTTTTATTACTGGCTTGCCTAATCGGCCAGTATTGTTCTGCTTGCTGGTGTCTGTTGTCGTCGTCGTCTGTCATGAGTTGTAACGCAGCCGGCGGGCTGGCTGCCAGGCGCATGGATTTTTGGCCTACGCCGGGACGGGCGCGTGGGCAGTCCAAACCACTGATTGGTGTGATATATGGGCTGTCGAATAATGGCATAAATTTCAGCCTATTTTCATAAATAATCAAGGTACAATTAGTAGGTTTGACTTTACAGTAAACAACCAGTCTGGTTGCTTACTGTAAAGTCAGACTCACCAAGGACTTTCGTTGGTGAGTCGTGTGGTGAAGGGGGCAGGTCTGGTACTGTGGATGGGAGGTCCCCCAGATGATTTTTTTACCGTTTTACCTAAGAGAGGCATTCCAAAGCCACGCCAACACAAAAGTTTATTATACGACGAGTCGTTAGGCACTGATATGTTATAGGAACTGAAGAACAGCAATTACACAAGATATCACATTGAGCGGATAAATAGGTCTTGTGGTGGTTGGTTAGTTTCTAGCCTGTTGAAGGCGCTAGTGTAATAACTTAAATAAGCCTCCCCTATCCTTTCCCATTTTGGGTCGTCGCTGAACAAAAAGGCAACAAGGTCGGGAGGTTACTGTATCGTTGGCCATCCTTAACCTGGCGAAACTGCATCTCCATCCAAGACCAGATCCTCGATTTGGCCTAATGTTGTGTCGAAAGGGGACATTAATCTCCCAACCAACCAACCTTGGTAAATCATGGTTGCTGCTGTTAATCAGTTGCGTAAGTGAGGTTTGCAGCCATATATGGACCTTAGTTATCATAGGAAAAATTACCATTTTTGGAAGTGTTTGTTTAAAAGTTTTAAGCATTATTTGTGTATTATCAGTGGGTCAACCTCAGTTGATTGCTGTTGATAAGGTATCCTTCTGACAGTGAATATTTGCGTCAGTTTCAAGAGCTGTTTGTACGTTACAGTAAGGAGCAGTTGCTGTATTTCATTGTGATATTCAGATGAGGACAATGACACGGTGGACACCGGTAGTGGTTCGAAGACAATCCTGCCGGTTCCGATCCCGATCTTTGTGCCGGCTCCGACAGCAATGTTCAATGCTCCCACACCTTATCCGCTGCCAATGCCGCTGCCTATACCAGTACCGTGTTTCATACCAACGACACGCAACTCCATTGCGGCAATCATGAAACAACTGAAGGTTGTCAGGCTGTTTACTTCTACTATCTGTTAGCTAGCCCCTCGTGTCCCATGCAGCCCCAGGTCTGTAAGGATAGGCCTGGTCCATTTTCAAGCCTATTGTCATACAAGGCAACCAACTTTTTAAAGTTTATTTTGTGTTACAGTATGTTTTGGTTTACAGTCGACTTTTGTTATGTTAGTTACGTCTAGTTTCTTTTAGTAGCATACTAAGTGATTGGCTGGGAAGAACATCTCTCAAAGGACCAATTTTTTTTCAGTTAAGTAAGTAAGTAAGTAAGTTGATTTATAATGCTCCTTTTAAATGAACATTTTTAAAGGAGTCGCTGATGTAGTCGCTGGTAAACCTGAATGTCTTGTCGTGAACATAGAAAGTAAAACTCAGTTTTAGCCTGTGGATAAGGTTGAACAGAAGTGTGTGGCATACTGTTGAACCAGTGCCTTGAATGCCTGTGGAAAGTGACCACTGGCTGTTGGTGGATGAACGATCATGTTTGATAGAGTGGGGAGGAAATGAATGGGCGCCCCGTGTGGGTTCTGGGCTGTAAATAAGTGGGTAGGCATCTAAATAAGTAAGTGACAAATTTATAAAGCGCCCAAACCAGAATAGGCCCTCTCAATTTCCAGACTGGAGGTCGAAGGAGGTGACCAAACCTGGCTTTAGTTTTTTTTATTCATTTTATGTGTTAGTATATTTTGTTACGGATGCATGTTTGCTTTGTTGTGTTTGCTTTAGTTTTTTAGTACTAAGCCAAGCGATTGGCTGGGAAGATCGTCTCCGAAATGATCTATTTTGCTTCAGGTGGGACGTAAACGTCAAATAAATCAAGCTGAGAGGTGATTGGTGAAAAAATTTTTTTGTGACGGGTCATTTTTTTCTGATTGATGACTTTTATTTCTCCGCCAAGGAAAGGAACGTTGCTGCTTTTACAATGTCTCATTTATCACTGAGTAACAGCATAGTTATGTTGTATCAGGAACTGCATGATTCTCTGCCGTCAGACCCTGCCGAGGCCGACTTACTGAAGATGGCTGAGGCGGTTGCTGATGCTACTGATGACGCCGATTGTGCATCTTCATCTGCCAAGAAAGGTTCGTGTCATATTGAAAAAAAACATTTTCTTTTGGTATTGTGCACTCTCTCATTTGAGGGTGCATATGTGACCAGGGTTCCCACAAACCTGGAAAAGCTGGAATTGTCAGGGAATTTTGTACACCTGGAAAAGTCAGGGAATTTGCGATATGGTCAGGGAATTTTTTTATGAGATGTCGCATTTTTCGTGAGTTGCTTTATCTATGAGTTGATCTTTGCATGTAATGTGTAAATTGAATTAGCTTGTATAAGTATTATTAACTTGTTTAACTTATTACCTTGTACTAACTTGTATAAACTATGTTACCAGACTGTTTTTGTGTAATCAACATTTTTAGTTACTGTTGTGGAAAGCTTTGCAAAATGTCTGGAAATACTTTAAAGTTATCTGGAAAAGTCAGGGAATTTTATTTTGCCTAACCTGTGGGAACCCTGACTGTGATGTTATGCTGCTGGGACAATCATTACGGCTGAGTTACTTTCATGACACTACTGCGCCCCATATGGGCTCCAGGGCGGTAATGCGCCGTGATTTATGTGCTGACTTCGGCACTGTGTAAATTATTTGTTTGTGTGTTTACTTAACTTCCTTCTCACTTTCTTCTTCTTTACTTTCTTCTTTCCTTATGCTTTCTTTCTTACTTAACTACTTCCTTGCTTATTTATTTCCTTACTTGTTTACTTCCTGGCTTATCTGTCTACTTCTTCCAGATTAGACCCGTTTTGTTTCCAGGCCAGAGATCACCAGACGCGGTCAAACCTGGCTTTAGTTTTTTTGCGTTAATTTTATGTTGTAGTATATTTTATTACGGATGCATGTTTGCTTTTGTTGTGTTTGTTTTCGTTTTCCGTTAATTCAGCCAAGAGACTGGGAAGAACGTCTCCGAAATGATCTATTTTTTGTCTGTTAGGACATAAAATCCTAGCTGAATCTATCTTGACACTACTGCATGAATTGAATGGAGGATGCTTTTTGTCATATGGCAGATTGACAGGCATCAGTGAGTCAGCATGAAGGGAGCATTGCCCTTCCTTTAGCAGTCCAGCAGTTGATGAAGAAAGGATAAGGCCTGTGGGTGATGTTCCTTGGTTTGGGTCAGTTCTTTGACACGGTTGGTTGCATGGCACAGTGGTGGAACTCCCGTCTTCAGCCAGCGAACTTTCCCTGTTTTGCGCTTGACCTGCAGCTGATTGGTGACCAATTATGTGGGTTAACCGTCTGCTATAAGTCGACCAACCAAACCAACTCAGCCTTTCATCCTTTCGGGGGTTGATAAAGTGAGTAATAAGCTGCAATCAGATGTCTGCTACCTCGGTCATGGTGGCGCCATCTAATGGATGCTTACAGGATGAAGGCCTGGTGTGGCTGGTTGGGCGGTGGTGTATTTGCTAGCTGCAGTTGCGGGTCCAGTTGTTTGTTAGCACTGGCAATGGATGGCCGCATACTGCACTGCAGGACCATTGGCTCTTGCCAATCAGCTGCTACTTCCAGGATTGTAAAGTGCATTAGTCCAGTTATCACGTAGGCAGCACTATATAAGAATCTGACCTTTTAACCTTTTTACCTTTACTGTTGTATGGGTGACAAGAAGAACATCTGGTCTGTACAAAAAGCTAGTGCCACATATTCCCAGGGTTTTCTTAGGGAATAATGGATGAAGAAAACCTGGGAACCAATGAAACACTAGCACACTCAGCTGAACTTTGATATAATGTAGGACTTCAATTATGTGTTTAATCATATGCTGTCAGCCTGTCATTGTTAGAGATATTTCCAGCACCTGACGAATTTGATGGCTTTGTGAAACTAAACTGTAATGCTAAACAGTTTTATGGTATTTGCTAATTTTTGGGTTGTCCCTTTTCACATTTTTATTTGAAAATGAGTTCAAAAATGAAGTAGTTTTATGGCTTGTTGTTTGCGGATATTTACAGTTTCATATTAATAAAGATTTTATGTAGTTGGTATGAAATCTCATAAATTGTGCTATAAAGTTAAAAAGCAATATGTCTGTCATAAAAGTAATATTGGAGAATGATTACATTAGCTGATGACTTGTTTCTGGCTTTGTTTCTGTAGCACACTTATCACATAATGTTTTTTTCTGCAGGCAGTGAAGGTTCGGTGGACGTACTAGAGATGGCGCTACGTATGGCATCAGAACCCCAGGATACTGGTACATGTTCAGTTTATGTGTCTTTAATTAATTGTATCGTTTGCTTTTTGCAGCGTAGCACAGTAATTGGTCACATTGCTTCTGTTAACATCATCAGTTACAGTTCCTTTAGCTTACTTATTTGGATATCAAATTATTGCCTCCAATAATTAATTGCATTGGCTTAGTATGTGATATGGATCTAAACAATGGGAGTCAAATTGTATTTTTTAAATTGTTTGCTGAGTGCAGTATATGTATACGTACTGCAGTTACGACCTTACGGTAGTATTGAATTGCATATGTTGTTGTAGTTGTTGTATGGTGGCACGCAGCCACCCGTAATGTAGAAGAAACTGTATTCTGATTATGAAATGCACTTTTGAGTAAGAAACCTAATTTCCGAGTAAGAAATGCAATATTCTAAGTGCAAAACTCACTTCTGAGTATGAAATGGGTCGCTTACTCAGATGGATGTTTTTTAATCAGAATACAGCTTCTGTAGAAGATGAGTGCCCGCTGACAGGCGCTGTATGCCACCATGTTATTTTTGTGTTAGTGTTATTATTATTATTATTATTAAAAAGTTAACAGTTACATTGTTTGTTAATCGGATCAGAGGGAAAGAGTGGAAGCAAGAAAGCAAACGATGTAGATGCGGCAGCGGGGCCAGTTGTCAAGAGACAGCGTATTGCCGTTGATGGACTGGAGGATGATGATGACCAGGCTGGGCCGACGCCGCTTATTGTCGAAGAGCCGCTGCGGGGTCCGCCGCCAGCACCAGTCATCCATGCGCCGATCGACGACTCGCAGATGCGGCTGAAGTACACGTATGGCATTAACGCATGGAAGCAGTGGGTCGCCACCAAGAACACGGAGCTGGAAGTGGCGGCCAGTAGCGGTCGTGGCGGAGCGTCGCGTCCCAAGCTGTTCAAGAGTGAGATACTGCATTGCAGTGCCGACGAGCTGAACGTGGCGCTGAGTCTGTTTGTGAAGGAAGTGCGCAAGCCGACGGGCCAGACGTACGCTGCTGACAGCGTCTACTACCTCTGCCTCGGTATACCGGCTTGCTGTTTGTTTCTACCACTGCAC
>Ga0209780_1001335_pt1 | contig 16008 bp, 13 predicted proteins | sample WorMetexBAHAMAS2_FD_187384 | JGI IMG/M metagenome (GOLD analysis project Ga0209780, IMG submission 187384) | Marine gutless worms symbiont microbial communities from Max Planck institute for Marine Microbiology, Germany - Inanidrilus exumae... | ecosystem: Host-associated > Annelida > Digestive... | reverse complement strand
AGTGAGCACTGTGTCTTTGTTAAATATGAGTGTTCATATCATCGGATAGCTTTGATTATTGGTGTCTGTGTTGTTCAAAACTGACGTTTCAGCCGATGACGAAGATGGCTACCGTGACAGCCTTGAACGTGCCGACTTTGCGGAGAAGTTGAGTCGTTTTGAGCGACTGACGTCGGCCGTGGTCGCCGTTCCTCGTACACCGTCGTCGTTGTCGTTGACGCGGCCGAGCTCGGCGCCTCTGACCGCTGTCTCCGGCTTCGGCACACCCGCCGACCGACATCGACCGTTGGCGATTGCCGGCAGCGACTCCGCACCGTCGGTGACATCACCGGCATTGCGCGGCTGGACGCGGCGCGGTCACCGAGTCGGCGTGGTCGAAACTCCCGTCGGCGACCGCGACCTCCATGCCGCTAGTCCGTGTCTGGAACGCGCACTTGATTCACGCCCGGATGAACTGAGTCGGAACAGCGTGTGTACTTCTGTCCACAGTCGGCGAGTTTGGCAAGACGCATCGTCTTCACTGCCGAAGAAAACGTCGCCGCCTGCTGTCAGACATTCTGGACCCCGTGATAGACTGCAGGACGTCAGGGCGGCCATTTTAGCGTCGGCTGCCGCTAAACTTTCGTCAACCACAGGCAGAGTTTCGTCTGCAGGTTCCCGCAGTAGGTCTCCAGATTGGCTACGAGCTGTGAAGTCCAGCACAGCTCCCAGTGATAGGTCGGATTCTGCACAGACACCAGGCACTGTTGAAAATCAAAGTGCTTGTAGAGTAGCTGACACAGAGAACGGTACGAACAGTTCTTCTGATGACAGTAACAGACTGTTAAAGGAGTCTGATGAGCAGTCATCGCAGTCAACCTGTAGCTCATCGTCAAATCAAACTGAAATTTCGCCGACAGCGCAGAAGCCACCAACTGGACGAACTTTGGCCGAATCCACCCGCTTGACAAAGCAGTCGGATCGCAGAAATTTCGATAAGGCGTCGTCATTCTTTCGATTGTTGCTGTCCCGGTCGCGAAGTCCTTCGCCAAATCGTACAAACGTTTTTAGTGCAGCAGCAGGAAAGTCTGCCAGTCCTAAGCACGTGCTTTTGAGTGAACCTGTGTCACAGGACCAACCATCAGTGAGAGTTAGCAAAGAAGCCACAGACAGTACTGCCTTAGCGTCACCACTGTCTTCTCCACAGTATTTCTCCATTGTAACTTCGGAATCAGCGACAGGTAACACATCTTTGGATAGTTCAGTGGCAGCATCATTTGACTGTAGTACAGCAAAGTGCGGTTCATCTCCTGTTGTTACTGCATCTAATAAGTCGTATTTAGAACATAATAAATCTTTGGCAGAGTATCCAAAGCCAGAAAACAGTACACTTTCTATTTCTAGTGATTATCAGGGTGAAAAATTGTTTACGCGTGACACTGTTACAACGAGCATAGTAATTCCTGATATTGTATCGAGCTCTGATCGTCAAGGACTGGTAGGCAAAGATTTAAATTCGTCAGGTCAGCGATTACGCAGCACTGCTGAGCTTGTGATAAACTCAGCTGCAGATAAGAAGCCAGATTTAAAACGTTCTGATCGCCAATTGACTGTCGATGTGTCTCCATGCCAGAGTAGGAAAATAAGGAAGGTTGTCACATTTGCCGAAGAAAGAAGTACGTCTCCGTCTCTGGTTTCACCCTTTATTGAATTGCCTCATACAATGAATGGAGACATGCAGGTGGAATTGGAGAAACCAACCAATAACAACTCTGTGGCGGTCTCAAGGTTGACATCCAATGAGTCTTCTGCTAATACGGATGATGCCGGTCAGTCTGACATTGCCTTTGATGTTTCTAATGCTAATGTAATACAGACAAATGAGGAAACCGCAACAACGGCTGTTGGTCGTAATAACTGTGCATCCAATACGAGGCAAGATTTGTTACACGAGTCGGAATCCTCTCCTTCCGTTTGGAATGATGTCTGTAAATCTGCAGTCACGGTGAATGGCCATGAGTCGAATGATTTGTCGGCTGCTGAGGCGGATGATTCTGCAAGCATCAGTGATGTCGAAAGTGACGACTTGTCAGCAAGTCAGCAGGACCTGCACACCCTGTACCAGCAGCGACGAGCTGAGCGACTACAGGAACAGAAGGCCGCTGAACTGGAAAAAGAGCGACTTGAGGAGATCTTGAAACTGTGCACTGAGTTTGGACTAAGCTCAGATGTTCCAGCGAGCCTTCTTATTAGTGACGAGGGCAGCAGTTCAGCAGAGAAGGTGGAACGACGGAACTCTGTAGGTCGTATTAAGACTAATGGGTCACTGACGAAACTGGTTGGATTGCCATCAGCTGAACCGTCGTCAGTTGTGGAGCGACGACTGAATCAGAGTGGATCTGCTTCTAACTCTGATGATGATGTTGATCGTGGAACAATTCGGAGACGACCGTTTACCACAAAAAATAACGTTTCTAATGTAACTGCATCAAATAATACGTTGCCTGTGACAACAGCGTCTGATCGGACAGTGTCTGATACTGACAAAGTTTCACGAACTACACTCGCCCGCACTGGCAGTGGTACTTTACCGACGGTCGGGATTTCTGTGCAATCAGCTGGACGGTCCAAGAGTGTTCCAATGATTGATACAAACGTGACATTAGTTGATGGCGAACTGGAACGGTTATTGCAATCGAACATCGACTTTTCCCTGCCTACTGCCGCTGACTGGAGAGTTGGCCCAACGAATCACTCTGGTATTCAGAAGTCATCGTTGGACTGGTATTCTACTTCACTGCCGGAATACTCTGCTATTTGGGACTCTGTCAATACATGGAAAAGCAGCCAGCATCGTGTAAGTACAAAATGTTGCATACCAGTGATGTACAGGAATATGCATTTGTCATTTTTTGTCATCATAGTAACAAAAGAAATACACCATGAGCCGTAAAAATGTGCCACTTTATTTTTCACTATAACTCCAAACCAACAATTGAATTAACCAATTAAATTTGAAAACATTATTTTCTGTACTTACCGGTAGTACATGCATGCAAAAACGGCCAGTTGTGAGAGAGAATGATGTAAAATAAGGCAAGAATTTTAAGGACTATTCATATTGGAAAAAACGGATAAGGCAAATCGTTAAAAACAAAAAATACTGATTAAAGAAATATGTTCTTGGATGTCAGTTTCTGGAAGGAAGACAGACCAGAACATATATTTTTAACCTGTAATATTTACCCACGCCGGCATAACCGCACGCTGGCGTGGGTAGGGCGTTCAGTCGCATCTGTCTGTCTGTTTGTCTGTTTGTCCGTGCTCTAACAGGAAAACGGCTTGAGCTTTTAGCACCAGAGTCGGTAGAATGTGGTTTTTTTGTTGTGGGTAGGAAAATTCACTTGTTGACTGATATTGAAAGAGAACAGCAGAGATAGAAACTGGAAGGTGAGGTGATCTGTGGGATTATAAATATGAATGTTAAAGTCACCAGTGATGACAAATTCATCAGGCATGGTAACAGTGAAAGAAAGAAAAGAATTGAAATCTTTGAAAACATGGAGAATGGTTTAAAAAGGTGGATGATAAAGGAGGGTAGAAGATGTTAAATACGGATATTTTAGTGCGAGAAAGCTGGAGAATAATGGAAGAGGATTCAAAAGAAAAGAAATCAGGAAGAGAGGTAAGTAACTGTGTGAAGGGTTCGCGGATGAGAAAGCTGGTGCCTCCGCCGGAGGAAGAGTTGTGGCCAGAACGTTTGCGTGGGACACTGAGTAATGTGTAGTTGGGTGGGGTGCAGTTGAGAAGTTCAGCAGAAGTGGTAATAGATCTTATCCAGGGTTCAGTTAAGCAGAAAATGTCAGGATTGTGAGCATCAGTGAGATCAGAAAGACATTTCTCCACTGCTTAAGAAGTTACCTTAGACAAAGATGAGCTCTCTAACTATCACGCAATCGCTAACCTTTCTGTCTTATCTAAAATAATAGAACGCATTGTTAAATCCCGCCTCATTATGTTCCCACCTCTCCTCTATTTCAACGAACTACTTAATCACAAGTCTGCCTATTGTAAACCTCATTCCACTGAAACTGCTCTGCTGTACATTCACGATCATCTCATCAATGTAATAGGATCACAAAAAGTGTCATGTCTTTGCCTTCTTGATCTCTCTGCTGCCTTTGACACCATCGACCACATCTCTCTCCAAAGCCTGTCACTATCACATTCGTCAACTTCACTGTGTCCGGCTTTATCTAGATTTGTCATCTCCAAACTTGATTACCGTAATTCTGTCTACTGAATGTTCTTGGACACATCAGACATAAAATGTTGACAGTTCATCTCATTAAGACGTACTGCTTGTCTTCTGCTGTGTACAGTTGTGAGGTTTGGTTCCCCAAGACACTAGGACTTTAAGTCTTTGGCTGTTGCATGGAACAACACTTTCCAAAAATAATTTAATACATGTTGGCAGCAAAGCACCAGGTTGCTACAGTTTGATTTTAATTGTCTGCCAGTACCATATGTCATCGATCAGTGTCGCCTGTTGTTTTGGAAAAAGATGACCGTCAGCAGTAATGGGTTGTTGTTGGTACTCGGCAGGTCCGACTCAGATAAATAGTACAGTCGCTAAATATGGCATTGTGCAGTTTCATATTGTCATCAGCGGTCGTGGTTTAAATACGTCTAATCATTCATAGGATATGGGCACACCTCTTCACCGTGTTGAAGTGAAACATAACATCACTGGACCACCAACAAAGATTTCTTGGAGATCCAGTTTGTCGCTTTGAAATTATAGCATTTTCATATTGTGCTGGTTTGGCTTGAATATGGCTATTCATTTTCCTCATTGGGGGTTTTTGGAGGATTTGACCCATAGTTGTGGAGTAATAGTAACAAGTAACAGAATAGTAGTATTAACAGAATATCTAAAAGCACATGAATCTTAGCAGTTCTAATGATGTATTAATTATTCCTGTATTGATGATAATTTCTCAGAAATTGCCTGGAAAATTAAGTGAAAAAGACGTATTATTGTGCATTTTATGATTGGATTGCTCTAATGTATATGATGTTGACATGTCTGTTTGCTGTTATTTATGTCAATATATTTGTTGGGTGAAGGACAGTATGCCGATACCAATATTTAGTCAATTGTTCTATTCTTTATCTCTCTGGGGGTGTTGTCTTTGCACCCTGATTACTAGCGTTAAGACTGTGATGGCTGCATGTCTTTTAATTCTTGGCTACGATGATGCATCATCTATCAGCATGGCAAGCACTCATTCATAAACAGTAGCATACTGTGTAGCACGTCATACATTATCAATGAAATATGCTAAAGGCAGTTGTAGGCTTGTGAAGTTTTGCACGGAAAATTAACTCATAGTCAGAGAGTTCTGCCATATTATGAATGTTGTAGATTGTAGAATTGTCAGTCTGTTTTTGGTATAACTGTGATAAACCAACGCTTGTGTTGAGTTCCTTTGTGGCGATGCTTTATTCAGCATGGTGCAGTCGTTACTGCATTTTTGACATTCAGGAGAGTTGTACGTTGCTAAATGTTTGCCTAGATGCTTGATTTGAGGCTGCAGTTTGAGACCATTCGAGACTTGCGGAGTGAGATTGTTAGAAATATTGCCGAGACAAAACGGCGGCTGCTTGATGTCGAAACACGCCAGAGTGAAACTGTTAGAGAGGTTTCTTTTTTTATCCGTCATTAGTTTAATTGTTATCATTGATGGTCACAAACCAGTGTGAACGTATATACTGCCATAGACTTGCACATTCTAAACTTTTTAGGACCAAGTTGTCAAAATCTCAAATAAATTGTGTTACAAGAGCCAAAACATGCATGCAAGGATTAACGTCACAGAAGTATAAAACGAGAAGTTGTTGTTGTATAATGTGATAGTATCTACTACAGCAGATGGAGGTCTTGATAAGTTATGGGTAAGAATGTAAGTAAAATAATCTTTGACTCACCATATGTGTACCCTGTACAGTTATTTTATTGTACAGTCTGACTAAGCAACGTGGTAACAGAGTTATGGGGTCTTCAGTCCAGTGTAACTCAGTGTCTGTTTCAAGCCAGGATAAATTGGGAGGGTTGCATTGTGTCAGGAAGAGCGTAGTGTGGATGATGGAGTGGACGCAGTTGCAACCCAGATGAGCTGGCAATCGGTTAGGTCGTCAATGTGGATTCCTGTGTTAGCCTCACTAACCCCAAACAAAATCAGAAATAGTCACAGTTGTGTATGTGTCTTTGATGGGATGTCATTTGGATTCGGATGCTGTCAATAAAGTTTGTACTGTGTCTTTGACTGCATTTTATTTCGGCTGCAACTTATTTTAAGTTGCCAGACCTTCAACGGGCTCCGACCTTGGCAGTTTCAAGGTCAATCAACTCATCAGTTGCAGCACATTTTCTGATGTGGGTTTTCCAGGTTGTCCTGGATAAAGGTCCGTTCAACGGTAGTTGTTAAACAGCCGTTGTCTGACTTCACACAAGAAGTGTATAATGTTGCTAGCAAGTTAAATCCACGATTAACATGTGACTAAAATAGGTAATTGTGCGATTAATGCGAGTAAAAAAAATTATTTGTTCAACAGCCCTAGTTTCTGTATATTTTGAGTGAGTGATGTTTAGTACTTGATGTTTAGCTGGAGATGGAGCGGGCACTGTTGGAAGGAGAACAGCAGATTCAGTTGGAACACCTAGAATCAGCAAAGGAGAAAGTTGCTTCGCTGGAGGCCAAAGAGTCTAGACTACTGGCTGAGGCAGCTGCTGAAAGAGCAAAGGTACGGGTCATTGTTTGTCCATGTTATATTTAAAGTTTAATCACAGTATTCAGAAGGTAATGCATTTTGATATGTCACTCTGTCGCTGCTACTGGTTGGCAGTTAAGCGATAGATTCTCTGCTGTCGCTTTAAAATGGCACTGTGTTATTTGCCAGATATGTATTTATCTGCTTTTTGATCCAGTTGAATTTAAATTACACTGTTTGAGAAGTGACATCATTCGAGCATATGAATGGTGTAATGGTCAGTTGCAGTTGGTGTTAGTCTGTTTCTTGCATAGTTAGTTCATCACGTCATGTGATTGGTAGCAATCGGATGATTTATCGACAAATGAAGGAAATTATTGTGTTATCTGCTTGTGATCAGTCACGTCCCTTTGTTGCCAATAATAATCGTAAATTGTGTAGACAAACTGCTATAAAAAGAGGTTAATACGGAGACGGATTGCTAATCACAGTGATTAATGTTTTAATTGTCGTTAGTTAGTTAGTTTGTTCATTCGTTCATTCGTTTGTTTCTTTGTACGAAATATTAGTAAGAGTATTTCTAAGGCATAAATAAGCATACAGTTGCAATGTGCCATGTCAAGTAACTCTACACTGTCTCAAACAATGACACACTTTTGGCGTGTTATAACTTTGACATACATGAAGTGATTTTGATAATTTTGACAGATATGTGGCTGAGTTGCGAAGCAATCAAAGATGCCTTTTCCTACCTCGACTTCATTCCTCCTGAGCTGTAGTCTCAACAGCTCATACCCCAGAGTCGAACTTCATTGATTACAAGATATAGCGAGTCCTACAGCATCAAGTTGACAATATTGAAGAAACCAAGCAGCAACTGGTTAAACTGAGGCATAGATGTAATACAGCATTTGTTTTGCTAGGTAGTGCAGAAGCATTAGTTAGATGGAGGTGGAAAAATATATAATTTAAAAATAAAAAGTAAATAAAAATAAGAAATAAATAAACAAATAAATAAATCATTATTTGATTGTGTACTCTGTTAGTAACATTTCTGCCAAAAATTACAGATATTGTTTGATGCATGTTGCAGTTATAGCAAGCCAAAGTTGTGTCAGTCATTTTTGAGACTGAGCAGTTGCTTAAACTGTACATGTCTGTTGTGTTGTGTCAGCAAATGATAAACATTGCATGTGAGAAGGAGAAGTTGGAACTGCTGGAGCAGCAGCATCGTGCTACAGCTGAGGAACTGGAAGCATGCACGGACAAAGACGAGGCAGAGCTGTTACGGCAACGCAGCATGGACGAGCAGGACGCTGTTGACAATCAGAAATTTCTTGTCGATAACCTCGAATTTCAGCAGCTAGAGGTCACTGAGAACACTTCCATTACACAACACTTTACTAGTTAAATGTTTTAAGCTTTTGAACCTTAGTAATCATTATCATCATCATAATTTTTTGCATCAGAAGACAGCACGTAAAAGCATACAAATTGCAAGCCTACAATAGTAGAGAACAACGTCACATTCGGTGCCGCCACCTGGCGAACTCGACGAAACGATGTCATGTTTGATTTTGCTCCGTTGGCTCCGTTATGTGAAAACGTGACATCGTCCAGAAAACTGGAAATAAATAACATATTGCATTGGCGTCAGAGGAGGACGAAGCCACAACCAGAATTAATGTACAGAAAACTTCACGAGGTTTGGACATGTGGCTTTTGAGTTACGCAAGTGGACGTACAACAGACATGCTGATAACAATACTTCACACCTTTGCTGGGGGCAAAGTAACACTGATACAAAAAGACGTGTGAACCCCACCTCTTAAAATTCTTTGTTCACGACCCTCTTATACAACATGAGCTAACTGACACAGAGATTGCAGTTTGCTTGAGCATGGCATGTGCATACTAGATATTTGGAGAACACTGTTTGTTAGTTGTTACATCCCATCGTCTACATGTCGTTGTGTTTTGTATTATTTGCATATTGGTTTAGGTTTAGATTTCGTTTTTGTATCTTTGTTTAGGTTTAGCATTTTGCGTGTTTTTTGTGTTAGCTTAGATTATTTTGTTCCTATGTTGCTTGCATTTGTTGTGTTGGGTTTAGTTTCTTTTGTACCAAGCCAAGAGATTGGCTGGGAAGAACATCTTCAAACTGACCTATTTTGTGACAAGTTAGACGTAAAACCTTAACTCGGTCTATCAATATTGTTTCAGGGCGAGTCACATTATGATGAGGAGAAGGAAATAATACAGAAGCAGTTGAAGATAGAACGTGATGAGCTGCTTGTGATCTGCCAGCAACATCAGGTTCATAATGCCCCAGATGTCATCTTGCAGTATGGATGATCTGTTTTTCTATGTTCTGATAGACAGTGGTATAATTCAGCAAGTGCCATTTCTTGTATAGCATTCTTTGTTGTATATCAGTTTTGGTTTAACTAGCCTTCTTTATGGATTTGGCTGAGTACCCCAAAAAGAATCTTTGAAGAATAACAGAGCAAGATTTTGTAGTAGAATATTTCTTCACATAATTATAATGTGAGTTTCTGTAGTCATAATGGTTTATGGACGTTTCCTGGAAAGTCACTTTCCCAGAAAGACATGTCCTGGAACGTGACACTGAAAGTAACTATTAGCTAGCACGTGGCAATTTCATGTCAGTTGAGTTTTACTGAGATTGGTATATCTGTGCTGCATTATACAGGCTTAATTCTGCAAGTTTTGTTAGCAATGCCTCTCAACTTTGTTGCAGTTCATACCAACGACAGTCTTTGATAATGTTTATATCTAATCCTGCCATATCGAGTAGTCAATTCCGGTGCTTTAACAATGAAAGGCAGCGTCGCATCCTATGTGTAATTGCAACGGCAGCGGTGCGGGTTTGTTAAGAGTGTCGTGATGCCAGGAAAGTGATTTTTTGGGAAACGTCCATTCTGGTAAAGTGACTTTTCTGGGAAACAACTTTCAAGAAAACATTTTTCTGAGAAAGTTACTTCAGGGAAACGTCCGTAAACCCTCATAATGAATTGGTCTTTGGCATGATATGGCATCCAGCATGTTTTGCATGATCCAAGACGTTAGTCACGTATTGATATGGCGGATGACATTTTATGTTGTAGTCAACTCTGCAGCAAGTGTCATCTCAGCAGCGGGAGATGCAGCAGCAGGTTGATGTGAATGCCTGCCATCTGGAGAAAGAACGTCATCAGTTGGCTGAGCAGATTAAGAAGGTATTGTAGAAATATGTGCTGAATTTACACATCAGTGCTGAGAACTTTAATTTGATCTCAAGTGTTATGTAATTACTGATAATGCTAGTCCATAGCTAACCATCAGCCATTTTTCTTTTTATGTGTGTGTATTTATGTACATGCGTTTTGCATGAGTTGAATTGTTTGTGTAATTGTTAATGTTGTCAACATTCCTATGGCCATTGCTATTTTTAGTGAGTTTCGGTGAACTAGTCTCCACATGTTTTTAGGGATCAGCCATGCAGTATGTTGTGCTGTAAGTTTGATAGTGTAAATTATATCACATGTAAGGTAATGACTTGTCTCCATTTGATTTTTTGGGGGTGGATGGGACAGGTCTGGTACTGTTGGTGGGTGGTCCCCCAGATGCTTCTCTTGGGTTTTACGTAAGAGAGGCATTCCAAAGCCAGACCAACACAGAAAAGATATTATACAACAAGAATCATTAGGCACTGATATGTTATAGGAACTGAAGAACAGCAGTTGTACAAGATATCACATTGAACTGATAAATAGGTCTTGTGGTTGTTGGTTAGTTTCCACACTGTTGTAGGCGCAAGTATAATAACTTAAATGAGCCCCATATCCTTTCCCAATTTGGGTCATTGCTGAACAAAAAGGCAATGAGGTAGGAGGTTACTGTATCATCAGCCATCCTTAGCCTGGTAGAACTAAACCTCCACTTAAGACCTTGTCCCAGATATAGTCTATTTTTGTGGTGAAAGGGAACGTTAATCTCCCAACCAACCAACCTCCATCTTTTGTAATGATGCTTTGTTCGTATTCGTGTAGTTGTTGCTACCTTCTTGTTACCCAGAAGATTGTGTGTTGCTAAATGTTTGACTAGATGCTAGATTTGAGACTGCAGTTTGAGACCATTAAAGAACTGTGGAGTGAGATTGTTAGAACATTGCTGAGACAAAACAACAATGCTCATACCAAGTTAACCACTTCTGTGAGTGTGCTTGTAGACTCCTACCTCATGCATCCACTGTTGCCATTTATTATTATTACCGGTACTCAGTCTGAAAGCTGATACTTATTTTACCATCCCTCAGAGGGTGCAAGGCTGAGTCAGCCTAGGCACTGCAGTGAGGACGTGTAGCCCTTGCCCATGGCTGTATCACTGCGTCTGTTGTGGTATACACAACTACCAAAAGTGATATTTGAAGCTGTTTCCTCTCTCACCACATTCTGGCACTAGACCACAGTTTCTTGCACATGGCCTGTGTTTATTGTTTTATTTTACCAGCGGTTTACAAGGCAGATGAAGTTTCAGTGTTTTATTTCAGGACAATTTTGCTGTCTACCAAATTGACCAGCAGCTTCGTGAGCTGTCGAGTATGCTTCCTGAGTACTCCGTTGATGGCTTTGATAACTGCATCGAGGATGATGATGATGATGATGATGAAGACTATGTGGATGATGGAGTGTTTGATAGTAGATTGGTATGCTCAGTTTTCTGTATACCTTCGTACATTTTTTTCTGCTGTGATGTCGTTAAGCCATTAGATCTAAAGTTAGGATCTCACAAACAATACCGTACGATATCTCAGGGACTCTAGTTTACTGATGACAAACATCTGGGCGAAATTCCAACAGGGTCACCCCCAACTGGGGCACCAAAAAAGAGGTGGAGTAGGTTAAAAGTGACGATTTTCGACCAATATCTCCGAAATGGTGCAAGATTGAGACGTAGTTACTATGAAACGCTATTAGGAACTCGTATGTGCTCTATTGAGGCTTCCTTCGGCTTATCCTACACTGTGTTTGAAGGGAATTTGGGTATATCCAAAAATAAGGACATTTTCCTGTAGAACTTCACCCAAACTCTTTTCGCAACTGCATGTCGATCATCTCAGGTGCTGTCAAATTAGGTGGACGGTCAGCGTGATAACCTGGTGACTGTTGTCGGTCACCAGTTTATCACACTGACCACTGAGATCTGTGTACAGCACGGTGGGCGTGAGACACCGTGTCATGCGGATCTGTCATCGACAGCGGAGACTTGTCACATTTTCTCCGTAAAAAGCTCAAGATTCCTAAGGACTTGGATTGTGAGTTTTGCCTAGGCGGCCATGGATGTGATGTAATGATGCCATGTACTTTGCTGTTGTTTAGTTAATGCCAAATGCGGCTGACATTCCTTGGCGGCGCAGCAGTGTTACCTCCTCACCATCACGCCGAGGCCCAGTTGGTTTTACTGCTGGAAGTGCTCCGATGTATGACGTCAGTACTCTACATCGGAAATCTCTTGATCGCCGACGTAAGTTGAGACATGTCTTTAGACCAGTCTGTTCAGTATATGTGCTGACCTCTGCATTCTGCCACGTTATATATTGGTTTACTGCTGCTGTTGTCTGTCTAAGGTGATGGCCAGGTCATGAACTGGGATCGTGAACTGCAGAATGCACTTACAACAGCAGCTGGTGAAGCGTGGCTGAACCCTGCATCCGAATCAGAGGAGTCTAGTAGGAGTGGTTCTGAACCAAGAGCCGACAGGGGCATCCCAAGGTTAGTGTATATTGTTCATCTTTTACAAACCCTACGTGATTAATGTAGTTGATTTACTGTGGAAGTTTAACGGTTGTTTTAACGGTTGTTTTCCTGGTGTACCTTGCTCAGCTGGTCCCCATCAGTTTTCTGTCTCCACTTGTGCCGGATGAAAATTTTTGGGTTAAGTAGCACAGGTTTTTTACAAGCTGTATGTCCTTCCTGTCACCCAACCACTCGACACTGTCGGTGAAAGCACCATGTCCTCGGGCTGTCTGTCCACCATGTTTTCATTCGTTTGTTCAACCCGCTGTTCTGCTTGCATTAATTTCTTTTTAAAATAATCTTTGAGCGAAAAGAACTCTGGGTCTACTGGACCGATTTTCACCAAATTTTCACCATTTAAAAAATAAACCTTTGAGCTATGTAATGGCAGCCTACCGTCGGGTTGATGACTTATAGTCACCTGTGGGCTGACTGCCTGTAGACAGGGATCAGCTTCGGGCAGATGAATGCATTTGATGCTGCGAGGGGTAACAAGACGTCGATGTGGCATTTTGCCAAATTTTCTGTTTGTTATTCTTCTTGTTATTAGTATTATTATGTACTGATAATGCTGTTTGTTATTTTAGGAAGGACAAATTCCAAGATGCTGAACATATGCTAATGCTTGCTCAGGCAGAAAAAATACGACTGCTCACAGAACAGGTATTATTGCATATCAACAATTTTATGTTGCTCTTTTTGTGTATTCCAGTAGATCTACATCAGTTGCATTTTTGCTGTTGTTATTGGACTTATTTTGTGTTTCACTTTACGAACAGGATGCGCACAGTGCTTACACCAGTATTTAGATAAATTATGGGGCAATTTTGAATTTTTTTTGCCCCACAGGGGCAACACATTGCACCAGTGGGGCAAAATTGTGTATGGAGGAGACGACGTTTAACGGACTTCTTCATCCCAAATTTTGCTATAATCATTGCAGGCAGGGATGTGGATGTGGGACCCCAAAAACTGAAAATTTTACAAAAATTGAACTATATAAACGCCTTACAGGGGCGTGTTCTTTTGACGATTTTACGAAATTTTCAGGGTTTTTGTGCAATTACATGTTTAGTTAATGATTGAAATTTGGGGGATTCACTCAATGGGTTCCGGGGTTATGGGGCTTTAATGTCTGGGTGTGTTTTCCCTAAATTTTCGGTACCCCTGGCAGTGAAACTATATGTGAGATCGCAAAATGTTTTGTAGGTGCATAAATGGTACATACATCCTTTATCACTGTGCCGATTTTGATGGGGTTCAGACTGAACATGCCTCCAGAGGCAAAAAAGTTGGGTGTTTTTTTGTCCATCATGTCTTCGAATGAAAACGTTTGTGAATGCAAGATCGTCAGTAGGCGATCACCAGAAACATTGTTGATATCATTGGATGGCGGAAGATTTGTAGTTGCAGATTTGTAGCTGCATTTGATAGGCAGCATCACCTTAGAACAATGAAGTTGAAAATACCAGTAGGGCTAAAGTTTGGGTTTTTCACCCTTAGTTGATCCAGATGAAATTTGGCATGTAAGCATAGTGCATTGGCCTACTTTAGCATGCCAAATTTAGCCCTGGTTGGGGAAGTGGGTGAGTATAGGAACCCCCAAAGTTGAAAATTTGGTAAAATTTGCAGTTTTTGGTAGTCTTTGCCCCGCATGGGTGACAGTATGTACTGATTCAGCTGAAAGTTGGCACAGAATTGTATACCATTGGTTCTGTTTCAGGAGCAACAGCATGAAACTGACCGAGAAGCTCTGGAACATGAACGGAAACGACGTCGCGAGCTGGAACGTCGACTTGCAGAAGAAATGGCAAAACATAACGAGATCATGGAGCAAACCATAAAGCTGAGAGACAGGCAGAAAATTCAGGTGAGATAGTTTGAAAGTGGCTGGCGTGAAGTTGCACACGCACACAACACTTGCCATTTTCCAGGTGAACTCCAGTTAACCAGTTTTGTCATCGATCTTCTTCCTGCATTTGTTCTAGGAGATAACAGATAATTACTACCAGGTTTTAACATGGCAAATGCCTTTCCTGTCACCAATGGATGGTGTAAAAGTATGGAAGGGGACTCGAAACACCTGCAAAAATTACCCCCTGACTCTGCTTTGTTGATTTGTCAGCTAACTCTTGCAGGAGGACTGTGCAACATAGACACAGACAGATAGTTGAATTTAATGTGAAAAGTCTTTAGTAGAGTTACGAAATGGTACGTTTGAATCAATATGAATCTACCAGTATGATAGTTCTGACTTTTTCATGTTATAAGCTGCTAGTCAAATTCCCAATGTTAACATACATACTTTTTTGTTAGTATACACTTTGATTGACGACAATGATGTTCTGTAAAATAGTGGGACTTTCAAGTTTTCTTTGTGTGTTATTTTGTGCCTGCAGTCGCGGCCACTTACCCGCTATCTGCCAGTCCGTGATGCTCATCTGAATTTGGAGCAGTTTGTGGCATCGGCGGGACACAACGTTGATGCTTGCTCTCATGTCATCATAACTGCGACGGCGTGCCGAGGCTTCCTCGCCAAGGTCGGTGGTCGACTTCGTACGTGGAAGCGCAGGTGGTTCGTGTTTGATCGTGCAGCTCGCTGTCTCTGCTACTATTCTGACAGGTCGGAAACGAAGCCACCGCGTGGACTGGTTTATTTCCAGGCCGTTGAGGACGTGTTTGTTGACCACATGGGGCGGGCACGCAGTCCAACTCCACAGCTAACGTTCTGTGTGAAGACAAATAACCGCGCCATCTACTTGGTAGCACCAAGCGCCGAAGCAATGCGCATCTGGGTTGATGTTATATTCACTGGTGCCGAAGGTTACCGCGAGTTTGCGTGATGTTTATCTTTACCTTTGTCTCCAAGTTTATTCGTCTTCTGATTTGTACACGTGCATATTATGTTAATGATTGCCATTTCCAGTGTTGTTATGTCTCGACTTACTGCTGAGTAATCACAGCAAACTAGCGACTGTTTTATCATTTAGATCTGACTTTGCTGTAATATGCTTAGGACTGTAGCATAGTTACAGTACACCGCTGATGAAATCATCTTGTTATTTATCGTAGAATTGTTGTGTTGACTGTGTTTTGTGACTTGTATTCAGTCATCTTGTCATCACATGCTATGTGCAGACATGTGCTGGGAACAGTACTATGTTTAACAGAGGTTAAATGGTATAGTACTTTTATTTATTTAACTAGGGATGTGAAAATGAACAGTTAGTAATTGATTAATTATTAAGTTGAACAATGACAGTAATTTTTAGCACTTAACCATAAAACGTCGTTTGCTTACTTTCAAGTGTTACAGGAAGTAGTGTTTTAGTGAAAGAACTAAGCAATTGTAGTGTGAAATATAAGGCTGTTCAAATGAACGTTACAGTTTTAAATGACATATTTCTTGTGACAGTCAAAACTAATCAGTAGTTGTTATTAACTTTCTTAACACGGT
>Ga0209780_1001334_pt1 | contig 16008 bp, 18 predicted proteins | sample WorMetexBAHAMAS2_FD_187384 | JGI IMG/M metagenome (GOLD analysis project Ga0209780, IMG submission 187384) | Marine gutless worms symbiont microbial communities from Max Planck institute for Marine Microbiology, Germany - Inanidrilus exumae... | ecosystem: Host-associated > Annelida > Digestive... | reverse complement strand
CACACACGTATCCAGGTCTGAAATAAACACCGAGACTTTTGGCTATAGAAAAACTTTCAAATCTTTCAGGCAAATCGAGCATATTCCACAATATTCATGAGTTGAGACTGTTTCAGCCAATCAGCAATTAGCGCATAATGACGTATCATACACACATCGCGTCATTTCAATCAGGACTTGAAAGGAAAAAAGATTCTACATCTATAGTTGTGAAACATTTCTATAAAATAACGTAACTACTCGCTGAAATAAAATTCTTTTCCGAACTTCTTTTCAAAAACCCGGGCAGTTGACACCACCGCAGACGGCCGTTGAAAGACGTAAAAGATGCAATTTCATGTACATAACCACATCTTAAAAGATGTCATTACTGGCCCGCCTACACATAGTGTAGAGGGCCAGTACTGTTTTGCTCACTGGCGTCTGCCGTCGTCGTCTGTCGTCGTCTGTAACACTCCACGGCGGCGCAACGTAACTCACCAGGGACAGCAAGCGACGGCGGGCCAGTACTGTTACGTCCCGTTACGGCGACACCTTGTTCGTTACATACGTTGTTGCGTACGCTTCGCGATGCTGGAAACGAGGCACAATCCGACGTCGAAAGACGACGTAAGCTGATCGCAACGGGTTACGCCAATACAAACTGTAAACTGGACCGCGCGTCTGCGCATGCGCCGACACCCATCGGGCACCGAGCACTGCTGTGTGACGATGCGAACTGATCGCTCGCCCGCAACGCAACGCCAGCTCTCACGCAGCACGGCTCCATGTGCCACACGAGCTTCCACAAGATATTTGACCACCAGCTGACAGTTCGTCGGCATCGCCGGCCCGCTGGAAAACTAGCCGTGTTTGTCGCGCCGCTCCATCGCTACAGCTGAATAGCTCCAACGGGCATATATATACAGGTTTGCACAAAACATCCGAGCAACTGGCCAGTGTCAGCCATAACAGTCTCAAATAATATTTCACAAGATGGTGTGCGGCGATATCTTTACAGTGTGGCGGGGCCTTTAATGGCCACTTTGTTCAATGCCGAATTTGACGACGAACGAGTTTTGAAAACCAGTCAGCACTGCATTTGACGTTTCCGGCAGGAGTACGTTGCAATATTTTTTGACTTACAGTATACAACGGACCGGCGTTTTCTGCGCCACCTTGTACAAGCATCCTTCCTCGTGAGAGACGACGAAGGCCAACACGCTATCTAGCAGTTGACCGTCCACTTCAGTGGTCCAGGTAGAACAATCAGTCCGCTGTGGGTGCGTGTGTCTGTTGACAACAACTTTTGAACATTAGTACCGTATACCAGACTGACGGTCGACTCTTCAACTTCAAAGTCACGTACGTGACACAAAAACCAGGCCAAATATCAGAAATCTGACCCGATCAAATCTAGATATTCTCCCGTAGTTTAAAAATCCGTGGTCAGTTGCGAGCTCCCATTGTAAATGGCGGAGGAGATAGCTGTTGAAGACGGCCATATTTCCAACTTTCAAGGGCTAGTTACCTTAACCTTGACCTTGGATCGGGTCATACTGCATACTGTCGTGCATCACTCATCGGCCTCTACCGACATGCCAAATTTCATTGAAATCGAAGAAACGTTTTGTGGACCGACGGACGTACGCACGAACGGACGGACATTTGAGACCCACTTTATCAGATCGACTCTGTCGAAGAGTCGACCTAAAAAGACCTGAGGTCACGTAGGCATTAACACTACAAGACTGCCACGCCAAACACCCGTCTGATCCATATACTGAATTTCAACTACTACCGTTTTCCACGACCCAAACGTTTCACTGACCTTTACTTGACCTTTCCTTTGACCTATTTCTAATGCCTGACTCCTCCAGTTTTTCCAGCATAACGATCACTCTGATCGTTAAAACACTGTTACGTCTGACACGCAACTGAACCTTCAAACGAAACTCTTTCTTTTAGGTCGACTCCTCCGAGTCAACCTAATAAAGTGGATCTCCAATGTCCGTCCGCACGTCCGTCCGTCCGCAAAAAATCTCTTCGATTTCAATGAAATTTGGTATGCAGGTAGAGGTCGATGAAGGTGTGCAGTATGACCCGGTCCAAGGTCAAGGTCACGAGCCCTTGAAAGGTGGAAATCCGACCATTTTCAAAGGCTATCTCCTCCTGCATTTACAATGGGGGCTGGCAAATGACGACTGATTCTTTAACTAGGGCACAATACCTAAAGCTTATTGTGTCGCGTGACTTTGAAGTTGGCAGTAAGTAGGAGTCGACCGCCAGTCCCGTACGGAGCTAATTTATTCTTAGTTCGACTACTGTTGTCAACTCGGTGGTCGCATAGCGTCAAGCGCGAGACAAAAACGCGACCCGGAAGGTGCGGTATAGACAAGCCCTGCACGTCATCTCTTATCACGGACATCTACGTCTATTCCACCAGCGTGCAGTGTCTGCTGCGACACGCCGCGACGCCTCGCTGGGCCCATGTATCATTCGGCGACTGTTTGTCTGTAGGTCGGTGCGTCCAAAGATCACCGACTAGCGATCAATAGCCATACCCGAGCACCGCATCCGTACACCATCACTCGTCGACAAACAATCTCCAAACATTTCTCACGAGGCGTCATATACACAATATCCTAATTTATTACAGAGAAACGGGCTGCAGCGACTTAAATTCATGTTTCATTCTTCAGTGCTAAGAACACAGCTGATTCTATGCCGGACTGGACTGCTCTATCAAAATCATGTTGGCCGACAAACGCTAAGCAAGTAACGTCTAATCTTCTACACAGCAAACTGAGAAGTTATTGCCCTGTGGCCCGATTTACAAAATATCTTAGGATAAACTTAGGATAAAGTGTGACTTAGGAAAATCTTAAGAAAAACTTAGGATGAACTTACGCAAAACTTAAGATAAACTTAATAAGAAAAATGCAATTTTTCAAAAATAACTTCACAGAATTGTCTGCAGATATATAGGAAGAACTTAGTAAGTCTTAAGACTGCTTTAGTAAATTACATGAAAAAATCTATGAAAATCTTAACTTTATAACTTAGGATGAACTTAAGATACACTGCCCAATTACAGCAGACTTGAAATCCAGTGAAAAGCAAAAACACCCACAACAGCTGACGGGTGACCACTTTTGTGAGTAAACCGTCCGTTATAGGTCAGCCAACTAGGCCAACTCAGCCTTCCATCCTTCCGAGGTCGATAAATTGTGTAGTAAGCTACATAGGATGTGTGATGCCTCTTTGGGTGGTGCCATCTGGTGAATGCTTACAGAGTAAAGTCAAAATGGTCGTGTGGTTGGCAGGTAAAAACTGTGTGATCCCGTTAACACGTGCCATTCTGTAGTACTTCGTGACTGTTTAGGCCGTAAGAACGCGCTATATACGTACCTCATACTTTACTTTACTTGAATACTACAAGACACGTAACTTGTTTAACAGCCACCAACGACAACGCTACTACACTAATTCGCATCACTAACGTATCAAAAAGTCAGCAGGGACAGACGGACGGACAGACAGACGGACACCGTGCAATTCACACAGCCAGTAACTAGATGGTGGCCCAAAAACATTGGGCCACTACACTAGCTAGCCACTCCGAGTCTTTCCCGCATTTTCCCGAATTCTTTCAGCACGACACTCGGCAATAAGTATGTAACCGAGTCATCACGAAAGATCTGTCGCTACACTACCTTGCGAAATATCTGGCATCTTTTTCGACTCTCGGTAATCAACGGCAGGTTTTTGTGCCTCCCTGTATGCATAGCCGTCAACAGTCAGTGTAACAAGCAGCCTCACACAGAAACACTTCAAAAACACAAGACCACCATGTTGTACAATCAGACTCCGCAGGCATCTCTGGCTTGCTTGGAAATCAATGGAACGATAGAACGGTTGATCAGCTAAGCGCCGTCGCTGTCGCGATGGAATGACGATATTTCACTCACGCCAGATCGATATCGTGTCAGCCACACACATTGATGCATCGGTCCAGCAATAGTCGTGGGTGGTCCAGCCGACCAGTCCAGACCACCACGACGACGCATGACACTGGGTAAGATTTACGGAAGCACGGCGGTAAGGGAATCATTACGTTTAAAAACGTTTTTTTACGGTTTTTAGTTGTGTCACTTGTTAGCAGTTTTACATCTTTTAATGTTTTTTAAAAATGTTTATTACAATGTTTTATATCTACGGCAGAATCGTCAACAGAAACAACAGCACACTTGATGCTATGTCTCAAGCTTATTAGTAAATTCATCAGCCAGCAAGCTTACTAGCCTACAAGCTAACATATGCTACATTTTTCAACATGTAAGATTTAGAAAGATTTCAGATAATTAAAATGACCGTCAAAATCACTCAATAGCGCCGTTTGATAGAGCATATACGACTTCCTATTAGTCATCTGTTATCTCAATCTTGTATCACTTCAGAGTTATTGCCATGTGTTTATTACTGGCCCGCCTAGTGGGCCAGTATTGTTTTGCACGCTGTCTTCTGTCGGCGTCGTCTGTCGTCGTATGTAACGCTGCCAGCGTGCGGGCCGGCCGGCCGCCGGGCGCGTGGATGGTCGGCGCGCCGACGACAGTGCGCGTGGGCGTTCTGGGGGCCAACACCGCACGGTGGGCCAGTACGGTTACGTCCCGTTAGGGCGACACCTTGTTAAACAGGACTTATGTGTCTGCTGATGACCCTAAACTGCTCTCTTTTGGTCGAAAATGACAGTAAACTTAATAGCTTACTCGCATATGCAAAGTAACTCACCAAAGGGCAGTACGAGGCGGGCCAGTCGTTTTACGTCCCATTAGGGCGACACCTTGTTAAACAGGGCTTACTTGTCTGCTGATGACGCTATACTGACTCACTGCACCGACTGTCATCATTGGAACAATTCAAGAAACTTTTAAAAACTCATTTATTTAAAATCTCATTTGCGCAACAGGACAGTTTGTGATTGTACAGCGCTCTTGACGCGGCTTGTGTTGCCTACAGCGCTATATAAGTTGTCTACATTACATTACATTACATTACAGTCAGACAACCGTTACATCAAGTGAAAAATGCAACGTTACAGTTAGTTAGTTAGTTTGAGTTTAACGTCGCTTTTCAGCACAAATATGGCTACATCAGAAAAGAAACAACAACGTTATAGAGACAATCTTACAGCTGTTGTGTCCGGGTCACCACGCGACTGATGCAACCTCGTCTCCACGTCTGACAGTCGAAGTCCAACGCTGTCAACTGCGTTCCGCCATTGCTCATACTGCGACGTCATCGCGACATACTCCAGTCTCTTCTCCTCACACGCAAACTTCGCTGCCTGCCATCTTGCCTACACGTGACATCTGCAATGTTGACTGGTTGACAGATCTCAGCCGTCGACGGCCACAGCTAAGTCTGTCGCAATCGACTTGGTATGTAGGTAGAGGTCAATGAGTGATGCATGACGGTATGCAGTATGACCCGATTCGAGGTCAAGGTCAACGTCACGAGGCCTTGAAAGTCGGAAATTCGGCCATTTTCAAACGCTATCTCCTCCACCATTTATAATGGGGACTGGCATATGACCACAGATTCTTAAATTAAGGCACAATACCTAAAGCTGATCGGGGCCGGATTTTGGATTTTTGTCCTAGTTTTGGTGTCACGTGACTTTGAAGTTGGCAGTAAGTAGGAGTCGACCATCAGTCCCGTATGTGGCTAATTTATATTATTATTATTATTATTATTATTACAGAAACAATGAAGTACAGTAATAACGACTTGAGAGAGATGGAACTCAGCTGGAAAGACGTGAGAACAGGCAATGATGGCGTCAGCGAGAGACTGCAGACTTTGCCGCCAGTGCAGCCACCTGGTGCATCATGGATGTGGGATGAATCAAGGTCTTGCTGCAGACTTATCCAACTTACAGGCCTAAGGTCTAGGAACGGGAAATAGTCATCAAAAAATAGCAAGGTCACGTATGACAAATTTAGGTTTATTTTGCATATTATGCACAAATTTATAATAAAAGAAATCTCCAAACCCAACATTTTTATATTTTTGCCAAAATATCGAGCAATTGACAGAAACTGATTTAATTTCTGTATCCGGAAAATATAGCTGCATAGAAAACTAAAGTGTGCAGGTCAAGGTCAAGGTCAAGGTCAAGGTCGCGGTCAATGAACCGTCACATGTGACAGTTACGCTGGCACGGTCTATATGGGACAGATGATTCTGACAAACTTCATGTGACAGAAATCCGACGACTGAAGACCGCGTGAAAAGTTTGGTGATAGAATCATGATGGACATCATAGAAATCAATGCACAATAAGTACATATAGAGTTCAGTAACAAATCTCTACAGTTTCTCTCTTATATTCCATACTGACAAGTTCTTTGTGGCGCAATCCTGCACTGTGATGTGATTTCAAATATTTAACAACTAAGAACTACCATCTCAAGAAAGAAACAACTTCAAAATCCATAAGCAGATTATGTGGCGATTGGATTGACTGTAGCGTTGTCTAGAGCTAAAAATCACAGTGATCACCTGAAGTTGCTCTGAGCCAGGTGATAACTCCTGCTCCATCTGCATCCACCTCTCAACAGCAACCTGCATTGCTTCCTCCTCGCTCTCCAGTTCCTAATATCATGAAACAAATAATGTACGGCAGTAGTGTTAAAACCACACATCACAAAAAATACACACAAATGCCGAGTACGAACATCATACATGTAATGTGCCCAGTGGTTAAAGTGAAAAAGTAGAGGTGGGGGTACTGTGATTTACAGTTTGGGCCCTCTGTCAGCTGTTGCGGACCCTTAGCTGCTAAACTGGGCCCCAATAAAATGAAAATTTACAAATACGTTCTGCTACACTTTGTTATCAGACATCATTACAGTCGACTTAGTTGAGCATTCAACTTCAGTTATTGATGACGTTTGCGTTGTGTCACTCATTCCCGTTACCGTCCCCGTGCGTCCGTTGGGATACCTGACGTGGGGGAACGCATTCTACCATATATTTGAGGTGGGGGGACGGCGTGCCCCTGCGTCCCACGCCACTTTAACCACTGAGTGTGACAGAACCCTTACATAAACTAGTAGATTGACTTCGACGCCCCAGCGTCGACATGGATGACTCCGCCACCTCGATGGCCAGCTGTGACCTTGACCTTTGATCTCCGACCTCCACAATCTAACCAGGTCATCAGTAGGGCTAGTAAATATTCCCTGTAAGTTTCATAGAGATTGCTCAAGCCGTTCATAAGATATCATGGTAACAAGATCCGTCCGGATGAACAGACGAACAGACGATTGAGTGGACAAATGCGGCGGGTGGACAGACGGACGGACAGACGGACGGACGGACATCCTGCCATCACCGACGCTGTCAAGGCATAGAAATACTTCTGTAAATCTGGACAACCATCATGGACATCTCAGTATTAGAGCAAATACTTTCAGAGATAAATTAACCCCGTGCTGGACTGACGGTCGACTCTTCACAACTGACGTTTCTGCCAAGTTCAAAATCACGTGACACAAAAACTAGGATAAATATCAAAAATCCGACCTGATCAAATTTAGATATTGTGCCCTAGTTTAAGTATCAGTGATCAGTTGCCAGCTCCCACTGCAAATAGCAGAAGAGATAGCTGTTGAAAATATATTTCCAACTTTCAAGGGCTTGTGACCTTGACCTTGACCTTGGATCGGGTCACACTGCATACCGTTGTGCATCACTCATCGACCTCTACCTACATGCCAAATTTCATTGAAATCGAATAAACTTTTTGTGGACAGACAAACGTACATACGTACAGACAAATATTTGTGACCGAATTCATTAGGTCGAGTCGACCTAACTAGAAGAACATTCAGAGTTTTCCATGTCATGGCATCAGTAGATTTGCCAATTTTGCCATTCTCCATAGAAAGAGCTGTTAATTCAACACAATACAGCCTTCTAGTTGACAATGTGAACACTCACCATTAACTTGCGCTGTATGTCTTCATCGTTCGTCAATTCATCCGGACTCGTCAAGTTGCTGTGGAACGTGTCAATGGAATGGATCAAAGTCGCTGTCAGTGTCACTGTCACGTCCGTGTCCGCGTCATGCTCGTCTCCAATCAACAGCTCGGTCAGCGCTGCCTCGGCCCTCGTAGCTTTTGTATCAGCTTCCTTCATCATCGGCAACGGCTGCTGACTGATCAGCTGTATCACATCAACACCGCAGCAATCAAGATGAACAAGTACGTCAGTGGGCACTGACCTCTATCCATACATGTGTGGGCCTCTAAATTTAAGGCTAAATATTCTCAACATGCTAAATACAGCTGTGCCTGTAAAAAAAACTCTACCCAAGTTTTCTTTTGGATCAGCTGGCGGACAGACTCGCTGGAGTAACTGGCCAACTCAGATTTACAAGGAAACATGGCTGATAGAACAGTGCGCTAATGGTGTCAGAGTTCCAAATGAAGTGACGTCCGTTCTCTTAGGACACAGTTTACAGGAAACGAATGAGTTTCAGTGATTGATTACATACATACATACAAAAAAAATTATATAGCGCCAAAATCGTGGAAACGAATCAGAGGCGCTGGCGTAGGGTGACTAAACAGTAAAAGCAGACTGGAAGAAGTGTGACTTTAGTTGACGCTTGAACGTTGATAGTCTGTCTATAGAGCGAATATGTTGAGGTAAAGAGTTCCAGGTTGACGGTGCGGAAACAGAAAAAGAGCGTGAGGAGAAGTGACTTGTAACACCCATTGTAATTGCTAGAAGGTACGTGTTAGAGGAACGTAGAGTTCTCGCTGGAACGTAAGGAGAGATTAGCTCAGACAAGTAGGCTGGTTCAGCAGTATACAATGCTTTCCAGGTAAGCAGGCTAATTTTATAGCTAATACGTTGATTAATAGGTAGCCGATGTAAGTCACGATAAATGTCTGCTGAGCTAATGATCGACGGTGCCTCCGCAGCAGCAGCTAAGAACAGGCACGAGCGCGATCGAGCAGCGTGCCGTGCCGTGGTGGACGGCATCGAATGCAGCTGATATGTCAAGTGTATGTATGTATGTAAAATAGACACACAAAAACTAAAGCTAGGTTTGGTCACCTCATGACCTCCAGCCGGAAATGGAATGGGCCTATTCTTAAGCAAGTAGGTAAGTAAGGATGTAAATAAGTAAGGCAAAAGTAAGTAAGGAGGTAAGTAAGCAAACAAACAATGTATATAGCGCCAGAAAAAAACAAATGAATCGAGGCGCATTAGAGCTGTACAGGGCAACGAGCTTTAGTGAGTGACTGCGCCGGTCAGCATCAGGAAACACATCCGACTGTGAACAAATTTAGCAATAATAATTCCAAATCACGAGGCAAACAACCAGCCCAGGTGTCACCATTGCACATGAGTGTGAAGCCGATACAGAGAGTGGCGACTGAAAACCTTGATCCTATCATCGATGTCCTGCCATCGCTGGTTGAACGCCGTCAGCTGTAGTTCCACCGTCTCCTCATGTTTGCCGCTGCGGTTGATCAACTCCACGGCGACGTCACGCAGCTCATCCACCTCTGACGACAGACGACTCCGTTCTGACACCAGTTTCTACACACGCACGCAGCGAAATAATAAACATCAACCAGAAATGAATGGCAAAGCTCAGCGTGGAGCCCTCCTGGTACAAATGCGCCTGAAAAACTCACGGGTTACTCGACCAAAGTTCACCAAATTGTTATTACACATATAAGAGACGCAATCCTCCCGTCTGGTTGGTTGGTTGGTCAGAGTTTAACAGCGCTTTCAACACAATTTAGGTCATGTCGCACCTTTAAGGTAGAACTATATTATAAATATCAAATATTAATAAGTATTAATTCTTGGGGTAAGATAACTAAAAAAGAAAAAAATTAGCCAGATGCTGGACTGGCGGTCGACTCCTACTTACTGCCAACTTCAAAGTCACGTCACACAAAAACTAGGACAAAAATCAAAAATCCGGCCCCAATAAGCTTTCGGTATTGCCTCCTAATTTAAGAATCCATGGTCACTTGCCAGCCCCCATTATAAATGGAAGAGGAGATAGCCTTTGAAAATGGCCAAATTTCCAACTTTCAAAGGCTCGTGACCTTGACCTTGACCCTGGATCGGGTCACACTGCACACCGTCATGCATCACTCGTCAACCTCTACGTACATACCAAATTTCATTGGAATCGAAGAAACTTTTTGTGGACGGATGGACGAACGGACATTTGAGACACACTGTATTAGGTCGACTTGGAGGAGTCAACCTAAAAATATAAATATAAATGTGTCCTCCCGTCCATTGGGCGGGCTAAAATAACACTTACTCCATAGATTTATACAACAAAAGCTGTTTTCCTGATGGTTCTTAAATGCGACCTCACATCTCATCATCTCCAACTAAAAACGAACTGTTGAACGAGTTGCTTCTTACCTGAATACGAGGTGCAGAGTTATCAACAACAGCAACACGCTCAGCTATTGTCGGCTTTATGATGTCACACAGCTCCACCTCCGCACCGTCCATCCATCGAGATATTTCCATCTGTGCCGCTTCAAACTCGGCAAACTTCTTATCCAGCTCAATGCAGTGAGCCTGCCAGACAAAAAACGCACAACATACGGCTCTACTGACCAAAACTCCATACTTGTCGTAGTTCTCATTTTACAGGAAAGCACTGAAAACGTTTATCTTTAAGTACAGTAATAAATAATGGAAACTTCAAACAGTGCTTTCCCTAATTACACTGTACAAAATAAAGCACTACTGTCTTACATACAACGCATAAGAATGCAGAAAACTTAATTAAAATACGCTAATACTTACTGTGCCACTCGGTATATATTTAAAATAATTTCAATATTTTTAATTTAAAACAAAACTACAACACAGGGTTCCACTCTCTTGGTTACAAAAATTTCCAGGACTTTTCCAGGACCCCAGAAGCATTTTTCCAAGACGCTGTTGTCCATCAGCAATGTTTAAATATAAAGAAAACAGCAGTTACTATGGGGCCTGGGGCGGAGCCCGGGTGCCAGCGATTATTTCGTATATACACATAAAATCTGAGGTAATTTTCACAAATTTTGGCATCTGCACCTGCATCATTGAGTCCGCCTTCGACATCATAGCCTAGAAAAATCCAGGACTGTCCAGGACCTTGCACTAAAATTTCCAGGACTTTCCAGGACCAAACTAATTTTCCAGGACTTTCCAGGGCCTGGAAATTCTACAAAAAGAAATCCAGCACTTTCCAGGAGGCGTGGGAACCCTGACAACAACAAAAACGTAAGTTGTCGTCGTCGTTGTTGCAAACACGTACGTTAACGACAGCTCGTCGGGCAGACAGTCGGTCATTCAACTCGTTCAACTGGTCGCCAGCTCTGACGACTTCGTGTTCGGAGTCCGTCACGTCCGCCTCGTCTGACAGCTTCGCGAACTGTGACAAGATATCTTGCAGCTGGTTCACGGTCGACTGCCGACTAACAAGTCTCGACTCCGACGACTGCATTTCAACAACAACAAGTAACTCTACGCTTGTTCCAGACCAGAAATAAAAAACTAGCCCCGTACGGGACTGGCGGTCAACTCCTACTTACTGCCAACTTCAAAGTCACGTGACGTAAAAAACTAGGACAAAATTGAAAAATCCGGCCCGGATATGCTTTAGGTATTGCCCCCTAATTTAAGAATCCGTGGTCATTTGCCAGCTTCCATTATAAATGGGGGAGAAGATAGCCTTTGAAAATGGTCAAATTTCTGACTTTAAAGGGCACATGACCTTGACCTTTACCTTGGATCGGGTCATACTGCATACCATCATGCATCACTCGTCGACCTCTACCTACATACCAAATTTCATCGAAATCGAAGAAACCTTTTGTGGACGGACGGACGGACAAACGTACGGACGGACATTTGAGACCCACTTTATTAGGTCGACTCGGAGGAGTCGACCTAACTAGACGGTGGACTTCGACCAGCGATGACGTGGATGCCTTCGCAAACTCGACGGCCATCAGTAGGGGTTAATGAATATTCATTGTCAGTAGAAGTTAGTGAATATTCATAGTAAGTTTCACCGAGACTGGGCTAGCTGTTCATGAGACATTGTGGTAACAAATCTGTACGGACGAATGGACAAACGAATGAATGGACAAACTGTCAGACATGGTGGACGGACCGTCCGAAAACACTGCGGTGTGGCCAAAGGCATCAAGTGTGGTTCATGATATTCCACACCTGCAACTCACTCTCTGGAACAATAGTCAAAGCTATTCACTTCATTAACTGTATTTAAATCTATGCATTAGACTAACGCTTTTTGATCCAGCCGACAATATCAGTCGTTTATAATATGATCTGCGCAATCAATGGCTTTAACATTATGACAGTATGGTCTGAGTGGTCTAGAAGAAACATGCTTGACTACGGTGTGAGAGGACCCAGGTTCATACATCACCTGATGAGTTGTGCACTTGACACCGGCATTTTGTGTAAGTAACTTGATTGTTTCAATAGCAAGTTATGAAAACCGCAAGATTTCAATAGAAAAAATAGAACAATAATAAAATAAAAATGTGCAATACATGAAAATAACAAACAAAGTAATAGAACATCCATTCTTATTTCACAGATGACATCGGTTACACTGATAATGTAATAAAGAATAGTTAATGAAGGATGTGTATCGTTTTGTGCGTGTAACCAGATCCAGCTCGCAATCTGGAAGGAACGACTCTGCAACAAACACTGTTGCATTCTTATTTCCTCTGGTGACGAAAACAACACTAAATACCGGTACATGTATGTGAGACAAAAAGTAATGTAATGGCGAACCTGTATCCAGTTGAATTCACTTTCTACATCTTTGGAGATCTTTAAACCATCTCTTCTCATCAGCTCACTGTGCAGTTCGGCAATCAATTCGTCCGTGGCCGCCAGCTCCATTTTAAACACTCGAGAAAGTTTTGAGGCTTTCTCTAGCGACGTCTTCAGCTGTTTCACCTAAAATTACCAACACATCCCAACACAGCAATAAAATTTACCACTCATGCAATCAACAGTCTTTAATAAACAAACGAGCAATTATAATAAAACAAGGTGTCGTCCTAATGGAATGCAACTGTACCGACCCAACGTGCCGGCCTGCAACCTGGCAGCGTTACAGACGATGACAACAGATGACAGCCAGCAAAACAATACTGGTCCATTAGGCGGGCCAGTAATAATTTCTAGGCTGGCATCAACAAATAAAAGTTTCAATTTTATGATATGCAAATGACACATTTTTCATCTTTATAAGCATTAAAATTTCAGCAAAAAGTATTAGAATTACGTAGCTCACAAACTCGTGAAACGTCAGTCAGTTTATCACAAGTATAGAATGAAAATCCACGTTACATAAACAGCGAAACAAATAAACGCACTAAAATTTCAGTAAGCAATAAATGGTCAGGACAAGCAAGCACCTGTGCCCCAAGGTTGTTGAAGTGCTGTTTAATAGCATCAATCTGCGACGTCAGAACCGCGGGAAAATCCACCTGTTTGCGCTCGACAACCTGACGACCCGTCTTAACGACGTATGTTACATCAGGCATGATCTCACTCAGCGTCTTGTAGAACTTCTGCACGTCACAGACAGACAAACATATTTACTTTCATTAACTAGACTGTGAACGAAGATCTTTAGCAGTATTCTCCACAGTGGAGATGTTCTTCCTTAAAGATGATATGCAACGATTTTTTTACCAAATTGACTAAAAGTAGTTTCTAGCTGCTTACTGCAGTATAAACGCGTCCGTGTAACAAATTTTGATAAATTACGCCGTAAAATGCTAAAAAGTACATGTTTATTGGTCTTTTTGGTATAGTTATTCTTTGGGTGTTTCCGTCATGTGTGACGTCATGCCAGGATACGCTTGTTTCGTTTGCGTTGATATGAGTTTGAGATTAGATAAGAAGTTATTTATTATACCATTTTATGTTTTAAGAACCTATTTCTATGTCGTTATGCCTATTATGTTGTGTAATGTCTCACTCAACACTCCAATAGCCTGTTCCCTTGTTCGTTTCCACGATATGACGTCATCACTTGCAATAGTAAACAAATCACTTTCTTGCACTTTTTCTAAAATTTCCTAATTCTTTGATGTTCCTTAATATCCAAATAGATTTGCTCATATTAAAGACATACTATGGGCAATTTACTTTAACAACCAAAAATCATTGCATATCATCTTTAAAGCCAGCTGTGAGTGTCAATGCATGGACAGAAATATAATTATATTTATCAAAGGCCAACAGTCTCACATTTATATGCACAGTCTTGGCAGTCAGTGTTTTGGCATCCAGCAAGTAACCGACATTCAACTTCACACAAACTATTGTTTTTTCATTATCTCCACAACTTAATCCAGCAACATTAATTATGGCCGCCGAAGGCAAGGCCATTATATTTTACCGTTGTAATCTATTTATTTATTTTTTATTTCGTCAGCACAGACGAAAGACCAGCCACGGGATCTCAACCAAACTTGGCCAGTAGGCCGGACATGGTGTCGATTTACAAATGCCCCATAAAAATTTCCGGGGCCCTCCCCCAAAAATGTGGGGCGCAAAAAAACATCAAACATCCTTGCCTTTAGTGGCCATAACTAACTTATATGCAGGTTAAGCATAACATATTATATACAAAGCATTCAGACAAAGGCAAGATTTTCGCATCAGATGTATGCAAGAGCTAATGCTGCCCACATGGCAGATAAAGTATTTTGTATGATGAATGTTTCAATACTCACAGTGCACTGTTCGAGTTTGGTGTCAACAGAATCAGGGCTGACTGCCATCAAATCAACCAAGTGCAGCCGCTGGTCGATGTCATCGAGAAGTCGCTTGACATGACTCAACTTTGTGTCAAAGTCGACCGGACGCTGGAACTTGACGAACTTGGTCGACACGTCAGCAAAATGTCGCTACGGTCAACAACAAAAATAATCAGCTGATCCATCCATTGCTCACGTGAAGACACGTCTTTAAACAATTAATAAATTAGCACCGTACGGGACTGACAAGTCGACTCTTCAGAACTGACGTTTCTGCCAACTTCACGTGACATAAAAACTAGGCCAAATATCAAAAATCTGGCCTGATCAAGTTTAGATATTGTGTCCTAGTTTAAGATCCGTGATCAGTTGCCAGCTCCCATTTTAAATGGCGGAGGAGATAGCTTGTGAAAACGGCCGGATTTCCAACTTTCAAGGGCTCTTGACCTTGACCTCGACCTTGGATCGATTCATACTGCATACCATCATGCATCAGTCATCAACCTCTACCTACATACCAAGTTTCATTGAAATCGAAGAAACTGTTTTTGGACGGACGGATGTACCAACGGACGGACGTACGAACGGACAGACGGACGGACGGACGGACAAACGGACATTTGAGACCGGCTTTATTAGGTCGACTCTCACTTGGCAATAGTAAACAAGTGTTCAAAGAATTCCGATGCAAGACTGCATCACGTCATGCCATTACTGAACATTAAATTATGCCTTTTGCTGCATACAACGCAGCAGAGAATCCCAATGCTTTCAATGAGGCAGTCAACCCCCAAAACTTCCACTTCCTGTGAGTGAATCTTGACACCCATCTAATACATGGTTCCTTGAGCGCACCCAAGTCTACCCTCCAATCAGCATTTGAGCCACTTCTGCAGGGCTCACAAACGTAAGCAACAGCCAAACACACACACAGACAGACAGACCATGCTACTCTAATTGTAACAATAGTCCACATCTAGCTATTAATGTGATGAGGACTTGGTTGGTTGCGTGGCTCAGTGGTAGAACGTCGGTCTTCGGCCGTCGTACTTTCTCTGTCCTGCGCTCGACCTGTAGCTGACGGGTGACCATTTATGTGGGTAAACCGTCCGCTATGGGTCAACCAACCAGGCCAACTCAGCCTTTCATCCCTTCGGGGTCGATA
>Ga0209780_1001333_pt1 | contig 16025 bp, 15 predicted proteins | sample WorMetexBAHAMAS2_FD_187384 | JGI IMG/M metagenome (GOLD analysis project Ga0209780, IMG submission 187384) | Marine gutless worms symbiont microbial communities from Max Planck institute for Marine Microbiology, Germany - Inanidrilus exumae... | ecosystem: Host-associated > Annelida > Digestive... | reverse complement strand
AAATTTGGTTGGAATCGATGCAGTAGTTTTGATAATATGCACGTTTTTCGATTTCGCAAGTTTGGCTTGAAAACGCCTATTCACGCCCCAAAATTGGGGCTTTTAGGGGGAAAATAGGGGAAGGAATGGGGCGATATTGACCCCGAACGAACTCGTTCTTACTTTTGGGGGTTTACACGTCTCTGTCCAATTTGGTGAAAATCGACGAAGAAATGCGACCGTGAGAGTGTCCACAGACGGACACACACACGCACTCACACGCACGGACAGACTTTATTATCTGTCCCATGCTATATGCTATAGCTATGGGGCAGATAAAAAGTAACGAAGTAACTGTAACAGATTACTTTTAAAAAAGTAACTTCCCCAACACCTGCACCATGCCACGACTATGTATGCCAGCGACGTAGCGCGCGACGGCCGCGTTAACGAATTCAATCCGATCAATCTTGCGTCGCACGTCTCGCGAATCGGAACTGTATTGTGGGTTATCTCATCAAATCACATCGGCCCCGCGACGGGTTTATTGAAGCAGAGCTACGAATGGCGAACGGTGTGAGACTGAGACGACGTATAGTAAATAAGACGAAGAAAGCCGTAGCAATAAAAAGTAACAATCTCGGTGACTGTCAGATCTCTTGACTAGTATCATTCGTATGTAATACACAACACCACACATAGCCCGGTCAAGTCGCTTTCACCAATTTAACGTCTTCTTGTACACTTGAGCATCTCCATCTCGGTGGTACTGTTGATGAAAAGTCATCTGTGTTCACTTATCATCAATGTATCACTACCCGTTATGAGCACTGTAAAACGACAGTGTTAAACATACAAGCTGTACAGAACATGCGTGAGTGACAGAGTGAGCAAGATTTTACGTCCGCTCGACACAAAATAGGACACGCACGCAAAGTTCATACTTGCAACAGACTATACTGAACATGGCTTGAACTGCAGCTTGACTAATCGACATTGACTGCGGTGCATACATGCAGATTAAATATTAATATGACCAACTACCGTACTGCCAACGACTACGACGCTCAGCTGCTCACAAAATACAATTAGCAATGGCTTGCAACACCGTCGTAAATTCATTAGCGATTTACGAGTTCTTAATTATCCAGCATCTCCCGCCCCCTACTGGCGCCAGGCTGTAATCCGCCCTGATTCACTTGTTGATTCCGGCTCTATGTAAATCGTTAACTTACTTACTTCCTTAAGTATCGGTTCGTTCCGTTTCCAGGCCGGAGGTAGTAAGAGGCGACCAAACCTGGCTTTAGTTTGTGTGTGTGTTTTGTGTTACAGTACATTTTGTTACGGATGCATATTTGCTTTTATTGTGTTAGATTTCGTTTTTCAATACTTATCCACGGGAATGGCTGGGAAGAATGCCTCCGAAATGACATACCGTGTCGGGTGGGACATAAAACCTTAATTCAATCAATCAATGAATCAATTCAGCGTTTCCGCTGCTGGAAGTGTAAACTGAAGGTAGAGATATATGTCTACAAGTGAAGGTGACTGGTTCACCAAGTAAATATTGTACCATATAAGTCTCATCCAGTCATCATGCACTGATTCCCTCTGCGTGACTGTGACAGCCTTAACTCGCTACTCAAGCAGCCAACAGCAGAAGCGTAGTAACGTACTCAGTCTCAGTCCATTGTTACGCCTAGCCACAGTCAAATACAGAAATTTTGGTAGACCTTTACTGAGGGTCGGCAAACACTAGCCTTGTTGATGGGCTGTGTCGACACGGCCCGTGAATAGAGGTGTCATTTTGGACACCTACGTTCATGGAACAAACATGTGCCGTGTTCACACTACCCGTGAACAAGGGCCGTCTTACAAGCAGACAACTGAAAACATATCATGTCTGCCTTCGCTTCCTTATGCTACTCAATGCCCCAATTACATTGCAGAAATTGCGTCAACTATTGCTGATTATAAATTCAGTCACGAAACATCAAAAAAGTAAAGTAAGCTGTTTCAACTGTCACATTTACTGGTACTGCTAAATTGATAACTTTAATGTCATAAAAACTTTCACTCATTATCTCGCTTGAATGCTACAAATTCTACTATGATGACAAGCATTTATGTTCACAACCAGTACACTGTAAACGATGAAACCAAACAGAAAACGACATAACCATTTTATGGCCATTATGCAGCTCGACCTGTGCTAGCCAGCACTCCCAGTTAAGAACTGGAGAATCTTGTTCAAGCGACAGCTTTACTGCCCACAAGCCCTTGCTGATGGCAAGTAGTGGAAATGGATTAGGGAGAAGATATTAGAATAAAATAGCCCCGTATGGGACCGACGGTCGACTCTTCGCAACTGACATTTCTGCCAAGTTCAAAGTCACGTGACACAGAAACTAGGACAACTATCAAAAACCGGCCCGACTAAATTTAGATATTGTGCCCTAGTTTAAGAATCCGTGGTCAGTTGCCAGCTCCCATTGTAAATGGCGGAGGAGATAGCGGTTGAAAATGGCCGGATTTCCAACTTTAAAGGGCTCGTGACCTTGACCTTGGATCGGGTCATACTGCATACCGTCGTGCATCACTCATCGACCTCTACCTACATTCCAAATTTCACTGAAATCGAAGAAACTTTGTGGACGGACGGACGGACGAATTCACGGACGGACATTTGAGACCGGCTTTATTAGGTCGACTCTGTCGAAGAGTCAACGTAAAAAGATAAGAACTGTCAAAGTAACATTATTTGGCTGAAAGCTTATCACAAAGCCAATGAAATGATAGACAAGGACACACATTATACAGCAGTGCTAAAATCTGTTCATGAGACGTTCGTGCCGTTACGAGGTGATGCTGATTCGGCGTCGGCAGAACAGCTGGCAGACAACGGTGTTACAGATGCGGACTGTCTGGCAGTGATCGGTGTGAAAGATGCCGACACTGACGACTGTGGCGGCGTCACGGATACTGCTGCAGCTCCAGCAACGTCCGCAAGGAATCGACGCCGCAAGGCCTGTGGCGTCCCGATGGAGCCAGCCGTGGGAGCTGACAGCTGCTGTGAAGGACTGACACTCGGTGTTGTGTTACGTGAACTGCTCAAGTCACACTGGTCGACAAGCTGGACTAGTTCACTTGGCGTCGGTCCACCATCGTCCTCTCTTGCATCTACACACAACAGATTCGAGGCTTTGGTGATGACGGACCAAAGCTATTCTAGATCAATAACTCTTTTGTAGTTTTTATTATTTTACAATTCATTTTAGTTTTTATACAGTTCTCGTTTTTCTAATCAATTTAGTTTTAGTTTCTATATAGTTCAACATAAATCTTATTTATTTATATTTTATTCAGTTCAGAGATCCTTCTAGTTTTAGTTTATCGTCAATATGGGCAATTCAACTTCATGTTTGTTAGAAGTCTCATCAACAGTTTCATGGCAGAAATTAGTGTCTTTCAGTATTCAAGCATTAATTCTCAAGGAGGTTCTCATCCGTAGCGATTTATATGGCAAACTGCATCAATCAAACTGTGTCAATTGCTGAGAAAATCTACTTGAAAAAGCCTGTGAAGACCTGCCCATGTGGCCCAGTGGTCAAAGCACTCGAGCGCCACGTGCAGTAAAGCGTGATGCGCTCAGGAGCCGGGGATCAAACCTCAGCCCTAGTGCATCCGCCTACCAAAGAATTATTTCAAATAATTCCTATGCACATGATGAACAGGAAGATAATTCCAGGCAGGAAAAAGTGGGTTCGACGGTGTCCTCTATAAACTGTGACCGTTGCAGACACCTTGATTAGCAGCGTCAAGTTTGTTAGCCGTGCTAGCATGAGCGGAAGTAAACAGACTTGGCTTGCCACTGGCTGGCGCAACAAATAGCAACAGTCAGGGCAATGCCAGACAGTAGGACACGTCTAGAGGGGGTGCGCTAGAAATATCCGACAACTTCGACAAGCTGTTCACTCCTATTAACCCCGCCTTCTCCGCACTCATGCACACATCCGTACACACCTACCAATTCCCCTCCTCTCCCCAGGCTAACGCACTGGACCGTTACACGGTTTCAGTCCTGAGGTCCAGAAGTAGGCTGGACCTCTGCCCACAATAAAGGAAGAAAGAAAGAAGCCTGTGAAGCTGGCTGACATGAGGTCCTCATCAAGTCCTAGCAATCCTGGCAGTCCAGACGATTCTTTGACAAACCAAAAGTCCAGTGCATTCAAGTTGAATGTGTTTCAGACTGGACTTTGCGACATACATGTCCAGTCCAGCTGAGAGGACACAGACACAACCAGATGTAAACTGGACTGTGACGAGAGCAGTGGATTATGCCAAAAATTAAAATTTCATTAATCATAGTGCAATGAAGGTGACATCTGAACCAACATTATAAAAAGTTTTTTTTATAAAATTTTATGTGCCATGATTCTTTATTGAAATCAGTGCTATATAAGTTGCATACTTATTTACTTACTTACTTACTTACGTGTGGCAATCTAGGCTATGAAAATACTAAAGAAATCTGTAACTATCATGTTTACTAAAACTGAAAAAAATATCAGTGGGTCCACGTTTTACTGAGCTAAAATAGTTTTAGTTCATTTCAGTTTTTGATGTTACTTACTTCAAGTTTTAGTTTGTTCAAATTCTAAACTTTTTATTTTTATACAGCTTTAGTACAAAAGTTCTTTTTAGTTTCAATATCACTGAATGAAATGCAATCATTTTTAGTTCTTTAGTTTTAGTTACCAAAATAGTACTGTGGTGGACAAACGACTAATGAATTGATTATCGTTAAAAATTCTAACAATTAATAATTATTATTGATGATTAACTACAAAACATCATTTGTGAAGTAACTTACCATCTCAGGAAGTTTTTTTGTTGCAGTAAAAGATGTAATAAGCAGAATGCAATGAAATTGCATGTGATTGCTCTGTGGGATACAATGCCATCTCAGGCCATTTATGCATCATAAATAAAAATTTCGGTGTTTATTTGAATCATTATCATTTAAAAGTTGAAACTACGCATCGACTTTATATGCAGTTTGAAGTTGTGAAAATTGTAAAACTAAGATTAGATGTTAATTTATGGCTAATTTTCAAAAAAGTTAACTATTAATAAAAACGTTAGTTAAAACATGCTGAATTAGTTCTTTAATAGTAAGTGTTCTTCTACAGGCTGTCCATACGCTGGTGCCAACACTAACAGAAGTCAGTTTTTGCTAAGTTACTGCTGAGGTTGAAACTGAGAATTCCAGTTGTGATTAATCAGCAGTTCTGTACCTAACATTCTTTAGCACACGTAATAGTAAACAATAAAAGAATTGTCGCATAAGTCCTGATAGTGCCAAGTAACAATAAAGCTAACTCACGGTCAGCTTTAATTGCCAACTCCAGAGCAGTCGACAAGTCCCACATCTGATCTCAACATTGCACACCACAGAGTTTTACAACATGAGATATAATTACACTGTACACGTCAACCAGAGTCTGTCGGCACCATTACTCAAAAAATGAAAGATTTTATTGAAACGAGTGTATTCTGATTGGGGATAAAACGGTACAGTCCTCCTCAGCAGTCAGCAGTCTCTGTACCACTCAATCAGACATCAATACGTTTTTCCAAGCATGCTGATTTTTTGGTTCTGTGTCTTTCACCAGTTTAATGTTCACTTTCAGGTAAATTTGGACTGTGCAGCTCCTTCCTTGATCCAGAGCAGTGATTGATGGCCGTATGCCTTGCCCTTCCTCTTGTGAATCACAGCATCACTCATTTAGATTTCATGCTTTCTCTCTCCCTTTCTTCCCTAACTCCAAAAGAAAAGGTTACAAAGCAGATTTTCTGTGCTGTTTACAGAAATGCAGAGTTATCTACAAATGCAAAAAGGCAATCGTAGATATCAGTCTGCCTGTGCTGTGCAATCCCACCACCCCTTCACAGCCAATAGGCTGCATCGCCTGCGTCCAGAAATTTTCAGAATACTATTGACGCTTGCCTGGCATTCTGAATGCTCCCTTCTGCTGCATGACGTTACTGGCGACTGAAATATCCCTTTTGCAGCAAATGCCACACTGATGCTGCCGCGACCACTGCAGTGAAGATTGCCAATGCTTTTGAATGGCCTGTACTCCCGAGAATTGCCCATTCTCCTTACGGATCTGCACCCCATCTAATACATGGTTCCTTGGGCCTACCCGAGTCTTCATCCAAAACGGCATCTCGATCAGTTTAGGCGTTTTTGCAAAGCTCACCATAGAGTGCCCCATAACTTCAAAATGGGCCGCCACATTTTCCTCCAAAAATTGCCCCTTCTCCTTGGGGGATCGGGTCCTCCATCTAACACATGGTACCTAGGTACCACCCGAGTCATCATCCCAAACAGCATTTCTATCAGTTCAGCCGTTTTTGTATGGGTCCCAAATGCTGCGCTGTACAATGCGTTGTCAATGGGGAAGAAAACCCCCAAAACTTGCCACTTCTTCCTGGGATTTCGTCACCCTGCCGGAAGAGGACTGAGCCACGGCCATAGGCAACATGCGCAAAAAATGGCAAAGATCATGCGTGTGGTTCTGGAGATATCCTTGTGCAAAGACAGACACACAGACACAAACACATAGTCAAACATACATACACACAGATGTGCTCCTTACAATACTTCACAACCGCTCCCGCGGGTGAAGTAACATCTTCTTAATCATTAGCATAATGCAAAGTACTACTAATCCAATGTAGCTTACTGCATCTATATAGTTAATCTGACAGATGCTGTAACACCGGGCGTAGCTTATGATGGAGGCGGAGCTTCTCCAGTAGCAGAAGCGACGTCATAGGCTATTCATGCTAAAGGCAAAGGTTGCAGCATAATGTGTCCAGTTAGCTAGCACCAGTTTAGGGCGTGTATGTGTCATAACTGAAAACTCTACGTGGCAGAAAGTATGGCGAGTGCACATGAGCAAGATATCTTGCAGTTGGCAGTCTGGTTCAACGAAACTTTGCAACTTGCATATGTTCACTACTTTAGCACACCTTTCGCCAGGTTTAGTGCTTAAAAAATTAGACAAGCACAGCATATCAACCTAGAAATGTAATGAAGTTACATAATGACAGTCAAAACTGACAGTAACAGCCCATTTCCTACAATGGCATAGTTGAAAGAATTTAAAATGGTACCTGAGGCTGAGCCACACAAGTCCGCAGTGCAGCAGTGATCTCTATTTCTCAAACCCTAAGCCAGATGCTTACACTGCAAGACCAAGGCTACTGGGCCAGTGCATTGCATGATAAGCCCATTCGCACCCCATCTTTTGCCAGTACTTACTGTTTCTACCACAGAGGAACGACAAGGCTCAGTTAAAATGGTTGGCTGGCTATGTATCAATCAGGATGGTTCACCTGACCACATATGGTTGGTTACCCATCGTGCTATAATACTAATAGATGAGGCATAAACCACTGGACCGACCTGGATGCTTCCATTACTGTGCCCAGTGAAGATGTAGCGTCGCGGTCGGGCACCCATCCTTGTTGATCCCTCACATTCATGGACTGTGTACGCAGTCACACTTGTGCTGTCGACTGACCGAATGACACAAACCCTGCCAGCACAAGCTGTATAAATGTAGCATCAAGCAGCGTTCACACATTTCAAACACATAACAGTTATAACATATGGTTATTATAATTATAAATATAACAAACATAGCAGTAAATGGCCCAAAACATTCGAAACATTCACTCACTGCCATAAACAAAAGACTCCAATACTGGAAACTTGTGCACTTTACTACAAACTGTAAATATTGCTGCAAAAACTTACACAAATAGTGCCATCAGAAGAACAATATACATCTAGTTCTTATATGCATTTGATTTCCACTACTACTATTACTACTTCCACTTAACAGCATCAGCTGGTTCCTCAGTGTGTCCTCCTCGACCAAATCCAGAATGAATAAAACCTCTGGGCATTAATGAAATGGGTTTTTATGGACAGGATGTGCTATCTGTCACCCAATCATCAGTTTTAAACCAAAGATGGGAACAAAAAGAACTAATCCTATAACCAATAGCCTGCCTAATCCTTTCTGCATCCATCACTTGACTCCAGACAAACAGACAGGTATTGCTTCCCTTATGCTGGCTTTCAATACAACTACAATAATTATATTTATTATACTTATGATACTTACAATACTAAAAATTAGCTCCGTACGGGGACTGGCGGTCGACTCTTCATAACTGACGTTTCTGTCAACTTCAAAGTCACGTGACACAAAAACTAAGACAAATATCAAAAATCCGGCCCAATCAAATTTAGACATTGTGCCCTAGTTCAAGAATGCTTGGTTAGTTGCCAGCTCCCATTGTAAATGGCAGAGGAGACAGCTTTTGAAAATGGCTGGATTTCCAACTTTGAAGGGCTCATGACCTTGACCTTGGATCAGGTCATACTGCATACCGCCGTGCATCACTCATCAACCTCTACCTACATGCCAAATTTCATTTAAATCGAAGAAACTTTTTGTGGATGGACGGACGTACGGACAGACGTACGGACATTTGAGACTGGCTTTAATAGGTCGACTCTCAAGAGTCGACCTAATAATGTACGCATTTTTATGTTGTAAAGTCGTAACTTTTGATAGAATGCAACGGAGAAAACCTCTTTCCACTGTATGAATGACGAACGAACAGTCGGTCAGTATCGGGAACAACTTTCTGCACAAACACCTGCTGGTCATCTCGATCTCCGAATGGACCTACATGTCAACATCCGCAATAATAACAATCAGAACACACATAGGAACACTCTCCAAAAAGCCAGTAAGTTCTCTGGTGTGCTAATACAATTCTGTATGCCCATCAACAGTACAAAGCCAGTTGTAACAAGCCATCGACCATTTCAGCATGGTCTCTAAATATGAGTAGGTTTAGTCAATGTGCATGTAAAAAAGCTGTAGCTGGATGATGAATACTACATACAAAGAATATTGCATAAAATATGACAAGCAGTAGATAGGTCAATCAAGCTGTGCTCAGAACAATGCAACCGACATACAGTACACATTGAGACACACAATATCACAACCATGTCACGGAACGGTTCTTACGTGCACTAGCCTACATTAACTGCATTTCCTAGTTAACAAAATAATCAACACATAATGCAAAATGCATGAACGTGCGTCCGGTTACATAATAACCAAGCAAAACAGAATCCAACTAAAGTATATCTGTACAAAAGTCAAAATGGTCTTAATATGGAAACAGTGATATATAAAAGATGCTGCTGACATGCAGTGTTGTCAAAATTATGCTATGGCAGAGATACTAACCAAACTCATTTCCACTGGCATAGTATGCTGGTACCATGGTATCCTCAACAGCGAGAATCTTGAATGAGGCAAGAGGCATAGAACCCGGCTGTGTGCTCAGCATACCCCGGAAACGTGTAACAGTCCATGATCGTACATGACTGTACTCCGAGCACACTGCCAAGACATAAATACACTCATAATACTTACAAGTGTGGTGTCAAACAAAATCCAATGACCAGATTTCACGTTAGAATGAAACTGCAATATCCATGTACGTAAAGGTATGCTGCAACAAAGCTTATACTTCCCAATAGTCTTCTTCAGTTATGTTAATTCAAAATAAAACAGCATAAGAAAAAAACACCATTGCTACAAGTATCCAAAAATGGCTGTTTATGTAAAGTATAAAATATAGTCAGCATTCAATTGCACTTCATGATTAGTAATCAATACTGGCAACCAAATCTTTACCTAATAAGACAACACTTAATTACACTTAAACACAATAACATTTTAAATATCATTAATTGTAAAATACAACAAAATAAAAAAAAAATCATATTATTGTTAGGAAACTCAGCAATCTAGCAATTAGTATGAACTCCAGCAAATGAAAAGCAGACAATTCTGTACAGCACAAATGGAAATTTCTTCAGCACTGCAAGCCAGACTGGCTAAAAATACCTGAAACAAGATGTTTCTCAGAAATCATGACTCGTATGACCGGACTGCAGTGAACGGAAAACGTCTGAAAGAGCTGCGGTCCCTGCCCGAGAGTTTCTGGATGTTGAACAATGATGCAAACCGTGCCAGCACTTGTACCATAGGCAATCTCGATCCAGTCTCCACCAAAACCAATAAACTGGTGGTCTAAATCACACAACATACAATGGCTGTTCTTAAATACAATGCTCTGGAGTCTAGAGTATTTAGAATGCGTACGATAACATAATTTACTCAAGAAGACAAAGCTTCAACAGGAAATTTTTTGCAAGACAAAAATCTGCATCAGCATTACAGTGAAACAATACTGTGATATGTGACATGATATATTTACCACTCGTGTGTAAATTTTGCAGTAAAAACCGAAGTTACCAATGAGCAAGTAAAATATCATGCATACAAACTGACTGGCTTTTTGTGTGATATAGACACTTAGTGCAGTAATCCTGTTTCCAGACGGATCTTTGTAGAGTTCAGTAACAAGCAAGTCGTTGTCTTTCATGCGCAGTGGAAATTTCTGCATGTCTGCACACAATAGTATCAACATTATTCACGAAATCTTAAGCAAAAATCAATGCTGATCAATATCAATGCTGTCAACATGGATACGGCAAGTATACATCGGAACACTTATGCACACACAACACGACATAAAACAATGACATAAACTATTAGATATTCAGTTCAGATGACTTACCAATGTTATAAATACAGCCATTGTCACAGCCAAGCAGAAGGAAAGAACCTGTAGTGTCATAACTTGATACAGGAACCACATCTTGAATCTAAAAGCACAAAAGAAAGTACAGAATTCAATACATTGCTAACTATTCATCAAAAAAGATTTGTGTGGATTTATATATTTCATAAGAAGTTCAGCTATTGCAGAGGGACCACACGATGGGCTATTAGCAGAAATCTTGTGAACTGTACATTAAAATCTTATACTAAAACCTGAAAAATACACAATTATATTTTTATATTAAAATCTGAAAAAATTATAGTCATTATAAGCAACGATCATGCCAATAACAATACAAGAAGGTTTACAGGATCACTTTTCTGCTTGAAATGATACAGCTAAACATAACAAGTAACAGGTAAAAATCTACCTGCCAGTTCTGTGACATGGCATGCCAAACGCCGAGCTTCCCGGACCGATTCAATGCTACTAGATGACTGCCAATGAAAAAGAGTGCGTCAACAAAGGCAGTAAGATTAAACGTTCCTGCAGCCAGTTTCAACGCACCTTGTTACAATCCAATTTTAGCACAGCTACAACCCCACTCGGTATGGACTGCAGCTCAATCATCTCATTTAGGCAATGAATGCTCAGCTCAAGATTACAAATCTCGCCACTTTTTCATCAATCCTATCCTTTCAGCTCGAACAGGATGGGTCAGGTCTCCGAAATTCTCCAGCAATCCGTCTGGAAATATACTTATTCAGCGTACTGTCACCATTTGTTCAATCTAGCAATCTAGGTGGTGGTTTGGCACAGTGGTAACGCGTTGGTTTCGATCAATGAGGTTAACATACGCTGAGCCCGGTTAGTATTGGGATGGGTGATCGTGTCCGGGTTCGACTCCTGGACGGGGCACTTTATTTTGGTAAGTAACCAACCACCCAGATTGACTCAGCCTTCTACACTCCGTAGGACAGTAAAATGAGTACCAGCCAAATGGTGGTGATGCTCTGTGGCTGGGGAGTAAGGCAGGCATAAGGTAATTTGCAGGTGAAATTGTGTGATGCATGTCTGAGCGCATTAGAGGTAGTTACGACGATGCATTATACAAATCGGCGTATACTTTACTTTGTTCAGCGACAGGAAGCACATCCGACCTGGAAAAACCACACTCAAGAAACCCAGAGATTCCTTTCAGTGGATTTCAGCGGTCCCAGTCAGACTGTACTCAACTCCAGTAGACAATGAAAACAAGAGTCGAGATAGAATCCCTGCAAAGCTGGCTAAAGCAAACAGTCTGCATGTCCGACAAACCTTCTCACCAATTAAGTGTCAAAATATAAAAAGTAGCTTACACCAAAAAGCCTTTACAACTTACATTTGTAACATGTCACAAAGAGGCGGTCTGTATACCTCACCAGTGACACGAAGGCACTACAGAACTGTCACTAAGTTTATATTACTCTCGCAAAGTCTATAACAGCAACACGCTGTCCACAAGTTTACACGTCCATCACGCAATAGTCCACAAGAATCAAACTGTGGTACTTCATACCAACCTATTTCTCTTGTACTCTGACCATTATCACTGATCTGCCACAGCTGCACAATGCTGCCAAAACTAGCGGCTATCATCCGACTGCAGCCATCGTGACCAGGATTTGCCATCTTAGCATTGAGAGCAATGTGGTCGACAATGGACTCAAGGTATGGACTTATCCAGGCCTGGTTCCATCCAACTGACTCCTTCAGCCTGGTCATGAACACACATTATGCACAGAAATTAATACTGCGAGAGAAAAGATTTTACTTCCTTCAGTGCTCAGACTGTTGTTGGGTAACGAAAAGGACATCAGGCCCATAAAAGGAACAAGAAGCTCAGCTACTGCAGAGGGACTGCACAATGCACTATTTTCATAAATACATGCTATGTTTCACGAGGTATGGGAGTTAGAAAGGCTTCGAACGGCAAAAGTGACTTTCAAGGTCATTCATTGGCAATGGTGCCATTCGATAGGCCACATACAATTCCTGTTAGTCTTCCACCGTTTCTGAGCTATAGCAAGATGTTGGTCGAAAATCACCTACTCCACTTCTATTTGGCACTCCCGTTGGGGGTTACCCCGTCAGAATTTCGCCGAGTTTTTTGGGATCAGAAAACTAGAGTTCCTGGGATATCGTATGGCGTTGTTTGCATGATCCTATGTTTAGCCGTTTTGGTATAGTGCCGGCTTGTGATGGATGGACAGACACATGGCGACAACGTATACCGCGCTAGCATAGCATCAAGCGGTCAAAACCTGTGCCACTTATCCCCAGAGGTTCTTCTCAGTTTACAGTCATTTCCCAAAAAAGTCACTTTCGTGGAATGGACGTTTCCCAGTAACGGTAAGACGTTTCCCACGGTCATTTTACGGAAAGACGTTTACAAGAAAGAGGTTTCCCAGAACGTGACACAGCAAGTACCTGTTACCTATCATATGTTAGTTGAGTTGTACTGCAATTGGTTTACCTGAATCGGGTAAACTTGTCAAGGTTTTGTTAGCAGTGCCTCTAACTTCACTGCAGTTTATACCGGCAATCGTCTTTGACCATGTTCACTTCCATTCAAGCAGTATTGTGTAGTCAACTCGTGTCTTAATAACAAAACGTGTCATAACATCCGCAGTGTCCTTGGCTCCTTGCAGCGGCGGTGGCGCAGTTCCTTTGAGTGTCATGATGCCGCTATGCTGGAATATGTCTGCCAGGTTTCCCGCATGTTGATAAGAAAAAAATTCAAGGACTTTCCAGGACCTTTCCACTGTTTTCAAGGATGCAATTATACACTGTTGGGTATTTAGACACTTTTACATGGTTAGAGACAAACGAAGCACAGATCCACTTTCTTATGCTGTTAAAATTAACAGTAGGCCTACGATATCCAAAGAATAAAGGAAACAAATAATGCAAAACAATTTTAGTAAACGAATGGCACGTACTAAATACACTGCCGACAACATATTCATATTCACCAGTCAACATACTTGCAAACATTTACAATAATAACTGAGGGCTTTTCTGCTACTGAGTTACTGATGTCTGCAAACGTATTACCAAGTTGCTGACCCAAGCCTTCAATTCATGATCCTTCTCTTTAGCTGCCTTCTCATGGTATTTGACTTTCCTGTTAATGTCAGCTATGACCACGTTCAGCCTTGTCACCATCATTATCTTCATCAGTGATGCCTCGTCAGCCTCTATCTTCTTTTACTTCTTTTCAGCTGCTCATCAAAAACTGCTTTTCTTTTCTTCTGTGCGAGAACAGCTAGTGCTTTTTAAACTTTCTGTTTCTCTAATACATACTGCATTTTCTATCTGGCACTGCCAAATGCCAACAACAGCTGTTTGTTGCTTGTTGCTCAAGTCAGTGTTGCATATGCCACCAATGAACTAATGCAATGCGGCCAGACACCAACCATTTAGCCTCAAATATAAAATGTTATATGCTTTTGTTTATTTATAGAAAATCCCTGTTCAACAGATGCCTGGCCATGACAGAGCAACAGAATTTGCCGGATATCAGACCAAACCTAAGTGAGGTGCTTGCAGCCAGTCACTGTGTCATGGAACAGTGTGTTAATCCTGTCTCCAGGCAAGAAGAAAAGTAATTTGCTTTGCTGATCAGCAACAACTTCGTCAATATACTGTGTATTTATGATTGTCATTTGCATAATTTTCACGTTTACAAGACAGAGGTTTAGAGGAATCTATGCTTGTCCATTAAAACCTGCAGTATAGTTTTCAGCCTTTCCATGTTGCTGTTATATTGCTCGAAATTTCAAGGACTTTCAAAGACTTCAAAGATGAAATTTAAGGACTTTCAAAGACATGACCTGTTTTCAAGGACTTACCAGGTCTGGAAAATAAAAGATAAAAATTCAAGGACTTTCAAGGACCTGTGGGAACCCTGGTCTTCTCACCATGTCTGGCGGCAAGTCGCTCACCCACATGGCGCTGACTCGCTCGTCTTCAAAGAAATGTGCTGCACCGCCGTCGTCGTCGATGCTGCCACAACAGACCAGTCCATCACCGCGACCAGCTCGCAACCACCGTGGCGGTCGATGTGGCACTAGTCGTCGTCGCGTGACGGCCATTCGACCAGGACTAGGGCAGGAACAGGCCGAGATCATAATGCACTTTCTTCAGGGAAACGTCTTTATGGGAAAGTGACTTTGCGGGAAACGCCTTAGTGGGAAATGTCCATTCCGGGAAAGTGAATTCTCCGTCAAACGACCGTAAACCATTCTTCTGGTGGAGGTAGAGGACAGGCAGAACTGGATAACATAGGTTCACCTGAAAACGACAATGAAATGGACGTGGTGAAAAAAGACTTTAATGATGTCAACTCCTCCGTTTAAGGATTGCGGTACTCTGCACCTGCTAGGTGGGTCATCTGCTGTAACAGTGAAGCAGTTTTAGTCAGATGCCGCCAATGACTTGTTCAGTGTGTAAATAACCATGGCAATCAAAACCCAATCACCCATGTGAGAGGCATCATTGCATAACATGGCTGCTCCTAAAAATTTTCCAAGTTTGTCTTATCATAAAAGTAACTACTAGGACAGTAACAAATAAGTGAACAAATGTGTAAATAAATCACATCAGTGACGACGTTCTTGGAACTGTCACTATTGCCAAAAAGAGACTATTGCCACGTAAAAGCCTGTCAGTAGCATGAAGGTAAAATCAAGTTTCAGTGAAAACATTTTGAAGCACTTCTACTAAGTAATGAACTACAAAAAAGTAAAAAGTGACAAGTTTTAAGCTATGATATACAGCAAAATAATAATGACAGCAGTACTCACCTGTATAAGCCTACAAAGTGCTGAAATGCAACTGCAATCCAGTTAAAATGACCTTTGATTATTGTCACTTTCAACGGATGCTCATAACTTGTACCTGAAATGAAAATATGTGACAATCTTATGCCACAGCAGACATAAAATAAAATTTGCACAACGTGAGTAGTTAGTAGGCACAGCTTGAATGACACACATTGAGGAAAACTCAGCAGCTAAAGCAGCTAAAGTTTTAACAGCAATAGAACACATAGTAACAAAAGTGATCAAAAGTTAAAAGTGAAACTGGTACTGAAAAATATGATGAAATTGGAACAACATTGCAGATACGCCAGCACTAGCAAGTGCCTCCACGGTCTGGCACCTCAATACCTCTCACGATGCTGCATTCCACTTGCCGCCGTCCCTGGACGATCTCAGCTCCGCTCCGCCGACGAAGGACACTTGCTGGTGCCCAGAACATCTACA
>Ga0209780_1001332_pt1 | contig 16026 bp, 11 predicted proteins | sample WorMetexBAHAMAS2_FD_187384 | JGI IMG/M metagenome (GOLD analysis project Ga0209780, IMG submission 187384) | Marine gutless worms symbiont microbial communities from Max Planck institute for Marine Microbiology, Germany - Inanidrilus exumae... | ecosystem: Host-associated > Annelida > Digestive... | reverse complement strand
GTGTTCGCCCAGACCACCCACGTTGTCGCAGCGCCACATGGATTTGCATGTGTGGTCATACCCGCGACCCGATTATATATTCCGAGTTTCATCGAAATCCGTTCAGGGGTTTCGGAGCCCCGGGGGTCAAAATTTGGCCTTTCCCATTACTTTGGCTAGTCGCTTTTACAACAGCTTGTACTACCGTACAAGCCGTGATGCTAGAAAATGCTAAGATCGATGACACAACTGAGAAGCAATGATCTAACACAACAACATTAAAAAACACAATAACTCAGTGGAAAGTATACTTGACTGTCCTATGAAACCATGTACGATATATAGCAGCCAATCGTGGTGTAGTTCAGCGTAGCAGTTCTTCAGAAGATACTCATTCCAAACGTACTTCCAATATGGTGCAGCACGCACCCCATAAAACACTGTACCTAAATACATGGCACAGATATATGATCAAAAACATACAATGCCAAAGATATACAAAGGTGCATTCATAATGTCCCTCATTCACGGACACAAACGGAACAAAATATTGACAAAATAAATATGCAAAGTAATGATAAATCTGGGAAATAAATAAGTAGGACTATTATACACTACTGGTTCTTTGATGGCAATATGGCATATTGTCAAAGAGCCAATGTAAACGCAGCAACAGCCCTTCTCCGTAGTGGACGCAGAAAGGATGTGGCAAGCGTGAGGCTTTCCTTGGCCGGGGTCAAGTGTTTCGAGTTTGTTTCAGTGCTCTGACACTGTTGGCTGGGGGAAGGAAAGGACTTCTGGCCAGTAAAACGTTTGTGCCACCAATCCCAAAGATTCTAATTAAAGCAAAAACCGCGGAATAACCCAGCTGACCTAGAACGATAAAATGGAGATGGTGGTATAGTAACCCACTTAAAATCAGTCATAAAGCTGCTTTGTTGGTGTTGACAGAGAGTGAGGGGTTGGTTCAACGAATCTACAGCCAACTCATCAAGGCCACGCTGAAAAAGGGAGTTGGTCTTTGCTTTCAAGGCCAGTTGCAACAGAAAAAAAGAGGAAAAACACAGAAGGAAAACAATTCACAAACACAATCCCAGTCGTGGAAATTATAAAAACAGTATAAATTCGATATTCCTTAAAACTGCCTCCATGAACTATTACCGTTACCGTGTATTCTGAGCAACTTGGTGCTTGTTTGTTTTTAGCTCTTTCTTATCGTTTGTTTGTGGTTCTGTGTGGTAGATTAATCTGGCCATCAATCGGCTTATCAGTGCACACTAAATATTCCACGTCGTATCATACGACACACAAAACATTCACACTTTTGCTAAGTAACGTGTTACCTTCAGTACTGGCTGCCGAGTCCTGTAGATCAACATTACTGCTGTGCTTAGAACCACTCTGGTCCGAGCTATCAACAGCAGTGACATCGCCACTCGCAGCCGAAGCAGCATCGTCGCTGAGCAAGTCGGTCTGCAGCACTGAACTAGCATCTTCCACATCGCGCTCCACACAAGAGGTGTCATGAACAACTCGATCATCACCAACATCTGTCTGCCAGAACCGACACTTTGATGACAACTGATCGTCGTCAGCAACAGACGTCGCTGTCGGCAGATTGCACGCTGCCATGTTGTACTGCAGACTGTGTGTCAAGTCATAACTGTAACTGTACACGTAAAGAACAAGTCACAATTTTACTCCTCAAAAATAAATGTCTTATACAATGCATTGAACAGCATCATCTGCTGTCTCAAGAAAGTGAAGAAATCAGGTCATCAATATCATTTAAATATCAGATGGCACTCCACAGAGTACACACCTCTAAACGGCATGATGTACTGAAATCGGCACAGTGAGTGTCATTACTGATAGGCAGCAGGCGTATGTGTGTAAGTGAGGAAAGTTAATTTTGTATTAACTGTTGTACCAGTACAGCCGCAGACATGCCCAGTGGCCCATTCTACGCAAAGACATGGCGTCACTTACAACCGACTAGTACCCAGACTTCCAGAGTACATTAAATATCACTTCCAAAAGTTAATCACGTCTTCTATGATCAGTCTGTGGTTCAACAAGTGGTCATTTGGCGCAGTGGTAACAGCAATGGGCGTATCAAGTTACTCTACGTCGAGCCTGGTTAGTACTGGGATGGGTGACCATCTTCACGTGGGCATACCACCTCGGAATATAACCAGCCACCCGGGCCAACTCAGCCTGGCCATCCCTCCATGGGTAGGCACAAGCACTGGCGATGGTTTCGGCCACCGCTAGGGAAGAAACAGTGAGTTCTGCATAACAACAGGACTGCTGGCATACTGATCTTAGGTTTTATGCTGGCTTAATTGGGTCTAAAAACCCTTGATGGCTCAAAGCACCACAAAAAGGGATGAGCTCCATTGCAATGGACCTTAGCAGTCTATGCAAAATCTTCTTCTTCTTCCATGATCCATACTCTAGAGACCTAATCTCCATATTTCACAATAATCTCTATAACTTTGCAGTTATTCTGCTAACTAACAAACATCACCAACTCCGTACATCTATATCTCCCTCTCTCTTTCACTCCCGGCTTAAAACCTACCTCTTTCACAAATCCTATCCCCCGTAGTTTCACTTCTTTCTCCCGGACTGCCTCCACGGATATTTGCCTGGACCATTTCTTCAGAGCTACTCTGTTTTTATTTTTTCCTTACTTTTTCGTTTCTGAGCCGTGCACTAGATTAAGCTGGCCATGCCGTCAGCTTTTGAGCGTACATTAATCTACCGTATCGTATCATATCGTATTGTAAGTGTCAAAATATTAATCCTGCCAACCTGTGGTGAAGATAGCAACAAAAATTACTAAAACATAAAGGTACTGAAGATGGTAAAGAATATCACAAATAATTACTTCAACAACATAGACAATATAAATAATGAAGACATTCAAGACAAACCTGAAGTAAAAGTTGCTGGATAGATCAACGTTCATGAACATTTTCACATATCTGTGTTAAAGGACAAGACAAGGCATACTGTGCAAACAAAATCAAACAAGGTGTCGCCCTAACGGGACAAAAATTCTACTGACCTGCCGTAGAGTGTTACCATGCAGCCATAATTAGACTGGAGGCGGCATGACGTCATCGCCTGGCCTGCGCGGGTGAAGCCACCTCCAGTCTAATTATAGCGCCATGGAGTGTTACAGGCGACGACAGATGACAACGATGACAGATGCCAGAAAGCAAAACAATACTGCCCCCCTATACTATGTGTAGGCGGGCCAGTAATAAATTTAGCAAAATGACTGCAAAACAAGGAAAATGTCTCTTTGCATAACGACAGCAAATATGCATCTGTTGCATGGGTACGTGTAAAAGGGGTTGGACAGTCAGCATATATAGCGTGGCGTCACTTCACTTGGGAAACAGTTGCTGGATCCAATGATCAAATCTTCTCTGGCTGCTGTCAGTGCTCTGGGTCTCCTTCAGTGCGCTGACACCATTTGTTTGGTGACAGTGCTGTAAAACGACCTGCTCCATTCGTCCCCAACAGCTCTAATTTTGGGCCCAACCTGCAGTAACTCCCCAAAATAAGGCCTAGTCAAACTAACACTAAGTGTAATAGTGTATACAAACACATCTGCAATTCTGCATGCATGCAAGTACCAGCATACACAATGGCACAGAAAAAAGATGTAAACTTGGTTTGGAGTAGATTTAACAGTTAAACAGGTACTGACTGTCACGAGAACAAATACTGAGTTTGCCAAATATTCATTTTCACACGCTGCACCTCTCACTTGGAACAATTTACCTGCTGACGTATTGTTGCGCAACAGCAAATCTAACTTTAAAAACATTTATTTAAAGACATTCCTTTTTAACACCTGCTTTTATTTCTGCCTGACTGACTCCTCTCCAGCGCCTCTGAAGCCTCCGCATAATGACGCTATATAAATGTGCTTATAATTATTATAAATACCTGTATGTAACAACTGCATAGACTTAGTCGGTGAAGAGAATCTCAGATGCAGGCAACTGCGAGTGAGCACAGATATGATAGACCCTGTTTGGGTTGGCTCTGCATGTCTGGAGGTTTCAGTAACACAGGCGTGCTCATTAAAAAGCCAACAACAAACTTCAAAACACGTCGACAAACGTTTGTCCTCACCTCTGTTCATCCTGATGAGCAGACCTCACCAGATCATTTGGAATGTAAATCATGCACGTGTCTTCAATCTTGAAAACTGTGTGGCTACCAATCAACGCGACTCGTCGGCGCTTGGTAATCAACACCATATAATATCCCTCGAGGAACCGCACAAAGCCTGCCAACAATTGTGACAGGCACATAAATGCACTGCATTTTAATTGATATCGGTGAGCCAACTTTTGTGCTAAATTACACGTGCCACATTATTAGATCTACACAAAACCAAATTCAGCTCTGTGATCTCTTCAATAACATTACATTACAATAGTGTTGTTACGGTTTCAAAATTTCCGTTAACGGTCGGTTTTGGTAGGTTTTAAGAGAAAAAGTCGCGATTTCCGTTTCAGTTAAGGTTTTCTTGATAAAGGCATCAAACTTCCGATGTTCGTCCAGCGGACGGCGTCGGGCAGGATACCGGCAGTCGGTGATAATCCAAGTGCGCATACCGTGCCACATGGTTGGGCTAAAGGGCGAGACAATAAGAGGCCTGCATTCTTCCCTTCCACCTCCCTGTGCCCAAAGTGGATTATAATTACACTGTAAATTCAGCGACTGGCGAGTGACGAGGCATGCAAGCGACACTAGGGCGATAATGGACATCTACATCTCCATCATGATATTTCAGCCTCACAACAAAGATGATGATCGTAATACTGCTGATAACAACGTAGACGTTCGAACACATGTGAACGCATGAGATGTTCTAAAAAGTCTAGCACTGCTAGTGCTAGATTTTGAACATTGTCGATGGCGTAAGCACACCTTGACGAAGTGAGCCTATGCACATGTCAACAACATGCGTATGCCTACATCGTTATCAATAGTCCATAGTCACTAGTACGCTATCAATGGCGGTCGACAATGCTAGATTTTCGAGCGTTCGAACGTCATCCACCGCAGTCGACCACGTCAAAACATGTTAGTGCGAACGCTACTTTATACTTCTAAGCCAGTCACAGCTGACCTGTCACAATACTGTATATCATACAGACGTCAACTGAAGTGTTAAACGTAGGCCTATAGCGGGCGTGGTATGTGGGTAGCAGGGTGGCTCAATTCAGTGGCGCGGTCTGCATCACAGACTGAAGGGTTGTATTTTTACATAATTAAGCCTACTGCATTGAGTGCAGGCTTTGTAAATGAGTCGGTAACTCCGCTGTGTGAAGCAAAGTCAACAGTCTACTCGTTGTCATCTGTTGGCGGTCGCCTACTGTAAGTGAACACCAGTCGTCGCAGCCCCAGTCAACTGATGTCATATAACCACGTCTGCACTGCAGTCATTACTGGGCAGACATAAGGCGGGTTTTTCCACCGCAAATTAATCTGCCATTAACGTTAATAAGAAATTAATTTGCTGTGGAAAAACCAACCCGTAGTCTTCTCACTCTTCCCATGGTATACGGCATGCAGTCAGCGACCGTGTTCAGCAGAAGGATGGGGAAAGGGCAGACGTGAATGAATAATAATAATAATAATAATCCGATTTGTAAAGCGCCAGAATGTCAAAAGACTTCCGTGGCGCTAGGAACATAGTCAGATACGCACATCCGCGGATTGCCTGTAAGTGTTTTACATACCAACAATGCCAAATGCAGACACAGTGCGTTTAAGACCGATCAGGCTTTTCTGCGACCATCGTGGACGATTTCCAACGTCAATCATTTGCAGCAGTTCACGTATTTCCTTTCTGCTATACTCTACCTGCACGATCACATCATGCAAAATACACAACATTAAATAGAACACCGCAACAGCTTGTAAAAAGTAATAACCTACAATAGCACAACATGTATGAGAAAGATGCACTGAAGGACTTTAAAGCAAAGCATGGATCTGGCGTTTATAGACATTTATAAACTGGTTGAGACTGTACGAGGTAAATAACTTTAACAAAATACAAAACAGTATATTCTGAATATACGTAATATGCCCTGATGTACATTAGAACCACAAATCAAACGTATCAAACAACATTAAAAACCGCAATAATAATAATACTAATGTTCATTTATTTGACTGACGACATAATGCGCAAGCACAATCTACAGTAACATCCGCCAAAAAGGGCAGCACTAAGCTATATATACAGAAGGGTTAAGCTCGACTAAATTGCTGCCACACACTGTGCACTGCGATTGATAACTGCACTGGCATTATTTTTTTCAACCGATTATACAATTCCAGATTGGAAATGATGCTGTACTGTTCACAGCACTGTTTCTCTGACAATTTATCAATCATCACAAGCAATACATGGAAGATGAACAACATTAATTCACACACTACCTTATCGTCCACGATGTGCAGTTCTCGCGGTTCCATTCTGTCAATTTTCAGAACACGGAATTTAGTCTCTGTGTTGTTCGAGCCCACAACATAAAATCTCTAAAACAACAAGAACACTTTCATCACACAAAAGAGTCACATTAGATAGTTGTATTATATCAGATAGTTGTAGTATACAAACATGCTAAGATGATCTATGAATGCCACTGACAGATCAGAAACTGTTGACAAGTGTTTTTTCACTTAGTGATAGTTCAAATTTACTTGACAAATATGACACATTATAATAGCAAAACCAGCAACAACTTGCTATACAAATAATTTATTATGATTTCAACAGTTAACAAGCAGTGAACTGTTAATAAGTGACTGTGGTTATGCGAATCACATTAAATTAATGGCATAACTACAAAGAGTTTTGCTCCTTATGCCTTCTTGTTGACTCCCACAGAAAGAAACCTGCTTGTAAAACCAAACAGGGGCAAGCAAATGAGTGACTAGCACTGTAAAAGACATTAGAGTTATGGCAATGGTTTGGTTGAGGTACCATTTCAAACACTGGCATCTCGACAAATCCACATTTTAATCCGAGTAAGATTAAACTTAATTATAAAAAGAAACTTTTTCACCGAATTCAACTGAGCCACTAATGCCTCTATAGACAGTGATGGCATAAGTAAGCACAGGAGTAACGCCATATATTACTTACTATCTAACATAATCATCAAAATTCACGTTACCATTTCCAGTTCTGAGTACACACTGAAATATGCTTTTTAAACATGCTAACAGTCTTACGATTATTCTAGTTTGTTTATCACTGCAGACCTGCCCATGAGGCCCAGTGCAGTGGTCAAATCACTTGGGCACCATGTACAGTAACTGTAAAGAGTGGCACACTAAGTGGCCGGGGTTCAAACTTCAGCCCAGGGTTCAAACCCCAGCCCGAGCACATCCGCCTACCAAAGAATTATGTCAAATAATTTCTACGTACATGATAAACAGAGAGATAATCCCGGGCAGGAAACAGGGTGCAATGGCATCCTCTATAAACTGTGACCGTTGCAGGCACCTTGATCTAGCAGTGTCAAGGCTGTCTGGCGCGCTGGCATAAGTCAAAGTAAGTGGACATGGCTGGCCGCTGGCTGGCGCAACACACAGCACCATTCAGGGCTAAATCAGACAGTAGGCAACGTCTAGGGTTAACCGATATGGGGGGGGGGGGTTAAAATATTTGACCAGGGTGTACTTTGGCCTCAGTTTTCTCAAAACTCCCTCGTCAGATTTCGGAATTTTTTCACCCATCGAAGTCTGCCCCTCTACTTTAATGATCCCAAAAATTTGAACAAAATCTGACAAGCGTAACTTGAAAAAGTTCGTCCAAATTTGGTACCCCAAATATGAACTTTTGCGTTTTGGCCCTCTGTTACATTGCTCCCTTCGCCGTATAAGGTCCGTATTTGGGGTAGTTGGCCAACTTCGCATGGCTGTATCTCCCCATGTGGAATGTCCCCGTTCGGACTGCCCCGACCGACTCCAATCGCGACAAGTGTGAAGGAGTATCCAGCATCATATAGTGACTCCATACTGGAGTTTTTGCATATCATGTATATTCCGGCATTCGCTCAACATATATTCGTGGCCATGGCTAGAGGGGGCACGCTGGCAATCTGCTCACTCGTACTTAACCTGCCTTCCCCGCGCGTCACACACATCGCACACACCTACCAATTCCCCTCCTCTGTGTGCAAGCACACTGGACCGCTACATGGTCTCAGCACTGAGGTCCAGAGTAGGCTGGGCATTTGCTAGTTGAAGTGTTCAGCTGTAACTGATACTCAGTGTCGTATCGAGTTCTGCGGTTAAGCAGGTGACGAGGCTTAGTACTAGGCTAGGCCTTTGCCCGCAATAATGAACGAACGAACAAACGCCTATCATTGTAAAAGAAAACTTAAAATATATACCGCTTTTGTCTCATAAACAACGACCTTCTGCGTACAACTTATCAATGGTCGTTGCATCTTGCTAAAATTTTGCCTAGACATTTCTCAGCCTTCAATACAAGTAGGCGTGGTCACGATCGGTTCAAGCTAGCCAACACTAGTACCATTACGCTGCTCCACACACTCTGTGCAATTATCCTATCATAAAAATAGCAATAAGATCTGTGTTTCAATTGTCATTATCATATTTTCTTAACTTCCATTATATTTTGTTATCATTCACAAAAAAAACATCGGTGATTTGTTGACAAATTCACATAATACATATTCATCGCAAAACAAACTTCAATATTTTGCGTTTTCTACTTCTAGAATCTAACGGACCGCATCACGGGATCTTATAACCATGATAAGAGTACTCAGCGTGCTTCGATCAACGACCATCATACTGGGCGTGTTCTGAAATACGCTCCAGAGTGCTTCGAAGTGCTTCGAAGTGCTACTGTGCCGTTCTTTTTATCATAAAAAAACGGCACAGTAGCACTTCGAAGCACCCTGGAGCGTATTTCAGAACACGCCCAACAACTACTAGTACCATAGCGCCGACGCTGTAGTAGGCCTATCTTCGATTACGACTTTTACGACGTAACTTGTAACTCGATATAACTTGGATACAGTTATGATATACCGGTAGTCACCTTATAAAATAAAATTTGCTTGCCTAGACGAACTATCGGAGACAGTCGACGAATCGACGACTCATGCAGAGATTGCTGTGTCATTTGATGTTCGACGACAAACTCATCTGGCCTAATAAACATTCATTCGCAAACCATGTCCCACTTTTTATCCTGTTTTTTTCTGACAGATATGTCATTGCAGTTGCAGACTGAATGTCTCACTTCTCAAGGCACTGGCAAAGAAACGTAACGACCACGTAAAAAGAATAAAAGAAAACACCTAAAGTGGCCGAACCAACTAAAAACACTAAATTTAACAGAAATCCAGACTGCCGTAGGATATGATAACTAAGTAATGTAATACTAAACTTAGACTAATACTGGTTGAAGTTTCTGCCAGTGGGGCCACACAAGGTGAGTTACAAGGTGAGTTATAATGCACCATGAACCTGCGGTCCGCTAATCGGGAAACATTCGCATCTTAGCGTCCTTGTGGTCGTGTGGTCGTGGCTTTTGTTATTTTTATTAATGATATTCGTTATTGATAATTTGATATTGGATTTATGTAGTTAAGATATCTGGATAACATGGATAAGCAGTCGTTAATTGCTGTCCTTCACTTTCTGAAGAAGAACAACTTTAAAGAAACGGAAACGTTGCTGAGAAAGGAGTCCGGTATTGCTACGGATGAGCTTCCGTTGGAAGACGTAGTGAACGATTCCAAAACTGACGTAAAACGAGCTTTATCGTCATACCGAAGCAATGAAGATCCAGCGTTATTTAGTGATCATTATATGCAGCTGAAGTCGTTTGTTGACACTTCACTTGATGTGCATAAGTGTGAACTGAAGTGCTTGCTTTATCCAGTCTTTATTCATTTGTATTATGAGCTTGTGATAAGAAACTGTGAGGAGGACGCACGGAAGTTCTTTGATCAGTTTTCAGAAGATCAGGATGAATGCTACAATGATGACTTACAACAAATAGCAGTCGCAACAAAGCCACACCAAATCCAAGATTGTCAGATTTTTGAGAATTTTAGAAACAACAAATTTGTGCTGAATATATCTCGTGATGCCTACTCATATTTCAAACGCTTTTTATTAGACAAAAACTTTGCTACAATTCTGGCGATTATTAGTGAAAAACTAAGCATCAATGTGTATGAGGGAGCTACAAGAAACAAACTTCTGATTGAAAGATCTGGTGGTGGTATGATGGGAGATAGTGCAAAAGATGCCAATAAAGTTAAGGTATTGTATGGATTGCTGAAGGAGCCTGAAATCAATATTCAGCTTGAAGATGATGATGAGGATGTTACTGGTCCAGATGATAACAAATCTTCAAAGAAACGAAAGTCCAAAAAAGACATGCAAACAAAAAAGCCAAAGTTTGATCCGAATGCACCACCGACCAATCGAATTCCATTGCCAGAGATGAAAGACAGTGACAAGTTGGAAAGAGCACGCTATCTGAGAGAAGTGTCCAAGAAAGTTAATCTTGGACCTGATTGTCTGCCATCGATTTTGTTCTATACATTTATGAACTCTTTTCAGGGATTAACGTCATTAGATATTTGTGAGGATGCAAGTATGTTGGCTGCTGGTTTTTCCGATTCGGTTTTGCGAGTTTGGTCACTGAATACCTCAAAACTTCGGAGCATCAAACAACCAGAAGACCTGAATGTTATCGATAAAGAAACAGACGATGTTTTAGAGCATATTATGGATGACAATTCTGCTTCTGAGAGTAAACAGCTGCATGGTCATTCTGGACCTGTGTACAGTGCCTCATTCTCTCCAGATAAGAGCCACCTTATTTCATCATCAGAAGATGGTACTGTTCGTTTGTGGAGCCTGTACACATGGACTAATCTTGTGAGCTATAAAGGACACATGTTTCCAGTGTGGGCCGTAAAGTATGGACCGTATGGCCATTACTTTGCTTCGACTGGTTATGACAGAACAGCTAGACTCTGGTCAGTTGACCACCATCAGCCACTGCGAATATTTGCTGGCCATTACTCTGATGTTGATTGTGTGGATTTTCATCCCAATTCAAACTACATTGCAACGGGATCAGCAGATCGTACTGTCCGTCTGTGGGATATTGTTAGTGGCAACTGTGTTCGTACAATGACCGGGCACAAAGGTGCCGTTCGTGCATTGGCTTTTTCACCAAATGGCAGATACCTTGTTTCGTCAGGAGTGGATGCTTCCATAATAATGTGGGATCTTTCTTCTGGTGATATTGTGTCTAAATTAGTTGGCCACACTGATACTGTTTATTCACTTGCATTCAGCCAAGAAGGATCTGTTCTTGCCTCTGGAGGTAGAGACAGTTGTGTGAAGATCTGGGATGTTAACAAAGTGCTTACAGGACAGACTGCTGAACGTTTGCCAAATGATGTAAATGATGGCAAAGTGTATGAAATTGGATCATATTCTACCAAGTCCACTCCTGTTTTGTGTGTGCATTTTAATAGGAAAAATTTATTGCTGGCTAGTGGTTCATTTGTTTCACACTAGAAACAATATGCAAAGTTTTGCTGTGAGCTGGTTTGGACTGTTGTGACTGACATACGTTTAATTTAGTTGCTGAGTAGCTGTGTTGTATAGCTATATCTTCAGTTATGTCAGTTTGCTTACTGCATATACTACAGACATTTCCAGTTTTAAGTGTTTATGTTGTGTGTAAGGTCAAAAGCTTGATATTTCATGAATGAGGTAGCTTAGTTCTGATTATAAGACTACTAATCTGAACTGTTGGGTAATATTTGCACTCATGATTTCACCAGGCATCACAGCATCAGCACAATGCCACTTTGATGTGAAAGTTGGTGGCAAGCTTTATGCATCTCAGAAATGCCCACTAGCATAAGTTGGGTGGACATACCCAGTTGCCCACCCCATTTCCACGCCCCTGATTGCTGCTTCAGTGTTCCTTTGTGTTGTAACAAGTGATCAAAGAATTTTTTTAAAAGGCCACATCGCACAGTGGCGAATTTCTCAGCAGCGGACAATGCAATGTTTAACTGCTGATATGGTTCGGAGGGTCAGTGTATCAAATTTTATGCAGATTGGTCAAACAACTAGGGATTTGGCCATTTTTTGATTTCTTAAGATGGTGGCCGTCCTCATTTTTCAATTTCTAAAAGTTCGAAATTTTGACTGCTGATACAGATAAGAGGGTCAGTATGCGTCACTATGCCAAATTTCATGCCGATGTCAAACTGTTGCCGAGATGTCACCATTTTTTGATTTTCATGCTTTGCCACCTGACTGTGTTGGCGAAAGCATTATATTTTCAGGTTGTCCATCTGCTGCATTCATCGTCCGGAGTTCGGACAGATCTTGTTACCACGATGTCTCTTGAACGGTTGGAACTGTTCTAATGAAACTGACGGAATATTCACTATCCCCTACTGATGACCTGATTAGATTCTGGAGGTCAAGGTGACAGCAGGCCATCGAGGTGCCGGAGGTGTCCACGTCAACGCTGGGGCGTCGAAGTCCGTCTTCTAGTTAAAGATGGCCGCTTGGCATCTTGGATTTTTAAGAGTTCAAAATTGCTGATATGGTTTGTAGGATCAAGATTCTTCACCTTGCCAAATTTCATGTCAATCGGCCAACCGTTGCTGAGGTATGGCGATTTTTCAAAATCACGGCCATCTGCCATCTTGGATTTGTTATATGCGTGTTTGGACCACCCACAAAGAGTATTTGCTGGTCTTTGTCATTGTACAATTTGGTTGCATTTGATGCAGTAGTGTCGACAATATGCAAGTTTTAATATTTTGTGCGTTAAGCTTGAAATGCCTATTCATGCCCTCAGAATTGGGGTTTTGGCCTGTATTTCTCCCAACACAATCCCCTAAAAAGGCACTTGTGCAGAAACACGTCATATGACGTATAGATCGTTAAATTCTGTCCACGAACGTGGCTGGGTGCGATAATATCGATTCTCCATGAATTTTTCTGTGGGGCAACATCCCCAAAAATTGCCCCTTCCCCTTCGGATCTGTACCCCATCTAATGCATGGTATCTTGGGCCCACCCGAGTCAGCTGCTAAACGTCATCTCGATCGGTTGAGCCGTTTTTCCAGGGCTCACGAACGTGGCCGGCAAACAGACCAACCGCGCTCTTCCGTCTGTAGCAATAAGCCGCTGCAGCTACTGCGGCGATGCGGCCTAATAATGCTTATACAGTGTAGTGAGAAACCCTCCAAGAATGGAGACCATTTGCAATGATGGTTTCAAGAGCTGGAAAGTGGGTAACTGTCTCCCGGTCTCCTTGGAAACCAAGATACCTCTTAGTAGCCTCGTTATAATCGGTTATATTGCAGGTGCAATCGGCGTATTTCATTAACAAAGGCCGATCGACGATGGCTAAGTGATAGGCCACCTGGCATCAGACGCGGCTAAAGTGAATAGCGCTAAATTCCTCATTGGAGGAAGAACGCATCACCCAACGGGGTGGATTCAAGATTTAAGAACGGGGAGTTCGTCAGGGGCTTTGGGGACAAGTCCTCAGTAGAGTCCCGGGGAATGCCCCGATAGGGAGTGTTGGGAACGAAATCCCCAGGAGCTGTGATCTGCAAATTACGACAATAATATAAGCTTACTTTGAAAGAAAGTAACATGATAGGCCTATTTTGTCGACTTAGCATTATTGACAGCGGTTTTATACAGTAATAGGAGGCGAGAGAGGGTACGTCCGAACATAACGAATTCCACCTGCTGCCTGGAGTGGATTCGCCACGGCATTATATTCATTGCTGACAACCACGATGATTGATGACTCCAAGTGTAGGCCTACGTTCAGCACGTTCACCGTTAGGCTAGTACTCGGTTGGTGCTGCCGCAACTGCCTATAGGCCTGCCATTTTGATGGAACAGAAGATGAGCAAATAATTGATGAATCGACTGTGTGAGAAGATGAATACTTAATTCACCCCCGGTACGGGTGAAGTATTGCGATCAGTGTGTATGTCTGTCACTCTGTCTGTCTGTCCCCTTGCATAATTATTTTAGAAACCACATGTCCAAACTTTGCGAAATGTTCTGGATATGTTACCTGTGGCCGTGGCTCGGCCTTCTCTGACGGCAGTGCAATACGTTATGTACTTCGCTGATCTCACGACACGATAGACTACAGAAAGGCAGCTGTGAAGAAATCGCGTGGTTGCAGGGATGGCGGCAGTATTGGCTGCGGGTCTAAACAGACGGAGGATGATCGGTTGTTCAGCCGCACTGCCGCGCCGGATCTTTGGTCCGTGTTACCGATTATTAACTGAATGTCTACCAGTTGTAGCCATAATAGAATATTTAAGAGTAACCTTTAAAAATCAAAACCGAATTTTCACACATTGATGTACGAATATTATGCCATGCGGGATCGCGCGTGTTCGTTGAGTGGTGAACTGGTGATAGCCTAACGCTACTGATATGCTACTCGGACGGAAATGTACGCTGGCCGCGTCGCGTGCTGCCCTTGGTGAGTCACGTACGTTGATATGCGCCGCGCACCATATTAAGGTTGAAAATACAGATGGGGCAGACAGACGGACGGACACCGGACCGTTACACTATGCTTTCCGGCCGCCTGCGTAATAAAGCCGCGTACATTTGGGTTTTACAATTTGTTACTAGGGCCTATCTGTTTTAAATAGGCCTATGTTCAATCAAGGTGTTTTCTTGCACTTGTACCTTATGCTTGTGGCAAAACTTTATCATTTTTGTTACGTTAGCTACAATTTCATTTCCGCGATGAAATTTGGCAAAGCCGAATATTGGCCGGCCGACTTTTTCGATTAGGCCTATTTGGAATTCATGAGGAAAAGCAGTTCGGCTGAGGAGTCATCATCATTAGCCTGCTATGTCGATAAATGATTGCTAAGCTTAGTTACATAGCATTCCCCAACTTCCCGTTTTTGCAAATTTTTAAGTGCAAAAATGACGAATTATCGTTGATATTATGCTCCAGCTATAGCTGGAATGAAGTGAAAAATGTTTATGTTATATGCATAGTATATTTTAGTGTAAGACGGTTCTGTGGGAGGCCGGGGCTCCACTCTGGCCTTATAGTGGCCCCAACGAACGATCGCATATAAGCCCTACGTAAAATTATTGTAAACACTATAGATATTTTCCGGTAATTAAAAACAGCTGGAGCTTAATTTCAGCCAATGAACAAAATTTTTTATGTGTATAAGGTGTTCCATCTACATGTATAAGTGTGGGCCCCTTGTTGATACCAAAAATAGATATGCTAGAACTGCCCGTTATTATGCATGCCTGCTTTTGTTGTGTTTTAATAGGGCCTACTAAAATGATTGGCTCGGAAGAACGTCTGTCAAATGACCCATTTTTGTGTCGAGTGGGACGTAAAACTCTAATTCAATTTGATTACTTTACTGATAGTAAGAATCACCTGCTTAATGTATAACTATAGCTCGAAAGTAATTGGAATTCTGGTCATGACTCCGCTAGTGTCTGAGAGGTCATTAATCATCATTAATTTACGTTAGTAGTGCTAAATGAGCTCGATCAATAGCGTACGTGCCGCGAGCAGGTGGGCCATTGCCTGCAGCTATAGTGACGTCACGACCATTCGAGTGCTGTGATTTCCTCCACCATATCATGTCACTTGCGCCAGAAAACCGGCGCCAGTGTCGTGAATAGTGCAGATTACAGGGGCGTAGGCAGGGGATGATGGGGGTGTCAAAACACCCCGTCAGCTGAGGTGTAGTGCAGTTTTTCACATTTCACTGCACTTCAGAATACTCAAAATGATTGCTACCAGTGGCTTTCTAACAGCTCTAGAGTGCACCAAATTCGATTTCGGCCGGGGCTCTGCCCCAGACCTCGCTGTGGGAGCTTACAGCGCTCCTTCAGACCTCAGCTGGTTTAAGGGGCCTACTTTTAAGGGGAGGGACGGGA
>Ga0209780_1001331_pt1 | contig 16028 bp, 5 predicted proteins | sample WorMetexBAHAMAS2_FD_187384 | JGI IMG/M metagenome (GOLD analysis project Ga0209780, IMG submission 187384) | Marine gutless worms symbiont microbial communities from Max Planck institute for Marine Microbiology, Germany - Inanidrilus exumae... | ecosystem: Host-associated > Annelida > Digestive... | reverse complement strand
CTACCCTTTTCCTCCCCTTTTCTTCATTCCCATCCCTTCTCTTTTTGTCTCATTCTATCTCGTCTTTCCCTCCCTCCTCACTCCTCCCATTTCCTCTCTCTTCCCTTCCCTTTCTTTCCTTCCCCACATCATCTCATCACGTCCCTAAATCCACCAGGGTTAAGGAGCCTAGAAATTTACAATTTTGGAAATGTAGTGGGCAATCCAGCCTGTTATGTAATGCCTTCATTCATTGCTTTTGGTCTCTTAGTTTTTTTTTTCTTTATTGTCCGTGATACTGTGAATGACTTCGTCATGAAGGATCTGGAATTCAGAAACAGTTTAGCTATCACTGGATAGGGAAAAGTTTGTCGTTGTGCACCCGCATTCAACTTTATGTCTACGCCACTAGCTGGCGCCACCACAGAAAGATGACGTTGAGTATACCATAAAAATTTAGAGTTTTCCGTCTCTCAAAGGCGACAAAACAAACTGTTCATATGCAAATCGGCATGTAAGAGTAGACAAAGGGCCTATTCTGGCTTGCCAAATTTGGCCCTAATCAATGCAGAAGGTGAGTACAGGAGCCCCCAAAATTTGGTTAAATTTGAGGTACTTTTGGGTTCTTTCTCCATTTACTTTCCTCCCGTCTCCGACAGATGTTGAAACCAACAATTCTAACAAACCTTGTGCGTGTTTCGTTGAGTGTGACGACTTCAGTCAGGTAGTCAAACAACTCACCACGGCGACATCTGTACAATCATTGCATCCGTTATCAGCGTACCTCCAATTACTGTCAGCCAAAGTATGTGCCACACTCCTTAAACGAGCATTCATGGGGTGGACATCTCCCTCTGAATCTCTGATAGTCCGAGCTGTACGTAAACAGAACTGGGCCAAAGATGACTCGTCTTGCAATACGGTGCTACAGTTGGCGGCCGCTATAGCCAGATTGCCAAGCCGAGCACCAACTGAACCAGTAGAATGTTAGGGTTTGTGTACATGGTTAGCCCTAATCCTAACCTTAAATTTCCAAGTATGACCCTAGCTATAGCAAATAAAAGCTGTAACGGGCTGTCGCTGCGTAACTCGGCCTCCAATGTTCACACGCACAAACGTACATAACACACAAATCATTCGTTCATGCCAAGCGCCAGTCGAGACGTCTGCTCCTAGCCTAGATACCGGTCACACGCATACATCGAGGAGACGACGGCAAGCCTGGTAAAGTTCAAAGTCGTTAACAGTAGGCCTATGAACCGCCCTCGCTCAATTTCTGTCCATCAGAAACCTAACGCAACCGTCATAGTAAGGGACAGTGAGTGGTAAAATGCATCAATTCCACTTTACTGTTTAAAAGTTTGGTACTCAAATTTTCCTGTACAAGATGGATAATTTCTGTCACAATTTCTCTACTCATTTCAATCAATCATTCTACTTCTGACTTCTCACCTCACTGCGCACATGTCATGTTTTCACTACACTCTCAACATCCATCAACCTTCACTCTTTCACTCCGAGCTTTCACTAATCGTCTATTATGGTTCCGTGCTGTTGACTAATCTGATTACTGGTCAGCTTCTCAACGTACGCTATACGGTCTTGTTTAGCTAGCATATCCTATAAATCCGGTCAACATCTGTCCGTGCGGCGGGAGGCTGGCGCGCGCACCTGTCTAGCGAGACGTACGAGCAAGTCAAGGCCACCAGGTCCGAAGTGCAGAATCTAGGCCGAGTGGCGCCGGCGCTGAGTCGATGGCCCCGATTGATAAACAATCCATAAACCGAGCGAAGCTTGACTGCACGCAAGACGTCGTCGTCCTCTGTCAGCCGCGAGTTTGTACTGGTCGACTCAGGCGCCGTGGAATGCCAAAACTGACGCCAATAGCATACCAATCCAATACACGACTCTTTGACGTGCACGGTCAAAGAACACGCACATACACTGCAGTAGGGTTAACAGAAAAATACCGGATAATATTTTTAAATGCCAAAATAATGTAACATTCCCTGCCAAGGCTGACATGCAATAACACCGTAACAACATAACACCGTAGTGCGTTCCTGCGATAATAACCAGGTGCATCCCACAGTCGAAAAATCAGCAACATCGGAAATATGCAGCACCCGACAAGATAATGTTTCAGTATTCAATTTTAAATATCGACTTGTGTAGCGCACTAACATGCATCTACCTTTCAGTCTTTTATTCTTAGTTTTTGGTTTTATTTTGTTTGTGTCGAGTACGTATCTTGCTCATGAACATTTTCAGAGGCGACTGTAAGTGCTCCTATACTGAGTCTTGCACTCGTTTTTCACATTTAATGTTGTGCTGCTTTTATGAGCAAATAAAGTGATCGATCGATTGGCTGATGAATCAACTGCGCGAGTTTGATTTGAAGTCGGCAGGCGACTCCAAACACGAGGTTCGGCGTCTGGAATCGCTGGACAAGAGAGTAAAGTGACCAGTGTCGACCGGTTGATGACTGGAGCGTGACAGTGCACTCTCGACTTCATCCGCGATCGCGAGCCAATGCAGCAGTGTAAAATGTCATCAGTGCAGTTGGCGCTGCGCACGCAGCATTCTGTGTGCGTCCAAGACGTCGCTAGACCGGTTGCAGTAAGCAGCTAGAAACTACTTTTAATCAATTTGGTAAAAAAATCGTTGCATATCACCTTTAACGCTTCTAGAAGTTGACTTTAATATAGGGTTTAACATCGACAAAACGACCCAATAACACCCCTATCAAAATCCTGGATACGCAAGTGTTGTTTGCATCGTAATTAGGACGTACAGTATATATTATTATTAGGCCGCATCACAGTGTTAGCCAGCGATAGCGGCCTATTGATGTCGTGGTCGGTCTGTCTACTCTGTTGGTAACGCCCTGCAAAAACGGCTCAACCGATCGATCGAGATGCCGTTTAGGGGCTGACTCATGTGCGCCCAAGGAAACATGTATTAGATGAAGGTCGGATGAATCCATTCGCCGTAGCAAGGGGTGACAAGACATCGATGTGGCCTTTGTTATTACTATTATCATTATTAATGACAACTAGGCCAGACCTACGCTCCAGCTCCGGCTCGCGCTCGCTATGTCTGCCAACATAAGCTCCGCCCATCGTTACAGCAATTGGATATTTAGTAATATAGGTGCTGACTTAACGGTAATGATGTACTCAAATAACACATCGGCGTGGCACACACAAATGCGTCGTTTTGTGCCTGGCCCAAAGACACTGGGGGGCTAGTTTGAAACTATGTGATAAACATACAACAGGCGACAAACGAAGAGCGCGGTACGACAGCTGCAGGCCGGGATCCACTAACAAAGAGTCAGTCAGTACAAAAGTGTCAGAGCAATGTCAGCCCTACGAGAAACTAGAAACCTGACCCTCATAAACTCCAAACTCTGTGTATTATTGCCAAAACAAACCGACGTGGCACACTGGGCGACAGCATGACGACGTGAAAATAAATCCAGCAAGGAGAATGCGTCTATAAAACGCAGAGCAACGAGCGCCGGACGCCAGGCAACGTAAATACTATATCACTCACGCCCACCACGGCCGACATCATAAACACCACGGATGATGGACAACAGGCCTACTCATTCATACCAGCTACTGCAGATACTAAGGTCATACCAGCCTAAAGGTCCCTTCTCTGAAGTTGCATAGCACAACAGAATAATGACATCATGTAACTGTCGGTGTTTCTAACCCCAACGGGGGTGCTAAATAGAGGTGACGTAGGCCTTATCGGCGATTTTCAACCAATATCTAGCTGTGTCTCAGAAATGGTGCAAGACGAAACGAAGTTACTATGGAAGCTAATAGGAAGTTAGGAGCTCTATCAAATGGCGCTATTTCCAGTGACCTTCAGTGACCCCTAACTACCCCAAGCCACTCCATTTTTTTATATTTTCTATCGCCTTTCATATCTTTGTAGTGGGTGGAGATAGAGAGTCCAAATTTTGAATGTAGGTTGATCATAGCAAGTGCTAGCCTATGGATGACAAATCATACCTGAAAGGGGCGTGGTCAGGTCACGTAAACCACTTTAATTTTGGTGGGTAAGGCACCAACCATATCTCTGGAACGTTTGATGCTACAGTGGTCAAATTTTGTACACAGGTGCAGGTAGGCTATGTCAAGTCCCAGCATACTCATGACAAATGAACCTTAAAAGGGGCATGGTCAAGGTCACGTGATCCACTTCAAATTTTGAGGTCCCAATGATATCTCTGAAATGGCTTAAGCTAGAATTGTCACATTTTGCACACAGGTAGAATGTATCAAATCCTAGCCTATGGATGACAAACCACCCCTAAAAGGGGTGTGGTCAGGGTCATATGACCCATTTTAAATTTCACACCCGCAATCATATCTCCAGAACGGCTGCAGCGACTCGCCAAATTTCGTTTGCAGGTAGAATATATCAAGTGCTAATCTTGGGATGACAGCCTACCCGATAGTGGTCGTGGTCAGAGTCACGTAACCCGTTTTTTAAATTTTGCTCCAATTATACTTTTAAAATGGTGAAGCTAGGTACTTTGAATTTCGCAGGATGATTGACACACAGGAGTACTAGTGCATGCACGATACATATTACCCCTAAAAGTGATTAGTCATGTGACGTCTTTGAATTGGGATATAAGTAACAATATCTCATTAATGGTGCAAGAGCTGCAATGCAACACTAATAGGAAATCGTATGTGGCCTATCGAATGGCACCATTGCCAATGCTCATAAAGGTCACTTTTGCTGCTTGAAACCTTTCCAACTCTCACAGATCATGAAACAGCACAAAATTTACTAACTAGCACGTCGTGCGGTCCCTCTGTGGTAGCTGAGCTTCTTGTACTACAACTAACCGACCGAACCGCAGGGAAGTATGAAAAATAAACCAGTTACAAACTAGTCAGTACTAGCAGCGGTATCATAAAACTCTCCAGTTACATATTTATGTGCAGACAGAAAGACAACCATTTTATAGTCATGACACTGATCAACCTGTGAGAACAGGCGCCTCAGTTACTAACTGCAGGAGGTTGTTGGTACAAAGTTTCACCACCTCCATGCCGCTGATGATGGCAACTAGCACATTCAAGTAAGTAAAGTAAGTTAGTTGGAGTACGTCCCCTTTCAGCACAAATATGGCTATATCAGAGATAAAAGGTCAGGGGTGGAGAGCTATCCCTACCCAGTGAAGGAAGGCCAGCGATATATTAACCTCAACCCTGGCCGCCTTTCTGTTCAGCAGCCACCCAAAAATGGAAAGGGATCGAGAGGCTCATTTAAATTATTACCCAATCACCTACAACATGGGAAGACAAGACAACTATCGCACCGCAAGACATAACTAAACCAAATACAGCAAAACACCAGAATAAATCTTAACTAAGCAATACAGATAACACAAAATGAACGGAACTAACTAAATCCAGGTCTGATCACCTCCTACGACCTCCGGCCTGAAAAAAGAGTGGTGACTATTCTGGTAGAAAGGCAATGGATGGACAAAAGAAAATAGCTAAAGCAAACGAGAAAAGGAAAACGGGAAAAAGTAAAAAACAGAAAAGATGAGGAAGTGAACGGAGAATGGAAGAAAAAAGACAGGAAAGGAAGTACTGGTACCTCAGCCCCATGTGGGGTGTAGTCTTAGTGACAATGGAGTTATTCATAGGCTGAGTTGTCCTATGTTACGTGAAAGCGGACCGGCTGGGATTTGAAACTGCAACCTGTCAGTCACAAATCCAATGCCTACCGCAGCACCAACACGCAACATGATGTTAGGCAGCAAGCATACGCTAGGGTTCACCTCAACGGAGTTAACCATGCCATCTACATACTGTCTACAGAATGTGTGCACTACTAAGCAATCAACAAGTGACTTACAGCTCAAAGACTAAAAAGATGCAGGCATTGTTGATGAAAGTGTCATGTAGCTCAACTAAGCACGAACAAAATACACAACAATCCACATTAGAATGAATTTTCATTAAACGTAGCTGATGGAAACAAATTTCAAAAGAGCGTAAATTAGTATACCAAATAAACTGACTTCATTTGCACTGTTACGAAAGCAAGATATGAATGTAGCTTCTCAATGAATGCGAAGTGATTATAATAAACAGCTCACAATCGTTTTATGACTAACATGTTAAATTGTTAATAAGAACATTTGCATATTAGTAAAACTTAACATCTAAAAGGCACCTGCACTACATTTTAAGAAAAATAATTAAATTCTTATGTATGTTGTGCTCACACACAAATTATGTCATAAATTAAATATACCTAAGTACACGATAAGTAAGTTCAATATTCATACACTGCATCATCTACATGTCTACACATATCAGTTTATCAAACTGCTGATGGACAGAAGGTTATTTCACTTCATATATGGTACTTTTACAGGATATCTATAGTGCCAGAATCAACTTCTAAGATAAAGCCTATCTTGAAGCTGAAACTGTGGACATTTCTGCTACGCAAACTGTAGGTTCCACACCAGGAATGGATGTGGACATCTGAGTCCACAAGCTACGGACAGTTGTGGATTGCAGAAGCCATAAAATAAGCACTTGTTGACAGAGGATACTGGTCCTAATAGGTGACTGGGCATAATTTTGATATGGCTTGATTTACAGGATTGTGTCTGTCAACCAGAGAATCATTCGCTGGTGGAAGGGACAATAATCGATTTATGTCGACTGTTCAACATCAGCAATGTCGAGAACTGCAGAAGTATAATTTGATAATATTAATATATTAATAAACCTGCCATTTTCCTGGCAGTGAAATAAGGCCAGAGTTCGCCGTGAAAGTCCAATAATAACACTCGAGCAGTTGCTGTCGTTATTTACCAGCGAGAGTGTGCAGAGGTCAAGTTACAACTGCCGCAGAGACATTTAAGGTTCCAGGTACCTTAATGGTGAGACCACAGCAACAGCCATGCTGCAGCCGTCTTGATTCTCATGGCTGTCTGCTCCAGACTTATCAATTGCTATCGCCTCTCCTCCCACAGATTACATGACTGCTAAGTTCCACAGAGAACAGAATGTCGCTAGTGTAGTAGACAAACTGCCGCAGTCCACGGCCGTCATGCTTGTGTGAAGTTGTGTCTACTGCCTCTTGCCCCTTCCACCAGAATACTCTTCCTTCTAGACATGACCTCGTCATGCGACCGCTGATAATCACTCTGTTTAGGTAATGCCGCAATGCCCCACGGGCGGTGGCGTTACATTGCACAAGCGATTGCGGCGGGCGCCTGAATGGATGGTAATTAGCTATAAATGGTCACACGCCAATGGCTGCTTGAAAGCCTTCGACTATGCCCCAGTTTTGTCCATCTGTCTAAACATCCAAGGGCGTTCGTTACATGCACCTCAGTGCCTCACGTATGCCATGCCGAGGTGCGTGGTTACTTTGTACTGGGTTGAGTAGAACAGGTGTATATTACACAGGTGTAAGTAAATTTATAGAATTTATCATCAAGAACCTCTAACATGCTGAATGCATTAGTATCGACTGAACAGCTACGTTTTAAGCAAACGTCTAAAACAGTCTGCAATGATGGTTGGGTCCCGGATGAAATCCGGGAGACAGTTCCAACTTCCAGACTTTGGGGCCAGCAAGTGAAAAGGTCCGACGGCCCTAAGTGTTGAGCCGGTAGCAAGGTACTGCAAATAGTTGACGTTGGCTAACTTGGCAGAACGCAGGTGCTGCCGAGTGTCGACACCGGCGGCCGGAACGCAGTAGTCCGACAGGTACGGTGGTGCGCAGCCATTCAAACGCTGGTAACTGTCACTGCCAGCTTGAAAAACACCCGGTCAGGGATATCAAGCCAGTCAATTTCGTCACTGCGGTATATGACCCAGGCCATGGTCAAACTTCCAAGTGCCGGTGACGACACGCGCAGCAGCGTTCAACACACGCTGTAACTTGTCCGTTACTGTCCTTGGTGCACCAGCAAGTGCAGTGCGCGTATTATATTCGAATTTTTCCGGGATATCTCCCAAAAACACAGAAAATAAAGAGCAATCAGCTGACTTACTAATGTGCGGTTGTCCTGCGCAGACTTTGAGAATATCCACCTCTTTCATCGTCGACTTACGAAGCTCTTCTATTTCCTCGTCCACTGCTACAGATGCTGGGCCATCATCCGGACACTCGCTGTCAGTTATCTCAAATATCTTCACTGCATACTGCCGGCCTGTAGACTTCTCAATACACCGCCGAACGGTGCTGCTAACTCCCCTACAGACACATAGTTGTGGTTGCAAGGCTCACTGCAGCTCCAAGGTTACATGTCCAATTCCCAACCATGATTCTATTATGCAACTACAAATGGACAAAAGCACATGATGCTACTGCAAACTAGAAGAAGCCAGCACTCACAAGAGTGCAAACATGCCAGAACTGATTTTTGTGCCTCGTGGCCTTGATCATTTGACCCCAAAATAAATGGCTTTGCAGGACTCATGGTGTACTATTTCTACATGAAGTTTGGTGATCCTAGCTGCAGTGGTTTTTGAGATATCGTGCAGAAATAGACAAAAACATAAACAGACAGACAAATGCCACTGAAAACCCTATTCCCCTTACTACCATCAGCGCAGATAATTAAACAGCATAGCTATATTGACAGATAAGGCCAAGAGAAACAGTTAAACACCAACTTTCCGAGGACTTCTCGGATATCATACAATGCGTAGAATTCTGCAGCAACGTTCACGTCAGGCAGCTCATCATGCATCTTTCTTTCACTATTCGGTGACCTTGCAACCATGATGGACCTGGCACAACCAAAACCACATAAGATCATCACTTATGTCCAGCTGGTATTAATTAACACCTGTAGCTAATGTTGGCAATTGCAACTCTAACTATGACTGAAATAATTCATGACATAAAATTCTCTCATGCTGAAATAAAATTTGTCAACATCAGAGAAATTTTATTTCATAATTGTAAGCAGACCTTAAATGAATCTCAAAGAATTTTAATCACATTGAAAGACTTTCAAAAGCCTTTCAGGTAAACTGAGCACATTTGAAGACATTCATGATCTGACACTCTTAAGGCAATTAATGATTAATGCATAATGATGCAACACTATATATTGTGTCTGACGTACACATTTCAATGAAAGTGAAATTTTTAAAAAAACTATGACTGACAAACCTGCCCACGTGGCTGAGTGGTCAGTGCACTTGGCCGCCATGCACAGTAGAGCATGACGCACTCACTGGCCGAGGTTCACATCTCAGCCCGGGCGCATCCGCCTACCAAAGAATTATGTCTAATAATTCCTATGCACATGATGAACAGGGAGTTAATCACGGGCAGGTAAGAGGGTTTGACTGTGTCCTCATTCTTCTATAAACTGTGACCGTTGCTGATGCCTTGATTAGCAGCGTCAAGGTGTCAGCCGTGCCAACGTGACAGCCGCTGCAGACAGATGTGCCTAAATCCCCTGGCTAGGCGCTGAAGAAGTGTCTGTCGGTTTGTCAGTCAGTCTGTCACCTAGAGAGCACTGCAAAAATGGCTGAAACGATCGAGATGCCGTTTGCGTCGACGATGCAAGTGGGCTCAGGGAAACACCTGTTGCATATAGCAGACCGCATCGGGCAAATGCTGTATTGTGTTCATTCAACATAACACACCCATCTAGTTTAAATCATACAGTCATACTTAATTCTAGGGGTTGGCTGGCTTAGCGATAATGTGCTGGATTGCAATTCAAGAGGTCTTGGTTAAACTCTTGGCTTGGGACACTAGGACAAAAATTAATAAAAACGTTAGTGATGAGCAGTGACAGCAATTGTAATTATTTGCTTATTTGCCATATATAATTTAATCTGTAGCTCAAGTATGTACGCAGTCATCATTGTTATTCGCCCAAAGGCGAATATTGCAAATACTCTAGGAGTCAAAAGAACGGCCTTCATGCGTTCGGCTGTAACTCTGCCAAAAGTGAACCGATTTGGATGAAATTTGGAAAATTGTGAGCCAAATGTTGGGGGCTCGTCCTGGCAGGTTTTTGGGCGTGATCTGCACAGTAGAGACAGTTTAAGAGGCAGCTGAATTTTTTTGTCATGCGAATAATGCACGGTTTCAGAGATTTACCATCAGAAAAATATAACGACATGTCAACACCGCAACGTCGATCGGTGTCGCCATGTAAACTTTCAGAACAGAATTGTGAAAATTTTACCAAAAGGGGGCGTTTTTCCAAAAAAACGCAAATATTTGCTTTAAAAATTTCCAGATCTTGCGACTTCAGGCCGTCATAACTCCATAATGATTACAAATGCCACAAACTCACGGTCAAATGTTCCCCCCCTACATGATGTCTAGTTTCCATTTTTACCGTTAGAATCAACTCAAAGTCTTTCCCCTGGGCTGTACGATGCGCACAAGAAAACATTTCCGGAAAGGATTAGCGCACGTTTACGATACGGCACAATGTAGGTACATAGCATGGCCTGATAACGTTGTCAGATCACGGACAGGTCATCCAATAAAATAATGTGAAACTGGGTCAATGCACAGGAAAGCAGACTGAATTGGAAACTGAAGGTAAGTAACATGGCAGATGCCAGATAACGCTGTAATCGCTCAGTCGCAGGCATGTGACACTAGATATCATCAAATGCAAGAACTAAACAGCTTGTGTCTCCACATACACTTCAACCCGTCTAGTCTTACAGCTGAATATGACTGCTGACTGCTGAAGTTGCTGAGATCTGTACAGTCGACTGCTCCAATAAATACCTGCTGTAGCCGTAGACAATAAGAATTTGGCTTCTCCACTGTGCACTCTGCCTATTGCTACGGACCAAGTAGCATGGTCTGTCACCTAGTGAGCTCTGCAAAATCGGCTGAAGCGTTCGAGATGCCGTTTGCATCGACGACGTGAGTGGGCACAGGAAAACACTTGCATATAGCAGACCGCTTCAGGTGAATACCGTATTGTGTTCATTAAACACAATACAGCATACGTGTTCTCTATAAACTGTGACCGTTGCTGACACCTTGATTAGCAGCGTCAATGATGTTAGCCGCGCCGGCGTGGGCTAAAGCAAATAGATTTGGCTGCCCACTCGCTGGTGCAACACACAACACCAGTCAGGGCTAAGCCACACAGTATGCCATGTCTAGAAGGAGCACACTAAAAATACCCGACAAGCTGTTCACTTCCTACTAACCCAGCCTTCCCTGCACTCACGCACACATCCGCACACACCTACCAATTCCTCTCCTCTCCCTGGGCTAATACACTGGACCATTACGTGGTCTCAGTGCCAAGGTCCAGAAGTAGGCTGGACCTCTGCCCACAATAAAGAAAGAAAGAAAAGCATCATTCACAGAAAAGTATCTCGTATTTTTGGCAGCCTAGTAATAGGCTTGCTACTTCCGTATTAGTGGCCTACCATTTCTGTGTTGCTGAGTTCTGACGCAGTTTGTCTGCATGTTGTTTTGGATTAAAAATTGTAAAAAATATCTTTGTTTTGTGTGCAAAACGGGCAATCTGTAAGCGAACTGTCCAGGCAGTAGGCGAAATGTCTAGTAGGCGAACTGTCCAGTAGGCGAAGTGTCCCGTAGGCGAAGTGTCCAATTACCGAGCTGCGTAATAATAATAATAATCCGATTTGTAAAGCGCCAGAATGTCAAAAGACTTCCGTGGCGTGGAGTACAGCTAAATAAGCAATTATCTGCCCCACCCACAAACCCTACTGCGCACCTCCGCAGAAAATTCCTTTTATTTGGGTTACTGTGTCAGTTAGGGTCAGTGTTACGGTTAGGGTCAGTTTAGTTTGACTGCTTAGTGGTAGTAGTTTGGTTGCGTAATGTCTCACCATCTGGTGAATGAATTAATAAATCTGCCACGAATTGCACCTATAACTTGTGCTGGGGTGCAGTAATAATACACGCCGACGTCTTGGCTAACACGCACCTTGTATTGTTATGGAAATTTTATTATGTCAGCTGATACGAGCTTTCGCATTACGCAGGCAACAAATGATTCACGAAATGAACAACGAGCTGCCTGCTTGGCTGCAGGTACGACTGTTACATATTCAAATTACTACACATTTCGAACTAGGATCTATACAAAGTGAAAAAAAAAATCTATAAAATGTCAAAGTTGCCCCAGTTCCCCCAACGACAAACAAAAAACATAGATACACTCGCGGTGAATAAGACCATAGAAACACAATGTATCACTAATTGAACTTGAATTCGTACGTAAGTCATGTCGTCAATATTGTATATCGGACGTAGGTGAGAGTTACTTTCTGTCTCCGTCTCAGCTGTCGCTGACAAAACCCGCGTGACCAGTGTTTTATCCAGGCACCTTTTGGGGGAAGTTTCCCCCCAAACATCGAAACCTGAAGTTGCAAGACCTGGAAATTCTGTGAGCAATTTTTGCGTTTTTTTGAAAACGACCCCTTATGGTCAATTTTTCAAAATTCTGTTCCAAAAGTTTGTACTGCCTCACCGATCGATGTTGCTGTGTTCAAATGTCGTAAAATTTATCCGACGTGAAATCGGCGAAATCGTGCGTTATTTACCTGACCAAAAATATTTGGCTGCCTCTAAAACTGTCGCTACTGCTCGGATCGTGCCCAAAATCTGCCAGGGCCAACCCCCAACAGTGCTCCTGCTCCAGATTTATCCAAATGCGTTCACGTTCGGCGGAGTAATAGTCGAACGCGTCAACGCCGTTTTTTGCCCTGTAGAGTGTTTCCATAATTCGCCCGAAGCTATGCTTCGCTTAGGGTGAATAAAAATTAGTTCTGCAGCCCTGGTAATCTGTAAATGACATGAGCCACAGCCTAGCTTCCGCAGGCAAAATAAAACAGCTTCAAATTTCAATAGGCCCTAGATAATCGTTATTCACAAAATTATTTAAAGGATAATGGCTAAACTAAATTTTGGGCAATAGGCTAAGTGATAATATCCTGGAAATGGTGCAACAGAGCGACATAGCGGTAATGGCACACTAATAGGAAACCGTATGTGGCACTGAGTACTGTACTGTTAATAAATCTTGCTATAGGCCTAGTTTACGTATATAACTGTAATGTCAATTATGTCAGCTACATAAAGTGACAATGAAGAGTCCGGAGTAAAGGACAAGGCGAAAGCTGCCATTCGCAGTGTGATACTAAAGAAAGCAGTTCTTAGTGAATTGTCTTGCAACTATGTTGATAACAAGAATTAGCGACTAATTTCGAGTAGCCTAACTGCAGACACCCACTATGTAAAATAATCTAATATTAACTAGAAACCGTAAGAAACAACCCTGTGCAAAACTGGCAGGATGGCCAGCTACACGCCTCAATTTTTTTTTTAGTTTTGGGGATCCTTTACCCACTCACCATCCAGTTCCAGGGGAAACTTTTGCATGTTATATGGGGTGCCATTCTCAGCCAAAGTTTATCCTGTGGGGTGAAAACCACAGAAAAACCGCGATTTAGACTAATTTTTCAAATTTGAATGCTCACATACTCATCACCCAAATCAATCCGGGCCAAACTTCAAACTTGGTATGCGAGAGTAGACTCACAATCTATGCTTACGTGTGAAATTTCATCTGGAGCGCCAGTTTATTGTGTCGTCAGGTCTTTGCGGGCGAGAACATCCAAATTTGGCCGTATTTTCAACGTGCAATATCCGGTAGCATAGGCGACGGAACGGGCTCCCTCACTTTTTCAAAGCGGAGCCTGCAGACCCCGTCACTTTTGCATTAGTTATTGTGTTGCCAACAGTGTAACAGACAATCTCATTGTCAGATACTGATATTACACTGGTACTATTGTTGTGTAAAACCTACAAGTGAGCCACCTCTGCATAGATTTATGGGCGTCATCATATAAAGTGGGGAGCACAACCCCAATTTTTATCCGACTCTTTGCGCCAGAAAATGGACCTCTCAATTAGAACTTGCTTCCGAAGCCACTATGTGGTGGCGCCGAATAGCAACACACTGACAAAATCGAATCCGGATATACAACTGCAAATGGTAGACATTTTGTGAGATATGTGCAATTTAATCTTGATTAAGTTAATTACAGAGATGACTGAGTGAGTGATTGACTGAGTTAAGATTTCGCGTCCCACTCGACACAAAATAGGTCATTTCAGAGACGTTCTTCCCAGCCAATCTCTAGGTAAGTACTGAAGAAACTAAACCCAAAAAAACACAACGACAGCAAGCAATACCAGTACAAAATGACCTAAGCTAACATGAAAGAACACGCAAAAGATAAAACCTAAATAAATGCACAAAAAAAATCTAAATCTGATTAACATAGAAAAATGTAAGAACTGCTCATTTGTCTGTGCGTACTGTCGTACACAACACAGCACAGAGCAGTTCTGATTATCTTCCCTCTTATCCTCCTGACAAGCATCAGAGCTCAGATGCTGTCCATTGGAGGGGAGGGGGATTACAGAGATGAAACTTCTTAAGCAATGATTCCTCGCAGCAGCATCTCAGACGACAAAGACTGCCGATAACGATTTGCCATGCCTTGCATGTACTGCCATAAATCTCCGACCGTCCATTCTGCATCCACAGCTGCCTTGTGTGCCTAAAAATAAAAAACATATAATAATGCCCGTTAAAAATAAGCAATGACATAGGCTTAAACAAAGATCTTTGAGTGGGACTAGACAACTCAAGCTATTGTATACTGTGAGTCAAAAAAACCAATATACTTAACTTTCGATCACGGCTTGGGCAAACGTAGACCAATTTTTCCAGCCCGACGCTATGCTAGCGTGGTATATGCTGTCGTCGTGTGTCTGTCAGTCAGTCCGTCCGTCCGTCTTTCCGTTCGTCACAAGCCGGCACTGTATCAAAACGGCTAAACGTATAATAACGCAAATAAATCCGTACAATAGCCCATAGAGGGACTCTAGTTTTCCGACGCTAAAAGTTTAGGCGACATTCCAACGGGGTCACCCCCAACGGGGGCGCCAAACAGAGGTGGGGTAGGTTAAAATCGGCGATTTTCCACCAATATCTCGCTAAATCTCAGAAACCGTGCAAGATAGGGACATACATGTAGTTACTATGGAAGGCTAATAAGAACTCGTATGCGCTCTATCAAATGGCGCTAATTCCAATGACCTTGACCTAACTACCCCAAACCACCCAATTTTCGATATTTTGTATCACCTTTCGTATCTTTGTAGTGGGTGAAGTTAGTAACTTCAAATATGGTAGGCAGGTTTACCGTAGCAAGACGTAACTCGCGGATGACAAAACATTTCTGAAGGCGGCGTAATTAGGCCATTTAAATATTGGTGTGCACCACTGACAGTAGCAGGAATAGGTTGTTATTAGCACAAAAAAGGTCACGACCCCTACCAGCCACGGTCAAGGTCGTATTTAACCTTGCATCAATCTTCCACTGCACGCATTAACTAGTTGGTCATCAGTTCATTAACTCACGCTGCAGGGTACCATCCCGCGGCGCATCACCGTTCGACACACATCACGCTGATGTGCACCTGCCACACGGCACCCTTTCTCTAAGACTGTGTCCAGTGCTCACAGTCTGTCCGCCCGTCCGTTTGTTCCAACAAATTCGATGTTCTACCAAGAGGACTAAAGACAGTGATGGAAACATCATTGTACCATAGCATAAAAACGCTAGTCCTATTTATCACACATATTCTTGCTATTTACGCCATCTTCACTGTATTTTACCATTTTATTAGTAGAGGCCTATTTGCACTGTATATCAACCAATCAGACGCCATCTGTCGCCCAGCAGACCTAGGTTTTCACTCACCATTTCAGTATATAAGTCTAAACATTTCAGGTAATTAATCTCTATTTTTCATTTATTTGTGCAAAATTCGGTTTAATTCAGGGTAAATATTTTAAAATAATTTTCATGTATTTACTAGGAAATTACTACTAATCCGATTTAAGTAATTTTTAGCTACCAGTTACACATATTGTTTTATTTTCAGTTTGTCTGCCACTCTTTTCTCTGTTACCACACCGTTCTTGT
>Ga0209780_1001330_pt1 | contig 16029 bp, 10 predicted proteins | sample WorMetexBAHAMAS2_FD_187384 | JGI IMG/M metagenome (GOLD analysis project Ga0209780, IMG submission 187384) | Marine gutless worms symbiont microbial communities from Max Planck institute for Marine Microbiology, Germany - Inanidrilus exumae... | ecosystem: Host-associated > Annelida > Digestive... | reverse complement strand
GCTCTTAGCTAAGCCCCCTGCTCAGGGGGTAGTGTGGTGGTAGACTGAAGGAGGGGATAAGGAAAAGTGGTAATAGGTGACAGGGAGCCCCCAGCTTTCTCAAACTACTTTAAGCACTGGCGGTAGGCTTGTTCAAAGTGATAAGCATAAATATAATATATAACTACTTTTCACCTACTGCCTAATTATCTATTGTCTAACCACTTCTTCTGTTGCTGCGGTAACAAATGTTAATGATCTTATGACTTGTGTGTCACTGTTTAGACGCAATTCAAATTTAGTCAGTATTAATCGCTGCCGTCAAAAATTTTCGCATTAGCAACGTTAGGTGGAATAAAGTAAAAAAGCTCTGAAGTACGATACGATAAGGAGGGGCGTCGCGCGGTCCCTCTGCAAATAACTATTTGTCCAATGTATCTGCCGAACTGTTAGCAAACGTCTCTGTTCTAAAAGACTTTTTACTGTTTAGAGATAAACCAGAACTTTGTTCCGATAATTATGTTTAATACGGACGATATTACGTGTTTTATTACGGCTTTATGCACCGGCTGATTACGTGATTCGTTTCGTCTTTTGGTTTTATTTCTGATTCTTTTGTGTGTGTGTGTGTATTTCTGTGTCTTTTTGTGTCTGTATTTGTTTTCTTTTTACTTGTACTTTATGTACGATTTAATAATAAATAAATAAATACGATACAGTAGATTTACGTGCGCTCAAAAGCTGACGAGATGGCCAGCTTAGTGGGTATTGACTACTGAAAAGAAGTTATGAAATGTGGGCCTATTTAACTACTTGTAGCATCTAGCTTCTCTTCGAAGTAGTTAGTTTAATACCTACTTTTAATCACTGCAAGTAATTGAACTTCTAGAGTACAGTTAGCTATTAATGGTTAACTGCTGCCGACAGCGAATAAACTTCATCAGTAGATGGCGGCAACGGGGGCGAAGTCTACCGTCCCTGACTGCATATTGTCGATTCGTATGCTTTTGTGATGCGTTGATGCATTATTCCGTAAAAACTACATTACATGTTACACATTGACCGCATGTAACAGTGGCATCTCGAACTAGCAAATGTTTTGGCCTCATACGGCGTGTCAGTTGCAACGGTCATTTTTCATGTAATCTGGACAGACGGAATAGGAGCAGAGCAAGCGACATTGTGGAAGTAGATAGACCGCCGTGGGGAGAGTTTCAATTGGGCCGCGATATGCTGACGCCGGTCCTGGTAACGAACAGTGTAAAATTGAAAATGTCTCGGAAATAGTGCAAGACCGAGACGCTATTGCTACAGACCACTTTACAGGAAGTGATGATATACGGCGTGTTGAATAGATCAATAGCATCGTTTCCAATGACCAAGAAAGACCTTCGTTCACCGGATGAAATGCGATTGTTCATCCAGGTGTGCAGCGCACGACAAGCTTTCAACCGACACGGGGCGTCGCGCGGTCCCTCTGCAACAGCTGAGCCTCTTGTTAGGCGGACGCGTGTATCAGTGAGGACATAGTTATGGCCAGTCACTCGGAGCAGTTTATATGGATATTATTACACACGCCGCTGACGTGGAGTAGGGCGTTCAGTCGCGTCTGTTTGTTTGTCTGTCTGTCTGTTTGTCCGTCCGTGCTCTGAAAGAAAAACGGCTTGAGCTATCAGCACCAAAGTAGGTAGATAGTCCATGGCAGGACCTCGGCATGCACTGACCCTGAGGTCAAAAGGTCAAGGTCACAGAGGTATCAAGTGCACCTGGCGTGGGTACGCATGTTGATACGACTGCCTGTTTTCTAGTTAATATTATAGTTGAAGTTATGCATTTGTCGCGAGAGGATCCCGCAGACGTCGTCAGTAGCGCGTCTACGAGATTCGTCATCGGCGGCCAAACCAACTTAATTATTGCTTTCTCACGAAATCGGTTTTTCACGCAGCCGCTCGGTCGCTAGGTGGCGCTACGCATTCAATCACCGAGTCGATTTACAAATGCCACCTTGCACTCGTCGTCCCAACCCACTGCGTCGTGTGTGGTCTTGCAGATCTCTGGGCCCGATGTAGCCTTCTACCGAGCTGTAGCAGGCCTGTCATCGATACCGTCACAATCCGCACCGATTTGCAACTCCCCTTCTCAAGGTCCAAGAGAAATTTACTCTTTCTTGTACTTTAACTTAGCGTTAATATTAACCCTTTCGCTGCCGGCCGATATGGTCAAATTGCACACGTCCTCCCGTGTGCCAACCTAGCAGTTGTAGGCATGTGCCTATGGTGCCAGGCAGTGACACTGCATGTAACTAATGGAGTATAGGACGTATATACATACGTCATTATAAGGCAGCGAAGGGTAGTCAAAAATTCAGGGTTGGAAAACACGAACGTGAAATTACTTAGTTGGATAATGCGGGAAAAGTTGTTATGGAAAGCCAAAAGAACATCTAGTGATGCTGTCAATGGAAATTTGTTAAAACATTAGGTGCGCCTTGCGTACGGGTAGTATCATGAAAATGTCAATGTCGTTAAACTGTCATAATTTAAGGTCGTGTTAATATTATATCGATATCGAACATCTTTCAGTACTAAGCCAAGAGATTGGCTGGGAAGAACGTCTCTGAAATGACCTATTTTGTTTAGGGTGGGACGTAAAACCTTAACTCAGTCACTCGATATCGAACATCGTCAGATGACGCCGACTGACTTTCGTTACCACAATATGTGGCTGCTGAGATGGTCCCTCGGTCTGAACCAAGTCGTCGTATATGACGGACGCCCATCATGAAGATGAGCGCGCACGTTGATGTCGGCGTCATTGACTATTTCGGTTTCCGGTAATTATTGATCTCTGCGACGACGTCACTTGATGGACGTCGAGTATATCTGGACGCGACCGCCGGCTGTATGTGGTGTAACACCGCCGTGAAGACCGGCTTTGTCGCCATTAGTGTGACGCTGAAACATGGCAAACTAAAGCCGTCGCTACACCTACCAACTGAAATTCTTTCACGTCTTTCAGCTGCCCCGCGCAGCAGTCGACCGCGCGTGTTCCGCAAAATAATAATTTTTCTTTCACGCGTACTCTCTCCGCGAAACGTTTCCGGTCGCCATTTTTCTGTTACTACATTGGAAATGTTTCATTGCTTCTCCGTGTTGATAATGTTACTAATTAATTTAACTACTTTATTTATTAGCTTGCAAAACTATAGCATTTTAAAATCAAAGCTGTCGTTTGTCATAATTATTACTGGCCCACCTACACATAGTGTAGGGGCCAGTATTGTTTTGCTCTGGCGTCCGTTGTCGTCTGTCGGGGTCTGTAACACTCCAGGGCGGGCCTGCAGGCGGCTTCACCCGTCATGCCGCCTGCAGTCTAATTATAGCTCCACGGTAATACTGCACGGCGGGCCAGTAGTGTTACGTCCCGTTAGGGCGTCACCTTGTTAACATCTGTGACGTCACGTGCCACTATGTTGCTGAGCGGGATATAAGCTACTTCTTACTGACGTAGCAAGCGAAAGGTCTTTATTTTTATCGCACGTCAGCATAACACAGCTATGAAGAGCGCGATACTAACAACATATTCTTGTCCGTCCGTCCGTCCGTCTGTCTGTCCGTCCGTCCGTCCATCAGTCGCAGTTATTGCGATGATAAAGACTGAGCGCGTAGTCAACGCTGCATGGTTTCGTATTGCTCAGAGACTGTCGAATAACATGACAAGACGGCGATGAGACCTTTTGTCAACTTACTGTGGACATTTGTTATGACAAGTGTCATTAGTGTACTGATGAAAGCACTTTACGTGTAGACTGTTAATCGCGATGAGGTAGGTAAAAAAAGGTAAAGTTCTCCCATACTCGTTACCGAGCGTTGGGGCCGGAGCTGATCCCGGTGTATAGGCAGTCAGCCCGCAGGTGACTTGAAGCCATCCACCCTTCGGTAGGCTGCCATTACTTTTTGTCAGGCCTGCGGTTACCTTCGAAGAGCGTCACCGCCTATCGGCCGGACCAAATTGTACTGCTTGTTGACAGAGGCACATGCGTGTGAGCAGCTTGCCCAAGGCTGTTACCTGGAAGCGGACCGGCCGAGATTCGAACCCGCGACCTTTAGGATCGCGAGCGAACGCTCTACCGTTAAGCCACACAGGGCACCCGATTAAATAGGTAGATAGGTGTAATTGAGATGGATGAAGTCGACTATTTCAGCGTTGTTTGTCGGTGTCGTTGAGATGCTGAACGTCGTGCGCCTTGCACGTTAATGCACCTGTCAGGTCGTCAGAGCGAAGCGAGTATCCAAACCGTCACACTTAACGGTAGGCGCGTAGCGCACACTGCGTCACACAGTAGCCGTGGCGCTGGCACCTTGCGGCGGTGTATAGGGCATGCGCCCGACGACCGTGATGTCATGTTTTACGGTCTATAATTAGCGATATTCTTCGTGTCGACAACATGGAGGTCACTGCCGCTGTCATGGACGCCTCCGGTGCACTGCGCACGCTCTACGATCCACCGAGCACGTCTGATCGTGTATTCTGGCTGCAAAGAAACCTTCTACTGTAAAAGCCATCGCTCATTCGAGGTCGCACCAACCATTTTAGCAACATGCATGATGCATGTTTGATGCTGCCGTATGCCGATTATAAATGTGGGCTACTAAGCTGCTACTATCCATATCTACCATCGCTCTTTATTATTATTATTATTATTATTATTATTTAACCAGAAAGCTGATACTTGTTTCCGCCCCACGGTGGATGGAAGGCTGAGTTTACCTACACTAAGCATAGCAGTAAGACTATAATATCACAGTGGCTGTTGTCAGAAACACACGACCGTCCACAGATGACTTTCCGCGTGTCGTCTATTACAGTTTTTACTCGCACAACGCTTTGCTAGCACGGGGTGTGTTGTGACCCTCGTGTGTGTGTGTGTGTGTGTGTGTGTGTGTGTGTGTCTATTTGTCTGTACCTCCGCTTATCTTGTACTGTGTTACACAGGAATTCGCGTGTCTTCAAAATCAAAAATAAAGAACTTTATCCCAAACTCTAGACTTAGAAAATGTCGTAACTGCACGTCGACCATCACAAGTGTTGTCAACTTAGGTGGACGCTCAGTGTGATAAACTGGCGACGGTCGTCGGTCGCCAGTTATCACACCGAGCGTCCAGTGACCTTTGTTTACAACACTATGGGCGCGAGGCAGCACGTCGCGCGGGTCTGTCAGCGGCAGCTGAGAATAGACTTGTGGTCAACACTGCACGCTGCTTGCTCCAGTACCTTAGTGTGAGTTTGTAGATATGTCGGCCATTGAAAGTACACTTCAGTGCAGATTTTGCAAATAAACAAGAACATTCTCGCACGGTGGGACCCCACACGGCTTCGATGTCTGACACCATATGACAGTATTTGTGACTACAAAGTTTCTCTTTTCTTTTTATTCTCAATATAAATGTTTAAAACGTATAAATCAACGATCGTTCAGTGTCAATGTTCCGCTCCAACGCCCACAGCGGTCTCTGGCGTCCAATCGTTCCACCCGCCCGCAGCACTCAGCTGGCCAGTGATGTCACGTGACTGTGGCCAACTGCGAGGCCGTCACACATCATATATGCGGCTTCGGAGTTGACGTCCAAGCCGTCTTGATGTTTTGTCTTCTCACCTCGTCTAGCTATGAGTTTGCTGTGCACGTGACACGTAATGGCTTTGAGGGTACAGCTGTAAAGTAGTTCTATTGTCGGTTTGTCACACATCTCACCGACATATTTCGCCAACAAACAAAGACCGTCTGACTGATTAATGTTTTTTTCACTCTGCAACTGAAACTGGTTGACAGGAAGAAGCATTGTTCCAGCTTCAGTTCGTCGTAATCCGTATCCATCACGTGTCAATCATTCACTTTCTCGTAATTTTCCGCCATCCGTACGTTACTCCATCGCTGTTATATTCCTGCACATGACTGTCGGGCCATAATGTAGACTGGCTGCGTCGCATTCTGCCCCCTGGTGAGTCACGGTGAGTATGCCGACGGGACGGATAGACGGACGGACGGACGCCACGCCATTACATTACGCTTTCCGCTAAAGGTGGCCAGTGTAATATGGAAGTGAATCCGACTGATTTCATGCGCTGTCCGACCTTTCTTCAATTTCTCTTGCTCGACCGTTTTTACCGCTCGACGCTGTTGCAAAGCGTGGCATTTGCTGTCGTAATTCTGTCCGTCCTTCCGTCTGTCACTCTCATGCTCTGTGTCGAAACGACTGAACACATAGCTAAGTCATTCGGATTCTCTCAGTACAGATCTTATACGAGTGATCGAGATTCTTACGTGAAGTCCATGCACCAGCGATATTTTAATACACGTCGGAAGAAAACCTTGCGATTTTCGACCGATATCTCGCCCGGAAACACGATATACACATAATTGCTGTAGAACGCCAATAGGAAGTCGTAGTCTATCGAATCGTGTCTTTGACGGTGATTATCAGTTATTTTCTACATTTATTTCAGACGCTGAATGCTTTTCATGAAAAAACATGAAATGCAGCGTTTTGCTTTCGGCCATTGTAAAAAAACATTTATATGTAATAAGAATCGTTATACTTTACGATATTAAATGCTAAATTTAAAAAATCAACTGTTGTCATGTTAATTACAAAAATGTTCTTTTACTCTTCTTAGGTAATCATATTTCGCAAACATTCACAATTTGCGCAGACAAACACAATTGCTGTGTACTATAAGAGGCCTGGTAAGTCTCTGTAGCTTCTTAACTCAGTCTCAAGCTGCAAATAACAAACTGATGTCGGACATGTTTTTATTCAATATTTTTAATGATTTTATTGGGGGTATAAAACATGTTTTTAATGTTTTTTTCGAAATCTATGTTGTTTTGACGTTTTTCATGAGAAGTTTCATGAGAAGTCGTCTTCTTTCATTCGAATGAAACGAAACTAAGTAAAAAATGAATATGTACGTCTACCAAGATCATTCGTCGATTGACTTTTCCAGAGCGATATCACCTATTATTTTTCCATGGCCAATAACGCCATACGCTCTAACCACTTCAACTCGGTATAAAGTATCAGTTCTGTCGACTTTCTACTCATCTACAGAAACAACTGTTATGTTATTGTGCCAACTTATCTATACTCATAATTTAATGTGTGCCTAAAACAATATTTTTGTGGCCGCTATACGGTATATTTTTACCGCGCGACGTTATGCTAGCGCGGTATATGCTGTCGTCGTATGTCCGTCTGTCCGTCCCTCCGTCCGTCACAAGCGGCTGGGCACTGTACCGAAATGGCTAAACGTAGGATGACGCAAATAACGCCATACGATAAGCCCCGGGTTATCGTTTCCTGATGCCAAAGATCTCGGCGAAATTCCGACGGGGTCACCCTCAACGGGGGGAGCAAATAGATGTGGGGTAGGCACTGCAAATGTCGTGTGCTGATTGATACAGAGGTGTACTAGTGCATGAATGATAGACTACTGCCGTAATGGATGTGTTCAGGATCACGTGACTTCTTTAATTTTTGGGAAATAAGTGATAATATCTCGAAAACGGTGCAAGATAGAGACATACTTGCAGCGGAACACTAATAGGAAATCGTATGTGGCATATCGAATGGGACCATTGCCAATGCCCTTGAATGACCTTGAAGGTCACTTTTGCTCATTGAAATCTTTTATAACTCTCATGAGTCGTGAAACATAGCACGAATTTACTAACATAGCGCGTCGCGCGGTTCCTCTGCGGTAGCTGAGCTTTTTGTTGGCTTATTACAGATTTGATTGTTGTTTTAGATTTTATTTTGGTTGCAAGGAGAAAGGCGGCAGTTAGATGTATAGTCTGCAGTGCGTCAAGGGCGAATGCACATATCTCATACATAGTAATCTCACGTCTCGAGATACGATTAGTTGTTGTTAGCGCCGTTCCCGATGCGTCGCTCGCAACAGCGCTTCCACGAAGCTCGAAATGGATTTATGAAGTGGTCCTTGTGGGGCCGTCACGAAGTTTATGACGACCGGCGTTCATTGCTTCGAAGGCGGTCGAGTTGAGACGTCGGTGTGATACCAGACCACCCACGATGACTGCAGAGGAGACGGAGAGGCGACGTTACGATTCTCTTCGATGCGACGACAACTGCACGTCGGGGACTTGTTGCGACTGTCGTATAGTTCGACAGTCTTTTTCCCCATTTCTTCTCTTCAGCCACTGCCATCTACGTTACACCGATGTGATGGGTTAGCGGCGCACGACAAGACACTTCTCAAACATCGTGTCTAACATGGACAGCGAATTTTATAGCCTAAGTCCAAAATTGACGGATTTCACGAATAGTTCTCAAACCAAAGATCACGAAATTCCGATTTGAACGTTACATCGCAGTAGGTCCGAAAAAAACTCATCAGATGCCACAGATGATCATAACCGACTCAGTAGTTCGTTTGTAGCGCACAACATGGTCGCGTTTTTCTTGTCATCGGACTAGCAGTATTAAGCCCCATCCACACCAGCAACATTGTCGAAGCAACATTCGACTTTGTTGCCACAAACGGTAACAATGTCGAACGATTCTATTGTAAAATTTCGTCCTTTCGACAAAGTCGAAACAAATTGAACATATTCTTTCACCGGCGTTTGTTTGTCTGTTTATCCGCACAATACCTCAAAACCGGTGCAGCTAGGATCACCAAACTTCACACAAAAACTGTTCCATGATGAGTCCTGGAAACCCATTTATTTTAGGTCAAAAGGTCAAAGGTCAAGGTCACGATGCACAAAAAACATTTTAGGCGTGGGCTTTTGCACTCTTGTGAGTGCTGGCGTCTTCTAGTCTATCGCTGCAGTGTTTTAAGTTTTTCGCTCGCGCTATCGCTTGGCTATTCATCAGGACACTTGAAGCTCAATAGGTCGACTAAGTCGCCTTGTTGGCGGCATCTCGTTGCCTGTCATTGGTGGCGAACACATCGCGAGAACAAGTGCGTGGCGTGGTGATCGATTACGGGATACAGACGACGACGAACTACGTCCGTCCAGCGAGAACTAAATCCGCCGACGTCGGAGCTGTTGTTACTGTCACGTGGACGGATTTGAGCACTAGCCTAGTGTCTTCACGGTACAGTCCAGGTCGCAGGTGCGCGCTCCAGTCTGATCGATATTTAGGCTGCACGTAGGCTGGCACGCCGTTCACCAATCCACCCACAGACCTGTGAATCCACCGCCGTAGCCATCCTGAGAAAAGCCTCAGATAAATTATAGAGAGAGTTCGCGCTTCGATGTGTTTATGGTACCAGTTTCTTCATACCCAACTCACTTATTCCTTCGCTTATCACTTTTTCCTTGTTTGATTCACCACTCTGCTCATCCATAGCTCCCTATATCTTTCACTCTCGGCTTAAAACCTGCTCGTTTCGCAAATCATTTCCCCGTAGTTTCACCTCCCCCCGGACTGCCTTCACGGACTATCACCCGGACCGTTTTTTCTGATCTACCCGGTTTTTGTTTTTAGTTTCTTCCATATATTTTCGTTTTTGGTGCCGTGCGCTAGATTAAGCTGGCCCTTCTGTCAGCTTATGAGCTCACGTAAATATACCATCTCGTCTGGTATCTTATCGTATCGTATCGTGTGTCAGCGGCGACGCTTTGAGCGGTCGAGATTCAGCAGCAGAAATATCGGCTTCATAGATACGATACGATACGATACGATGCGATAGAAAGTCTTTAACGTGCGCTGAAAAGCTGACGGATAGCCAGTCACATGGATAACCGCACGGAACTAAAAAAAAACAAGTGGTCAAAGAATTTTGACAAAAGGCCGCATCGCAGGGGTGCATTTTTCACAGGGGCAATGTCGTGTTACACCGACCAGTCGGGAGCATTGCAGTCGGCTGCAGCAGTCCCGCTGTCATGCCGTTATTGACGGCTGTACGACTGGTGTCAAGTTGCAACCAAAGAGCTTGCAACAGAGCCCGACCGAAACGGAATTTTTGGCATATCTTGAGGTCAAAAACATCTCTGGTGGCAACGAATTTGGTTCTTTCTATGATGCATATCGTTACACAAACAACCGCCCCTAGATTTGGTCAGTAAAACACAACCCCCCATTTCTGAAATCGTGGGAGATTGGTCTCCCAACCCCCCTATTGGTAGACGCCCCAGCTCATATACAGTTAACCTTAACTGTAGGTTAACTCGTCGGCATGCAACGCTTCAGTGAAGGAAAGTGAGTTAGTTAAGTGACAGTTACAATTAGCTGAGCTAAGACGGCGATATTAATGTGAACTGCTGATGGTTGAACGCAGTGTCCGTCACGTCGTCGTTAACCGATGCTTCTGCCTGGGTAGGTCGCCTACTCGTTAATTTTTGCGATCGCCGAGCGGCGTCAATTCCCATACCAAGTTAACCGACCTAGCCGGCCATGACTGGTGCCAAGTATAACTAACTGTTCTCTCCATTAATCACCGAGTCGAGCTTCTGGCGCCAAACTGATGCTCGATATTTACTTTCCCGATGAGAAACATTGTAGCGACGTAGCACCATGTCTGCGGCGCAGCTGACTGTTGCTCGTTCGTGTCTAACGAAATCTTGTACTGTAAATATAACAAATCAACTAAATGTCTTCATTGCCGTCATAAAACCAAGCGGTATCGTCTCACTGGCGGGAAACGGTGAGTTACTGCGGTCATTATTATAACTTGACATTGTCGTTTGTTATTTATACTTCTTGTGTTTATTTTATTGGGTAGCGTCTTTGGTCTAGATCAACGAGGTTAACCTACGCTGAGCCCGGTTAGTACTGGGATCGGTGACCGTGTCCGGGTTCGAATCCCGGAAGCGGCACTTTATTTCGGTATGTAACCAACCACCCAGGTCGACTCAGCCTTCTACCCTCCGTGGGATGGTAAAATGAGTACCAGACAAAGGGCGGTGATGCTCTGCGGCTGGGGAGTAAAGGCAGGCATGGTGTAATTTGCAGGTAAAACTGTGTGATCCATGTCTGAGCGCATTAGAGGTAGTCACGTATACTTTACTTTACTTTGTTTCCGTGTATATTTTGTCTACCGTTATTGTAGTGTCGAATGGTGATTGTCGAATACATCGGAGTAGGCCTACGTGTCTCTGTTGCTTTTGTTCCGCTGTCTCCTCGTCTTTCTCCGGAGGTCTCAAGCGAAGATCGATATATTTCTAATCACAGTAGCGCGTGGCGGCCGATCACTGAGGTCTGGGCACTGCAGACCGGCCAGCCGGATCGAATTAATTGCTCGATTTAACATTGTCCGACGGAACGTCGCCCTCTTCCCACTGTGCACCGCGCGACGCGGACGCCGAGTCGTTTGTCTACTTGTGTGTGTGTGTGTGTGTGTGTCTGTGTGTGTTCGGCGGCGCACTTACCATTCACCGACACGGAAAACTCCGAGACAATAGGATTCCAATGATCCGGATACTATCCGGTCCGAAAGCGATCGCATTCCTCCGCGCCGGTATGATCGGAATCCGCGACCATTCACGTAGTAATGTCTGCGACTTCGTTCAATGGCTGCGGCTGCAGGGCTGTGCGAACAGACAAGTGTGAGACAATGACGAACTGCGCAACCCTCTGCATCGCCGCCACGTGTTGTAAATAAAGGTGGACTCTCAGTGTGATAAATGTGCGACGGTCGAGCCACGCTGAGTGTGTTAGATACACTGGTAAGCTATGCAAAAATGGACGAACCGATTGAGATGCTGTGGGGTGCTGACCCATGTGTGTGTCAAAAGAAACGTTATTCGATGAAATCAAGGTCGGACGAATCCATTCGCCACCGTGAGGGGTGACAGGATGGCGATGCGGCTGTTCGTCAAAATTCTTTGACCAGTCGTTAATAATAAGTGACATTCGTGTCTGTCCCCAGCAGCTACATACCTCGAAGCTATTCAACAATATTTAAATTGCGTGTTACCATTTTTTCTACGTATGTCTTAAGCCTATTGCCTGATAAACAGTGTGTCAGTGAAGGGGATCAAAAGTAATTTGCACAAAGTCAAACGTATTGTTCTGATTCTGACAAGCTGCGCTATCGCGAAGTAGTGCAAAACGGCTCTCTACAACGAATATCCACGTGGCCTAGGCCTGGTCAGCTAAAATATTCAAAATCCGCTGTGGTCTTCGAATTTATCGGATTTAAATTTCGTCGATTTCGACATTCGAGGACAGTTGCAGAAGATGTACCAAACTAGCATCCCCGGTGTGTACTAAACGCGCGCTCTGACGTGTGTGGAGGAACCGCGCGACGCTCTGCATCGCTGCCACGTGTTGTAAACAAAGGCGTACGTCGACTAACGAGAGTGTATGTCGTGGATTAGAAGTCCGGGCGACATCCAGTTCATCATACTTGGCCGATCAGTTCCGACTCAAATCAGACACCGAGGAGTGGCTCAGAGGAAGTAATTCTCCAGTTGATAAGATTCAAATGCCATGTTTACTGTATGCATTAGAGGCATGTCCATTAAATAAAACACAGCTGAGGTCATTAGAGTTTACCTTGAATAGGGTCCTCATGAAGGTCTTTCGAACTACGTCGATGGACGTAATTGCAGAGTGTCGATATTGGTTTGGCCTACTGGAAATGGAGACGCTGATTGCCAAGCGCAAGCAGAGGTTTATGACCAAATACGTTCAGTCTGACAACGTATTATGTCAACTGTTCGCTCATGTTGAGAGTGTGTAACATGTGGCAATTTACACATTATTTGTTTTTGTTGAAACGTGCCTTCTCTGTCGCTGCAACCGTCGCCTGCAACTGTTCTGATTGATGCGATGTGAACGCTGTAGCGTGGTTTGACGTACGTTCAATTTCAGTCTTATTCGACAACTCTGGCTTCACTTTTTATCTCTTTCGCACGCAAGTGGCGCCGTGTATTGGTTCCGTTGTGACTGTAAATCCTCCGATTACTTATACCGTTGAGTCCTCACTGCCGCTACACACGCAATGCGCCGCTGATGAACGACGTGACGAAATGAGAACACAACGCTGTTTCATTGCGCCACAGCACCATGCTGCGGACGTGCTGTTTGTGACCGAATAACAGTTATCACAGCGCATGCGCTGTATTATATGAGACTCCACATCCGGTCTAGAATTTTACCAGTCCACGTTAGTGATTTATTTCGCAGCGAGTATAACCACCGAGTATAACCACTGATCTATCTATGTGCTATGAGTGTGAGTCTAAGGCAAATCCTGTCGATATCAATCGTCATATAGGTCTAGCCATCAACTAACTGAACAAAATCTTCCAGTGGCACTGAGCGTCGCGCGGTGCCTCTGCGATTAGCCGAACCTCTTGTTTTAATCATTAAACGTGTTCTTTTTATGACAGTGTCAGCAGAGTCATTTTGTTTTCCGTCCGCCGCGTTCGCCCGTTCGTTCATTCGGACATATCTTGTTATATCACGATGTCTCATGAATGGTTTGAGCAATCTCCATGAAACTTACTGATGACCTATTTAAATCCGGGAGGTTAAATGTCAAACGTCAAGGTCACAGGAAACCGTCGAGGTGGCGAAGGCATCCATATCGACGCTGGGCTGTTGAATTCCATCTTCTAGTTCTGTAACTGTCAACATTTCGCTGCTCTGCGCACCAAAATAGATTCCGTTATCTTCTCGAGGACTTAAAGTAAGGGAGCTCGGGGGCTCAGCCCCCCAGCTCTTAGCTGAGTCCCCCCAGCTCAGGGGGAGTGGGGTGGTAGACTGAGGGATGGGATAAGGGAAAGGGGTAAGTGGTGAGAGAGCCCCCCCCCAGCTTTTCAAACTACTTTAAGCACTGAAGACTCATTCATGTCGCTGTAACTGAACGAAACTGAACTGACGCAGTAATGACCATGTTCAGAACTGCGAACTGCCAGTTCACTTTCGTACAGTCGCGACGATGTCAACGGCGGGGGGTGAGGGGAGTAACACAACGTCATAGTAATCAAAGGCATTGCGAAGCAGAAATGACGCAATCATCATGCACTATTAATGACCACGCTCGCTGCGGTGAGAGAAAATAATATTCCCAAAGGATCGACAGACCAACTGGCCATGAACCTTGACTCGAGACGGACAGCTGACGTGCGTTGCAGCTAAAACGTTCGGCGCCGAAGCCGCGCGCACTTGTTGTTGTTGTTGTCGTTGCTGATTTCAACGAGAGACATCGTGATGTACGAGCCGAACAGCAGCAATAGTTGATGCGGCAGTCGTTCGATTTTTCGTCTCGCGTTCCTTCTCGTCGCTGTCGTCGACGCGATGGTACTTGGTGACGGGCTCGAACAGCCGATCACAAAACGACCGCATCTCAGAGCGAACGCGCTTTACGAGTCGGTTTAACTGCGGTGATCGCGTCGTCGACTGACAGACGAGCGATGTCTGTCGACCAGACAGATGCTGATTGTGCTTTCAGCCGAGCGTCGCCATGGCAACGCGCACTTGCGTCGTCATGGCAACGGCACCGTTGACTAGTCACGCACAGCAAATGATGCGACTTTATAAAAATACCGAAGTTAGGAAACAAGGTAACATTTAGTGGTCTCGTGATGCGTCGTAATGTATCTGATTCATCAACACTTACGTGCTTACGAAGTATCATCTTTGCGGTACCAGCTGAATAAGTTGCAAGTTTATGACTGTTGCGAAATCGTCAATGAAACAGTGGCATACACAGAATTTCACAATGGAGGGACATCCATCCAACACTCAACAGGATTTTTGAAAAACAGTACAACTACCACTAGCAACTGCATAAAAATACAGTAGGCCTATAATAAAGGTCATTTATTAATATTTACATGGCAGTAACATTGATTTGGAAGTTTTAAAACTATTTAGGCTGTAGTTTGTGATTACAAAGTGTCATGGCGTCTAGTCAGCTAGTGCTGTCTAACTCGCTGTGTTGTTAACATGTCGTTTGGTAAGATATCATTACAACAGTGTTGAAATGTGTAGTAGGTGAGTTTTATAATGATGAGGAACTTATTGCTGCAAAAGAACAGCTGTTAGAGGATGTTAGACGTCTAGATCCACCGATGACTTTGCTTCATATTCCGACACGTCGTGAAGGCTCTTAAAGCAAATCTTTGTCAAGCACAACAGCGCGATCGCAAAACTATCGCTCCGATAGTTTTGACCGATAGGCCTACTATCGACTATCGGACTATCGTTTGTTTGCACTATCGTCCTAACCCTAGTCTTAAATGGTGTGGATCTGAATCGTCATGTTTAGCGAACTACTACAATCACTCCGATCATTTGCGGCTTGAGAATTCGAATCAACTTACTGCTTAGCCGTTTTGGTACACTACCGGCGTGTGACAGACGGACAGACGGACGGACAGACGGTCACGACGACAGCATAATTATACCGTGCTAGCATAGCGTCGTCGGTCGTTCAGTAGAAAGCTAAGGGGTTTGTTATGTGGTCGTAGTACGTAGTCGGCCAGCGATGTAACATCAGAGAAATATTCATTCGAGTTACTCTAGGCGAGAAATAGTCAACCGAATAGTTGCATTTACCATATGAAAGTACAAATTACAAGTGCCACTGGTACATCGATGCTGCGTCGGTTTCGTCCGATAACATTGACGCAATCGATCCGACAGAATCGTGTACACCGACCGTTCAGAGTGGTTTGATACTCGTACATGAGTTCGTGATGGCGACCGATTAATGACTGACGTCGCACAGTCGCGTTTCGGCGACGCGATAAACCGTGCACTGAACGACGTCAGATAGGACGGTCATTGTCGATGTTTACGACTCGGAACAGTTGCTCGCGACACAGACAATGTGACGGCGCATTTGTACAGTTGTACAGTTGTACTGAGCACGGATGGTCGCAGGCTATCATTGTCTCTCTGCAAGTCTCTGCATCTGCCCACCATTGCCGTCGACGATGCCGAGTTATAAGCTGGATGCGGTGATGCGGCAAAAACGACGCAACATGCCGCAACGCACCGCATCCGGCGTAAACAAACCTTTATTCATTTAACCTTAAGTTATTTATTTATTGTCGAAGGCTGGAGT
>Ga0209780_1001329_pt1 | contig 16030 bp, 6 predicted proteins | sample WorMetexBAHAMAS2_FD_187384 | JGI IMG/M metagenome (GOLD analysis project Ga0209780, IMG submission 187384) | Marine gutless worms symbiont microbial communities from Max Planck institute for Marine Microbiology, Germany - Inanidrilus exumae... | ecosystem: Host-associated > Annelida > Digestive... | reverse complement strand
ATGAGTCACCATGCCAAATTTCGCGAAGATCGGTCAAACCGTTCTGGAGATATGACCGATTTTCGATTTTTAAAGACGGCGGCCGTCAGCCATACTTTGATGTATTTTACGCCTGTTGGGACCACCCACGAAGAGTGTTTGGTGGTCTTTGTGACTGTGCAAAATTTGGTTGTAATCGGTGCAGTAATTTCGATAGTATTGAAATTTTAATATTTTGCACGTTAAGCTTGAAAATGCCTATTCACGCCCCCAAAATAGGGGTTTTTGGGGGATTTTAGCCCCAAAATGGGGAGCAGTATGAACGAGACCCCCAAAAGGCACATCCTTGGGCGGAAACACGTCGTATGACGTATAGATCGTCAATTTCGGTCCACATTTGCGGGCTGGGCGCGAGCCGAAGAATAAAGCAAAAAAACTAAAAAAATTTTTAAAATGGGTATACCTAAGAAACCACAACACGTGTTTTTTCACGTGTTCGCCCAGACCACCCACGTTGTCGCAGCGCCACATGGATTTGCATGTGTGAACATACCCGCGACCCAGTTACATATTCCAAGTTTCATCGAAATCCGTTCAAGGGTTTCGAAGCACCAGGGGGTCAAAATTTGGCCCTTCCCATTACTTTGGCTAGTCGCTTTTACAACAGCTTGTACTACCGTACAAGCCGTGATTCATTTACTCACCTCACCTATATACTGCTGCTACACTACCTTGGGAAACAAGTCACGTGCACAATGATAATTTTCAGACTGCACAACTAGTCTGAGTTCAAGTTCAATTACTACAGCAAGTGTTCAAAATGTCCTCCTTTTTTCGTTCACACAGGCCTGAAGTCTCTTCTGCCATTTGTCAATAGTACTGTCTGTGATGCTCTGTGATAAGCTACTCCACGTGTCGATCAAGTGCACTCTCAGAGCAGTGACGTCTTGAACTGGCATCTGACACATACAATCCTGCATCATCCCGTATATTTGACAGTCAACCAGATTAAGATCAGAACTATTCAGAGGCCAACTAACAAAGGTAGAGCATAAGGTTTTGTGCATCCACAGGCGACTTCACCCTGTCAGACCTTATGAACTAAGCCCAATGCAACAATTAATGTTTCCCAAGGTAGTGTACAGCAGGACGTTGGTGAAGTGGGTAAATCAGTAACTATTGTTGAAAATTACCTCAGTACACCGCGTGCCAAATATTATAGAAATCGGTCAACAACTGTAGAAACTATAGTCATATGAATAACGGGAAGATTTTTAAACCACAATGTATATATACATATTTTACCACACCCATAAAAACATTCACAGACATATGTAACGAATAAATTGCAATGTAGCCCAGACCTTTTGAGGCAGTCGCAGAGAACCTGGTAAGGCGTTGGCTGGCCAGACTTAATGCACAATTCTGCCACTCTCGGGTCCTCGATCTTTATGTCGTCAAAAAACTATCACAATCACAGTCAGATACAAATGTAGTGAAACCAGTATATGATATACGGCACTCTATCAGTACCTGAGTCAAGGCATAAGGCCAACTGTTTAAACTATCCATCAGTATAAGAACTTTTCAGCATAGTTTTTTTTACTATCAACATCAGATTTCACTATTTTTGTTTAACAGATCAACCCATATCTGGACAGCACATCTTCAATTGCTGGCAAAATACGTTAATGTTCAGATACATGTAAACATGTCGGAGGAAACTGAACAGCATGACAGTCCGCCTACCGAGACATCATCAAGGCTAATGTTTTCGTCCTTCAGTACTTTGTTCATCTCTGGAATGAGAATGCACAACGTGATTCGTGCTATATGCACACAAACACACACACGCATACAAACTAACGTAATTCATGCAGTATACATCACTCAATACATTTTGTATCAGTGTTCAAGAAAACGTGTGCAGCAACTCAAAAAACGTAAAGTCATGTTTTTATTATAAAAAACGTTAAAAATGTACATGTGTAATTTCAAAAACCACTTAATCACCACAGTTGTTAATACACATTACACAATTACTGAAAGTCACTAAGCGAAGTTTGTGACTAAACGTTTGCTAACGCATTATTACGACTTTTTTTTATACACCATTACAAAAAAACGTAAAAAAAGCTTTTTTAATCTGAAAATACAAAAAAAATATGTTTTCTCGAACATTGATTTGTATCAGTGTGCAAAGTGCTAATTTCGTTTTCATAACTTTACAGCAGAAAATCAACATTTCTAGATGCCATGGACTTTAGTCGCTCAGCTGTCGCTGACAAACCTGCACGAGGTGCTGTATCATGGCAAACAGCAAAATTTTAAAACAGTCACGTGACCATAACCACGCCCCTTTTGTGGGTGATATGTCATCCTGTAGCTTGAATTGATATAGCCTACCTGTGTACAAAATTTGACGACTTTAGGTTCAGCCGTTCCAGTAATATAATTGGAACACCCTAAACTTTTAATGGGTCACATGACCTGACCACGCCCCTATCAGGGACGGTTTGTCGTCCGTAGGACGTGACTTGCACATTCAGCCTATACATCAAATTTGAAGTCTTTGCGATCAACAATTACGAAGATGCATAAAGCAATGCAAAATGTAGAAACTGAGGTGGTTATGGGTCACCCAAGGTCATTAAAAACTTAACCATTCCATACAGTGCATACGACTTCCTATTTGAATTTAATAGAAACTATGAGGCTATCACGTACCGTTTTCGAGATAGTTAAAGAGGTCACGTGACAGCGACCACACCCCTTTCAGGGACAGTTTGTCGCCCATAGGCTGGTACTTGCTATGATCAACATGCACACCAAATTTGAAGTCTCTAGCTTAAGCAGTTCCAGAGATATCTTAGGGAAACTAAAAATTTATAATGGGTCCTGTGATATGACCACTCACATTTCAGGGACGGTTTGTCATCTGTAGGCTGGGACTTGCTATGTTCAACCCATAAACCAAATCTGAAGTGTCTATAATTACCATAAATAAACCGTGTACATTACCTCTAAGTCCGACTTAGGGGTAAGGTACACGGTTCATCCATGGCTCATTGGTTGACTTCCTATTAGTGCTAATTGAACGTTTTTCAACAGCTCATACAGTTGAGCGGATATTGGTCAAAATTGTTGTGTTCGAAAGGGGGGTGGGTGGATAATATATATTTACTATACAAACTCATAGTGCAGGTATGGTACAAACTACAGAAATCTATCAGTCAGATAACAAAGCTGTGTTGACATCATACTAGTAACACAGACGTATGAAAGAGTCACATTATTAGCCGGTGACATTATTTGCCAGGTCATCAACTACATATGGTAATTAAGGAGTCGGCCAGATTCCCAAAGTGCTATGGACTGTACCTGTCAATCAAGAACCACAAATTACCCATCAATGAGTAATCTGCAGGATTTGGGCTCGGTTTAGAATTTATTGAACCGTACCGGTACTCACATTTTCTTTTCGGTTCTTTTTCATTAATTTCCGACTACGGTTCACCTCGGTATACATGCTCACTAGCCGTCAGTTTTTGACAGTATGACGGACATTACACAATCATTGTAGTGTCATGTCATATCTGGAACCCAGCAGTAGCAATAAAGTTCTACATCTCTGATCATCGTTATCCAAAGATTTAACAAGGCAATTGTAGATATCAGACTATGCCTGCAATCCCACCGCCCCTTTCGCGGCCACTAGGCTGCATCGCCAGCGTGCAGAAATTTTCAGAATACTACTTGCGCTTGTCTGGCATACTGAATGATCCCTTCTGCTGTATGACGCTATTGACGATTGAATGATCCCTTTGCAGCGAACGAGGCAGTGACCACTGCAGTGAAGATTGTCAATGCTTTTCAATGGCCTGGACAATCCCCGAAAATTGCCCCTTCCCCTGGGGATCTGCATCCCCATCTAATACGTGGTTCCTTCGGCCCACCCGAGTCTTCATCCGAAACAGTATCCTGATCGATTCAGCCGTTTTTGAACAGCTCACCGTAGACTGTCTCATTACTTTACAATGGGCTGCTGTTTCTCCCCAAAACTGTCCATGCCCCGTGGCGGATGGGGTCCCCCATGTAACACATGGTACTTAGGGCCAACCCGAGTCATCAACCCAAACGGCATCTCGATCGGTTCAGCCGTTTATGTATGTGTTCCAAATGCTATGCTGTACAATGCATTGTTAACGGGGAAGAAAACTCCCCAAAATGCCCCTTCCCCTTGGGATTTCGGCACCCCGCCGGAGGAGGATCCAGCCACGGCGATAAGCAACATGCACAAAAAATTTATAAAGATTGTGTGTGTGGTTCGGGAGATATGCTCGCAGACAGACAGACACACACAGACAGACGTGCTCATTAGTCATTAAAATACTTTGCCACTGCTCCCGCGGAAACAGTAAAAAACAACGTGTGCTTGTTCACTGAGTACTGATTTCAGGTGTTTATTTAACCCACATAGTTTTCTGCAACAACCACGGGTTAAGACTAGCCTCCAACAACAGAACCTTTATGATCTGTTAAGCACAGCTATTACATGCTGGATGTCACCCAAATGCAGGCATCAAAGCTCTGCAAAGATTGTACTAACCGGCTTCAAGTTTAGCGGCACGTTTGCTGCTCGCATATCCAGTGCCATACTTGATGTCGTTGATAACTACAGTAGCACTGTATGGCGTCTGATCATTCTCTGTTAACACAAACATTATTACAAAATGCTAGAATTAATAATAACAGTGTCCAAAGTAATTTGGCTAAAGGATTAATGGCGGACTTGTCACCCCTGGTGACTGCAAATGGGTCTGTCCAATCTTGACCCACATCTAATACATGGTTTCTTGAACCCACATGAGTCAGCCGCCCAAACGGCATCTCGATCAGTTCAGCCGTTTTTGCACATCAAACCCATATGACCAACACACAAACAAACACACAGACCATGTTGCGTGCCATATTGGTAGCAATAGGCCGCATCTATGCACTGTGTTCATGCCATGCGGCCTAATAATACACTTCACACCATAAAACATCAGACCTGCATGTTATTGGTACAATACACATCACGTACATTAATATATGACTAAACTTTAAAAATTATCTGGCCTAAAAAACAACGGTGAACAAATTTTATTTGTTGAATTGTTGCAGTTCTTCTATCACTGGCTGGCGGAAGCATAGTGCTTATTTGCATATTTACACGAAAAGGAAACTGAGTGTCAGAAATGTTGTGTACCTTCATCCAATGTTGGCATTGCATGACTGACGACATCACAGTCATTATTATTTCTTAACAAGTTTAATAATGTGTAACAACTAAACAGCTCAGTGGCTAAAGAGATGCACTCCTACTTGGGTTAATTGTGCCGAGACCGACAAGGTGTTCCAACAATAACAGCCTCTGCAGTTACACGGTACAGCCTGTATATAAGTCACATTCAGCCATCTCACCTCATCATTTTCATGGCCATAAGCCAGATCCCCTCATTTGTCTTCCTCCATTGGTTCCAGAAGATGCCCTTAGTAATAGTAGTAGAACGTACTGATTAACGTGGCACTAGCTAGGTAAAGTAGCTTCTAGGACACGGTACACAAATACGAGAAAGTGATTTAAAGTGATGGGAAAGATTTGGTAAATAAAAATGTTTTAAGTTGTCTCTTGAAAGACAGTAGAGAAGCTGATGCAGTGACGTTGGTAGGAAGACTGTTCCATGCATGTGCGATGGTGACATGAAATGATCGATCGCCAATGGTGCTAAGCCTAGTTCGGGAAACAGTCAGGCGTGGGCAGGAACCGGACTTTCCTGTCACCGAACCAACGGTGTCAAATCACTGAAGGGCACTCAAAGCACTGAAAATCCTCATCCTTTGTTCTTCGACCTCCAGGCTTCTGAGGGAAGCGTCACTGCTGCACCAGTGCCAGTACCCAAATATGAGTCAACTGTAGCATCAGGTCAAAAGTGACCCAACTGCAACGTAGACGTCAACCATTCCAAGTCCTAGTGTTAAAACAAACCAATTACAAAGTTCAGTTACTCTAACAGATATTTTGCTGCAAAGACAGACCACGTTCTTGGAAGATGTAACGCGGCTGAATGCGCAGAGCGTGCTGTGCGTACTCATGCAGAACACATATGTGTGACTTGCCAGCAGGATTTAACACAAACTCTGCACGAAAACACAGCAAGTATTCTTCAATGAACACATGTAGAAATAAATTCCTGTTAACGTTACACGTCAGCCATATGAACTGCAGCTGTCAAACTGGTAGACCTATAGCCTGATTAAAACTTGACGTTCCATTCAACACAAAAATAGGTTATATCAGTATTTTTTGTATGACCAACTACAAGGTGATCCGTTGATTGGTCGAAAATCGAAATGCAGTCATGTGCAGTAAACCAAAATCGAATCGTGAGCAAATGACACACAGTGGCTTTAGGTCATTGAAAGGTTGCATGTGCTTCTTGCAACATTACACTTTGGGTTACAGTAATAGTTCGACATTTCACGTATAACAATGTAATGCCTTTTCATAAAATAACTCAGTATGTGTTAACAAGTAGTACGTGGAAACAACACTCAGTCAAAAAATTCAGAAATTCAAAGTCACTGAATCCGAAAGACAGATAACGATTAAACGATGAAGATGGCTAACTAGGAAATAGATTTCTAGATCAATCATCTGCCTGAGCAATAAGCACAGTATTTCCAGCAACTCATGTAGACCAGACAGACTTACAGACTGAATGAACTGGTAAAATAAGTCAGGAACATAAAACCGTGGTCACAAATAAACACTACATAATAAAACCCAGCAAGATGTGCCCATCTAACCAACAGAAAACACTGTATAATGCATGAAATCTGTAGATATACTACTAAATTTATTACTTATTATCACTGACTGCACTCTACACTGCACACTGCAACTGCAAACAACAGAAACAGATGAAGTGGTATTCAAACCTTTCTTCTTAGTGCTGTGTGGCTCTTTGGTTGCAGGCAAAGGACATGTGATAAGTTTTGTTGTTGGCAACTATATCAGGCAAACACATCATCCATGATTCAGTCACTTACTACAGGTGACATTTCTATCACGCAGAACAATTATTTCAGCATCAAATTTGAAAAATGCATGATAATTTAAAATTCTAACTCAAAATTCTTCTGCTTAAAATGTTAATATTAGACAAGTAACCATTACAGCTGAACAACACAAGCAATTTTCAAATATATATTCAATATTCAACAACAATGGAAAGTAAATGGAAATAATCAGAAGTGATGCTTCCAAAAATCAGCTTTCTACAAAAATACAAGAATCTGCTAAAATGACAATATGGGGCATTTGTAACTAGTTTCATGTACAGTAGAGTTGCTTATTTACCAATACAGGACGACTAGCTTTCTTGAGTTGGAAGTTGTGCTTTCTGCGATCTTTCCAACGCCTAAAACACAACACATCACTCACTGTTTAATTATGTTTCAATTACAGAATGCCTCAGTGCTTTGACACATAGCAACAGATTATCATGAATGGCATCAGGCCTCGACAAAATTTCCAGTTTATCTAACAGGAAACAGATAACATTCATATATAATTAATTAAGACACTTACAGTAAATCAGAAGTTATAGCAGTTTGCAACATAAAGATTGATGTTTTGTTGGAACCATCACAACAACAATTGCATTTATCTCTGCAAGCAAGGATACGAAATTGGTTCAATTATTCCTTATGTCTATTAATTTCAAGGAGTGGATGGACTTTTATTAAATTCTGAAAAGTGTTTCATCTTTGTACAAAGAATAACTGACTACATTTCAGGGTTCCAAATTTCCACGTTCAATGCTCCTGATTTTTATTCTGCTTTTTGTTCCCACAGGCAGATCCAAAAATACTGAAAAAATCAGAGTAAATTTGACATAATTTGGTAGGGCCTGATTAATGGTATCATAATGCAAAAATTTTGGTCAACTTCAAACGACCTTGAATGCCAACAGAAAAGAAGGTCATTTAAACTAAAACTGAGCGAGTATGTAGAATTATTGCTGAAATAATGAAAACATAACTACGGGACTATTTTCAACTCTAAACCCAATACAGCAAAGATAAAATGCAAAAAGTACATTTTAATAACGCATTCTATCACTTAAATAGTAATAGCAGTAGTAACTGGATTTCTACTGTGGCTATAGTTTCAGTAAAGTAACGTATATAATTTTTCTATCTAATATCATTTGTCAAAACCAAGCAACAACAAAGTATGTACCGAAAGCGACGAACTGTTATTGTTCTGAACTCGAACAAGCGTTTACAGTATTCACGGAACTCCTGTGGCTCTGTGCACAACAAAACGGAATATTCGAACATCAGTACATGCATCCTCAGTGCACATCACTCACCTGCTGAGTAATGAGTACTACTCAATAAACAGTTACTTAAATTTGCCAATGTGTACATGATCAGTTGGACATTCATGGAGCCCTTGTGCCCGGTCTCTCCTTCATAAGTTCTAAAAATATTAACTGAAAAACTGATCAATTCACAGACTGAGCACTTGAGACATTGTTTTGCAGTTCATTAAGATTCGTTTTTCTAAATGTCTAAATGTGCCGTTGTGTCTATTAATGATGTTGCACTGCACAAAGCACTTAACTTAATAGCACAGTGCTAATAAGTAATGCAGTCTTCGCTGCTATGCCTGGAGCAGCCAAAATATTATAATGATAAAAGCCATCACATCACAAAAAATAAAGGTAACAAAGTTTAAAATGAACCACATCACAACAGCACCATCAGTATCAGAGTTTATCTACTTCTGAGCAATCAGTAACAAACTTTACTGATGCTGTAATACAACTACTACTACTACTACAACTATTTCAGTTTTTGCACAGGCCAAGTTTTTTAGTGTTACTTCAGGCCTGTCAGGGTCTCCAAAAAGCAGGCTTGTTAATGATGCCTTTAAAAAGCATGCACCAATGCGAGTCTCAAGTATCACCGTTATTGATGCCGACACTGAAATTCAAAAGTATCGCTGATACCAATAACAATACTATTTATCAGCCTGGAATGACTGTGTACTGGATAGAAAATAAGACTTGACAGGACAGCCACATGCCTGCCGCAGTAAGTAATGATAGAAACTACAGTTGTTGGGAGTAAACAAAAAAACAGCAACAAACTATAAAATGTTGTAGCTGTTGTAGCCATGCAACTGAAGGTAACAAGTTCAGAACTTCACAACACCGACATGATGATAAAATAAAGTAACTAACATCAGTGGTCCTAATAGTTTACTCAATAACTACTAGAAGGCCTACTGCCAAATGGTGACAAGCATGCATTTTGAATGCTAGTAACAAAAACCAGAATAGGTCATCTGCTCACTGCATAGTAATAATAACAGTTCTAGATAAGTTGCATCACTTGTCTGTAAACTACAGACAAGTGAGACAACTTCGATGGAATTGTCATTATTACTGATTATCGACTCAGTAGCTAAAACTTAGCCATTCTAAAGAAACACCAGCATTTCAAAATGCATGCTTGATGACTGGGATTGCATTGGTGAGAAAACACGACCACCCAACAAGAACAACTGCTCGATGGCAGTCCAGTGTTAACAGCTTCGATGTTGTGGTAGTTCTCGTGAAGAATCTGTCAACCTCCACACTTGGGTCGTCTGGCTTCAGGTTCTGAGTGCAGCCTGCCTCACATCTAGGCTCACAAAGAAAGCCTGAGACATAGCAGCTGATGAACAGGAAGAAGAGAGAACGAAAAATGTCACTGTGGAAAGAGCAGCAGTTGTCGATGAGGATGCAGCGATGGACTAACAACTGGCGGTAAAGAAGTATCATCAATATCACTTTTGTTACTTTTTTGTAAAAGCATCAGCGATACCGCTAGTCCGCTACCGATACTGCAAAAGTATCACCGATAGAGTACCGCTATCGCCAGTGATACCGATAGTAACAAGCCTGTCAAAAAGCAAACCTTCAGTATTTATTCAACACGTTCTTAAGAGGCCATATGCCCCTTCATGTTGCTCAAATGACAGCTATGTCCAATGTCATTAGCAAACACTGTTCAGACTTATAAATGCAGTAGTTCAGTCGTACCAAGACAGTTGAGTTTTTTGTGGTCTTCGACTGACTTGACTTTTGCCTGGACGGCAGAAGGTGCGACGGAGTCTGAGGTGTTAGTGCTGGGACCACCTGCAGAACTCTTCAGCTCACTGTCTAATGACTGGGCATCATCAGTACCGGCGTTATCATTTGTCAACGTGCTGGCATCTGCACAACAGCAGCAACAATCAATGTCATCAGTCCACGCTGGATCACAAAAGGGTACGCACAATGCTTTATTTTATATTTTCTTTAATAGGGAGACCACTCTCCTGGCCACATGAGATTCCGCGACACTTACATACAGTTTCCTGGGAGCAATGATCCAACCACAGTGACCAGTTTGGATTATTACTGGCCTGCCTACACATAGTGTAGGGGGGCTAGACTAGTGATGGTCACTGGCGTCTGTCGTCGTCTGTAACACTCCACGGCGGCGCATATGCAACGTAACTCACCAGGGGGCAGCATACGACGGCGGGCCAGTAGTGCTACGTCCCATTAGGGCGACACCTTGTTCAGCTAGTCACTGTTAAAAACGGTCTTCCAGAGGTTAGCCATACTAAATGTCACTAGGTTGATATAATTACTACTCAACACAAAACAATTATAATGCTATTACATCAACTGAATCTACAGTCTAAAGCAAAACTAAATGTGGCCACCCAAACAAAACAACAATGAAAATTTAAAAGGATACTAGATATACATGAACGATGTTGCAAGACACTGCTGCAGCCCATAATGTGAAGTTAGCAATACAGTTTTCTATGACAAGATTTTTCCGTGACACTTGCATGACTTCTTTGTTGTATGCTTGGCAGCACCAGTGTAAATGCCTGCCTGAAAGACTGTCTACAAAGTGACTTATTATGTGTGATGTCAAGTTCTATTCCATCAAGTGCTTCAAAGACAGACCAAAAAACAAATGCATGTTTTCTTTGCTGGAAACTCACTCCAACCAAGTATTGTTTGTTTTGTATTCTGTACCTACCGAACTCAATACACTGAATGTCATTTTAGGGGTTGGTGTTCTCAGAAAATCATGCAGCTGCTGCAAATGACTATCAACAAGTGGTCAAAGAATGTTGATGTTGTGCCATTATTGAGGATTGATTGACCCATTTCGCTTCATTCCATTGACGATTGAGTTAATTCGTTAGTTGGGAGCTTAACGTCCCTTTTCAGCACAAATATGGCTATATTAGAGACGACTGAATGATCTATTTTTTGCTGTGTACACTGCAGCACAGACTTCCAATGCTTTTCAATGCGCCAGACAACCCCAAAATTGCCCATTACTGTGCAGGGATCTTAATCCTCATCTAATACATGGTTCCTTGGGCCCACGTTAGCCAGCCCCTTAAACCTCATTTCGATCGGTTCAGCCATTTTTGCACGGCTCACAAATGTGACCAACAGACAGATCACGCTACTCTCTCTGTAGCAATAGGCCACATCTAGCTATTGCTACAATGCGGCCTAAAACTTGAACCTAAACCTAAAAACTAGTGCTAGTGCAATCAACTCATATCTATGTAGCTTCCCTCACCGTATGTACTGTCCAAAGACTGTTGGGGCTCATTAGCCCGTAAGGATTCAGCTTCTAACGCACGCCGATACTGCAGGCATGGTATTGAACTGACTGGAACATAGTGTCGCTGCAACAACATTTTCTAATGCTTACAAGTTACAATAAAGATCGAACAACACCCCTTCATTGTAGTCCAGTGGAAAAGGCTATAGTGAGTGTTGGTATGCTGAATAGACCGACAATGGTGACAGGATGTATTTGTCAGTTTATGTCAGCCATGCGATAAGATTAAATTCTGGGACAGGTCATCTTTAATCTGTAACAGCTGGTAAGGTTCAAAAGTAACAGCACTTTAACATAGCTTCGTGGACAGATGTGGGACCAAGCATGTTTACAAGACTGGCCAGCAATAGCAGTCCCACCACTTGCCCTCCCAGGGGTCAGCTGATGTGTATATCTTGCTCCAGAGCTATTTACCCACGCTTGCTGTATAGCCACCGGCATGGGTATAGCGTTCAGTCGCGTCTGTCTGTCTGTTTGTTTGCGCTCTAAAAGGAAAAACGGCTTGAACTATCGATACCAAACTTGGTACACATAAACTCTATAGCAGTCACTCGGCATGCATTGACCCAGAGGTCAAAAGGTCAAGGTTACACGGTTATGACGACCGTGACGGTTTTCGTCGCATGGTTGATTGTGAGGCATGCTGCTATGGCCGTGTGCTGCTGCTGCCGGCGTGGGTCTGCATGTCGATACGACTGCTTATTATGTTTTCTAGTTTAGTTCAAGATGTGACTGAAAACCCGACTAAGCAGCTACAGTCACCACATAGAAAAAAGTCAAACAAAATAACACCTAGGCCTACATGTACTACGTTTATTGTGGAGTCAATAATGCCATTAAATTACAATCTATTTTACATATTTCCATATAAATTTTAAAGCTTCCACAGCTGAAAGTACTAATACTATTAATGAAAATAGCATGTCACAATATAGCAACATAAACTACACATGAAAAAGACTGGATCAACTGAGTGACCAAAATAAACAATGAGACTATAAGTCACTGACAATATGAAGCATACTAAGTAAATAACAACTGCTCAAAGAATTTTGGTGAAAGTCTGAAATGCTGTCTTGTCACCCCTCACAGTGGCGAATGGATTCGCATGACCTTGACTCCATGATTGAATACATGGTTCCACACATGTCAGTCCTCCATACGGCATCAGCATCTCGATTGGTTCGGCCATTTTGCATACACCGCAGCAAAGGCTTCCAATGCATTTCAATGGGGCATACAACCCCAAAAATTGCCCCTTCCCCTTGGGCGATCGGGCCCCCATCTAATGAGCTGACTGAGGCAGTCCCCCAAATGGCACCTCGACTGGTTCAGCCATGTTCGCGAGGTTCACGAATGTGAGCAATACGCAGAGACAGACTGACAACAGCACACCATTTGTAGCAACAGGCCACTATCACTGTGATGCGGCATGGCATAATAATTAAATAACTGTAAAGCATAGTCGAGACATCTGCACAGTGACATTATGCTGTGTCCTCAACACAAAATGCTATGGAAATATCATACATACAACATACACGTGCGCTGCCAGGTCCAAGAAAGTACGGCCTTGAAAGAGTGCAGACACGTAACTGCTTGTGCAAATAGATTGGCATACCACTCATGTGTGTTATAACAAGCCATCCTTCAGGCAGGATATCAAACGGATCAAGGCCTCTCTCTGCATAAAACACATCGCATCATAACAAAGAAATCAACTGGTTAGTCCTCTATTATAATTGATAACTAATCACCACATTACACTATGAAGCTACTGGACATTGGGCAGATTACTTATGCCTATAGACAGTAAAGCAGCTAACGCGTGACCTGGAATGATACAAGGAAAACTGTACTGTCTGCATGCACACTTTGCACACAAACAGCAACTCCGAATAGCAAAGGTTCCCAATGCGTTTCAATGGGGCAGACAACATCCAAATTGCCCCTTCCCTTGGGGTATCGGGGCCCCCACTTAATACATGGTTATCTTAGCTGTCAAGGGCTCATGACCTTGACTTTGACCTTGGATCGGGTCATACTGCATACCATCGTGCAACTGCAAATATTACAACACAGCTGCTTGTAATTGAATATATGCATAGACATTCACAATTATAATATCTGATAAAACAAAGTAGGGTACAGTGAGCCAATAAAAAGTCCTTACTGGTTTCTCAACAAATTGTACAAATATATATACAAATACAGCCATTTTTGTCAGGTATCAATAAAACATACATGGTACCACATAACCATACAATATTATGTTAAACCATTATTAATTATTCCATTATTAAATATTTCATTGACTAAATATGACGTTATGAACTTGAAGTCAATCTGAAACATGGGTCTAGCTGAACATGATAAAGATAAGTAAAGCAGAAAAAGTCTGATCAAAAACCCAAGAAAAGGAGATGCATTAAAAAGAAAATTACAACTGTAATATTGCAACAGTAGGAACAAGGAGTCGCCCTAACGGGACGTAATACTACTGGCCCGCCGTCACGTGCTGCCCCCGGTGAATTACGTTGCGCCGCCATGGTGTGTTATAGATGATAGACGACAGACGACGACGACAGACACCAGTGAGCAAAACAATATGGGCCAGTAATAATTTAATTACATATATTATTGGTCACGAATCTATCAACATACCGCTGTTTTTCTTAGTTATAAAGTGTTATTAACACCACAAGAGTAAAAAGCCGCAGTCTTTTATTGACCTACCCGGCAAATGTGTACTATTACGTAGCGTTACTTAGCATTATTAGCTAGAACAAATGGTCAGTTCACTAGATAAAATGCTGTAACTATTGACTAGTGGCTCCAGGAGTAGAACACGAGATGGCCAATGGACTAGCCACTGCTCATCATCAGAGGCCAAATATGACTCACAGAGACTGAGATCATAAGTGAGTTAAGGTTTTACGTCCCACCTGACACGAAATAGGTCATTTCTGAGACGTTCTTCCAGCCAATCTCTTGGCTTAGTACTGAAAAATTAAATCAAACAGAATAAAAGCAAACATGCATCCGTAACAAAATATACTACAACGTAAAATTAACACAGAAAAAACACTAAAGACAGGTCTGGTTGCCTCCCATGACCTACGGCCTGGAAACGGAACGAGTCTAATCTGGAAGGAGTAAATAAGTTAGGAAGTAAATGAGTAAGGAAGAAAGTAAAAGGAAGGAAGGAAGGAAGTAAAGTAAACAATTTCTATACTGCTGAAATCGACAAATGAATCAGGGCGTGCCCATACAGGGCAACTGAGATCGTGGGACGCACTTGCGGAACACAAGCTCCGTGCCCGCCCTTGTGGAGTTATCACTATATGGACTATACTGCGTTAATGCTAACAGAAGAAATAGCAACATGTCAGACACAGAAAATACATTTTTTTCTGACTCACCATGTAAGACAAGTTTGTTTCTCACTATCGGTGCTTGGAAGTTGTCGTCTCTATCCTTATCAAACGGTTCCAAGTCATTCAATGTCTGTTCAGAAGCTCCAGCTGTCTCTTTGAATCGCTGGCGATGCTGTGTCTTGACGTGCTTAACTGGTGGAGGCCCATCGTCTCCACTGTTGAATTCCACGTCACTGTTGTCAGACGACGCACCAGCATCCTCATTCATCTCGTCAGAATTACTCTGCAAGTCATCAATGATGTCATACTCTTGACCGACACCATCAACAGCAGCTGATTCTGCGGTCAGTTCTGTCTCCTCTGCAGCAGGCAACTCTTCAACTTGGTCGGATGTATCAATTTCCACGACTGGGTCTTCAATGTTCATGGCCGCTAAAACGGATGTGCTGGTGGTGTCTCCAACACTGACGTCCGTAACTTCCCTGTGCTGTGCTGTGGTTGATACAACGCCCAAACACAGCACACTCGCATTCACCGCGTCAATCTTACTGGTGACTATGTCACTACGTGAAACAACTTCTTGAAGGTCAAAGGCAAGATCATAATTAAGAAGTCGGTCTTCAACGTTCACGGCTGCTACAACAGACCTGGCAGTGGACTCTCCAATGTCTGCATTCGTAATTTCTCTGTTTTGTGCTGCGTTTGATAAAGGACCCAGACACAGCATACCTGCAGACACAGTATCAACCTTACTTCTGGTTTTGTCGTCACATGAAACCGCTTCTTGAAGGTCGAAGGCAAGATCAGAACCAGGAAGTCGGTTTTCAACATTCGTGGCCGTCAAAATGGAGCACGTGGTGGAGTCTCCAAAACCATTCATGCTGGTAATTTCTCTGTTTTGTGCTGCGTTTGATGCAAGACCCAAACAC
>Ga0209780_1001328_pt1 | contig 16037 bp, 12 predicted proteins | sample WorMetexBAHAMAS2_FD_187384 | JGI IMG/M metagenome (GOLD analysis project Ga0209780, IMG submission 187384) | Marine gutless worms symbiont microbial communities from Max Planck institute for Marine Microbiology, Germany - Inanidrilus exumae... | ecosystem: Host-associated > Annelida > Digestive... | reverse complement strand
GACTTTGAAGTTGGCAATAAGTAGAAGTCGACCATCAGTGCCATATGGGGCTAATTTATTATTTTTATAATTTAATTTTATTTGTATGATGTGTACAATTTTATCATAATAATAAATTTCAGGACATAGTTTGAAAATCTGGGTATTACGTCAGAGGCGACCTTGGTAATCAGGTTATCAGTAGGGGTTGGTGAATATTCCCTGTCGGTTTTATCAAAATTGTTTAATAGTCATCAAGTAATAATGTCATAACCACACAAAGTACCTTTTGAGATACTCTGTACGGCAACAGTCAACTGAGATATCGAGTCCGCAAGCACATTAACAGCCTCATACAAAGCAGCACATCGACTGTATGATGAGGAAATTCCCAACGTCTTGTTAGTTTCAGTGCCACATGCAGTTAAGATATCCTGCCCAGCCTACAGTATAACCACATAAACCACAAAAAGACTACCAAGAAGTCATTTACCAGTTCTGCTTATAGTGAAAGAAGAAAACTTAGTGGTTTTTCCATCAATGAGTATTTGTCAGTACCGGTAAAAAATATGGTTGCTTGCTTGTTTGAGCAACTTCATTAGTTGCAGATAAATATATGCTATGAGACATACAGCAGTACATTATTAATGAAGAATAGCAAATGGCAACAAGGCAATCGTAGATAGCAGACTTCGACCCCTTTGCTGGAGGAAAATCGAGCCACAATCGTAGGCAACATGCACCAAAAATTTGGCAAAGACTGCACGTGTAGTTCCGAACAAATCTGCACGGGAGACAGACAGGGAGATACACAGACATACAAACCACAACACTTGTGCACCCCTTATGTGGGTTTGCAAGGCGATAAATGCATCCTTTGTTATACCATGCTTCAGGTAAGCACAGGGGCCATTGCAAACCTTTCAACAAATTTTTTCAACACAAATTTCTGAACTTTGGTATATTTGCAGACGGACCACTAAAATTCTCAGCAGCTCAATTCTCCCTTAACTGTGTATACTTCCTTAACCTAAGTCCCTTTAATGCAAAGTAACTTGGCTTTCGTACGTCCATGCATCAAACTCACTGGTATATTTGTTTCTCCGCCAATGTTCACAGTTACCATAGTAACAATAGCTATGGCAACAAGCATTTCGGTAATTCTTCCCATTAATCTTCAAATTTTTCTGTTCTTCTTTTAGTTCAGTTTGCAAGTAATTTAGAAATAGTGCCCTTAATAACAGGAAATTGACTTCTGTCTGACATTATGGTAAATAAGTAAAGTTAAGGGAATACGGCCCTTCGTAGCGAAATTTATACAGCTATACGGCCCATTATTAGAAAAAAATTGTCATCCACAAAACCGAAGTACATAACGTATCGCAACAACGCCAGAGGAGGACCGAACCATGGCCATAGGCAACATGCACAAAAAAAATGGTAAAGATCATGTATGTGGTTCCGGAAATATCATCGTGGACAGACAGTTAGACGGACACACACACACATACACACTTACTCATCACAATACTTTGCATCCCTCCTGGAGGCAAAGTAACCAGGCTGAGAGTGGTGCAAGCACATGGTAAAACAAATGTGCTACCTAATACTATCACTTGGTTTCTAGAGCAATAATCAGTCTGTCGGTGTGTTTGGGTATGAAATAAAACAGGCTAAACAAAACAAATCATCAAACGTAATGCGTACAATCACAGGACTAAAAGAATTATAGAATGTAACGACTACAGCAAGCTGGAATACAGGACAGAGTCAATGAGACATGGTGACTACTAACCTGAAGTGTCTGCAGTTTGTGTATGAGAAGTCTCGTGCATGACACAGACATCTGAACATGCTTCAGTATCTCATCACGTTCACCACCCTGCCACATACAAGTTCAAACATTATTCATTACACATTGACGATAACATAACGTTCCCAGTTTGTGATTCTTTGTGGACAATTAAGTAATTTCCTCATGGCATATTAGCAGCTTGCAGGCTATTCACGAAAATGTCAAGAATAATAAAACCAGAAAATCAATAACAAATGGTTCAAAATTATGTAAACCAAGGCTACAGAGCTAATATATAATCGAGATTACATACACAACAATATGTTACAAAACTGAAATTCGTTAAGAAAATAAATAATCAGCATGATTGTCTCTAAGCTTTCGAATAAGTCGTTCAGAGAAGGAATGGTGAAATATTTTAGATGAATGTTTCGCAAGTTGGGACACGATTTCACTAGTGTGTGCTTAGCTGTCAGTGAAAGTCTACAGGCCTACACATTTGTGTGTCATCACCATACAATAAAGACGGGAGCATTCGCCGAGAATGACCAATTCTCAGCCTGTTAATAAGTACCACGTAACTCAGCAGGATTATGCAATAAGCCATACTCATATAAAAGAACAAACTTTTCTGCCACTAAAGCTGTCTGCCACATATGGCTACATAAAATCCATAGTCAGTAAAGGGACATTTCATCCTGTGACCTTAAACTTTGACCCATGACCTTCAAACTAAGCCCAGAGGGGATAACAGTGAACCAACATGCCAAACATCTAGGCCAAAGGTCTTTTCTTTCAAAACACACACATCCGACAGATTGCTCTGCCATTAGAGAGCCAGTAATTTGTGCACTGTCATACAGTGGAGGAGAGCACATCTGCGCTGCTTTTGGACATCAGTCAGCTTCCTGTCAGCAGCCAGAGTGTCTGTATGTTTTCTACTGTTTTTCTCAATCTGTTCATGGACAAGTAACAAAGAGAAATGGACAGAGACAAGGAGAAATGAGAGAAGAGACAGAAACAGAAAGCAGAGCACCTTTAATGGAGACTGTAACATCTTCACTGGGGAGCGAATCTTGCAAGTACCAATCAAATCTTCACAACAGTCAAAGACCTTGAATTCACAGTCTTCAACTGTCTGAAGAGTCAAGTACAATGTCTCGCCGAGACACTTGTCAAATCCCGACAGAAACTGAGCAATCAGACCATCACCAGTCGACTGATAAATGCACAAACAACAATCTTATCAATGAACAATCTGGCTACAAAAAAAATAAAAGCTACCGATATGAACCAAGGTCGACTCAGCCTTCTACCTTCCGTGGGACGGTAAAATGAGTACCAGCCAACGGGCGGTGCTGCTCTGCGGCTGGGAAGGTAACCGCAGGTCTGGTGGAAAGTAATGGCAGCCGGGTAGATGACTTAAATCACCTGCGGGCTGACTGCCTGTACGCCCAACGCTCAGTAACGGAAGGAAGCCTTTACCTTACCCATATGAATACTAAATCTTCATCCGAATCAGACACTTTCAAACATGTTGGTCATAAGTTCCATCTGCAAGATGCAAAGACACCTGTGCAGATGTATGTACTATAAACGGATGTGTTTTGGCAAAGAATCTAGCAGAATCAGCTTCCATACGTTGAAGAAAACATTAGCACCACTTTCGCATTACAACACTTTATTCACTGCTGCTGCTACTATTACTTCCATTTTCCATTTAATGGCTGTTATTCCAGATGAATCATGGTCAGGTGGTTGACTTTGGATCCTCCTCCTTTATCTACCTAGAACAGACCATCTTAAAATTAGGGATTAGTGGAATGGGGTTTTTACAGGATGGATGCCCTTTCTGCCTTAAAGCATAGTGTAATGGCACTGAAAGAAAACCAAAGCACATTTAACCCTAACTGTTGGCCTGGTCTCATCCTCTGTTCATCCACAACTGAACTCCTGGTGGCAGGGACATTGCTAACAGGGCAGAAAGTCGCGAAGCAGTTAAACAAAAACCGCCAAAGGCAGGCTAATATTAGAAAATACACCCACGCACATGCACTTTACACAGCATAACGATACTGCCATCCATTCACAGGTAGCTGGAATATTCAGTCACTGCTTTTAAACACTGAAAGACACTTCAAAATGGAACAGTGTCAGTAGACTTCAACATATACCATGCCTGACTTTTAATCACTTATTGTTTTGTTTTAATTTTTTCACTGTATTATATTTCGCTATAATTCTCACCTACATTCATTTTATCTAGCTTAATGTTCAGTCAAAGACAAAGAGAGAGAGATATTATGAACTGCAAGTGTGCAGCTGTTACCGGGCCAAAGTCCGTAAAGTTGGACATAGCAACACCAAACTGCAGAGACATTCTGCCAATAAGTTCACAGAGAGATGAAAGATTGTTGCTTGTGGCATCACACGATTCATCGACGATTGCTGCAAGGTTTTGATCACAACCCTGTACAACATAAACATACACTGACCACATGTCACCAGACCAACACAACTGTTTCATTCAAACAGAAGCTATGTCTTTTATTTATCGACAGTCATTTAAAATTACAGAAAAACACACAGATAAACCCATATTATTTACACTGCACAGAATTTTTAATTAACTGTTTAACACAAGATGGTACTGTATACAACCATGCAATCTGAGAATGTCCACATGCAGCCACAAAGGTTGCATATGTGCATGAATGGGAAACTGCCTTGACATCAACTGCACAACTGAATTCAGTTATGGCCACAAAATTGTGTGGCATGCAGCACTCAAATACGAATTAACCAATTACTGATTTTTACCCACGCAACGCTGCGCTAGTGCAGTATTAGCCAGGGCCCTGTGTGTCTCACGCGCGTGGCTGCAGATCCGTTGACAGTGTCAATGTCAACTATACTGAATTTGGTAAACTATTCCACCTGTTCACTGTGCGTGCAGAAAGGACTATGCATACTATGGTCACACCACGAGGAAACAATGCTTATTCTACACTGTGTTGTACAGGAATTTGGGTAGCTCCAAAAATAAGGGTACTTCCCTCTGGAACTTTGTCCCAAACTCTGGACTTAAATAAATTTCGCAACTGCACATCGACCATCACAAGTGTTGTCAACTTAGGTGGACGTTCAGTGTGATAAACTGGCAATGGTTGTTGGTCACCAGTTTATCATACTGTGTTCAACATGATGGGCTGTTCTATTTGCATCAGCTGCGACTTGTTATTACTCAACTACAGTATTTGTAACAATGAAAGAATGAGCTTCAGTCGACCTGAATAAGCAGCATCAGCTTGCTACCAATGGCACTGACAATTCCGCCAGCAGATTCGAACATATCGGCAATGACATGACTGGATATAGATGACTCAGAGTTTGACCAATCAGAGACAGCCGCTGATAAATCTCTGAAGCTTGACATGATACGGACACAGGTGCACATGCATGCCGACGTCTTTCTGAAATTATCTGCAAACACACTGTGTTAAGCTGCAGACATGCATTTTTACATGTGACTGTTTACTACAAGCTATCAAACTGATGCATTCTCCTTCCCTTCTGGAATGCAGGGTCTTCGGTTTAGATAACTGGGCACATTATGCCGCAGTCTCTGCCTTCAGCATGAATAACCTATGCCGCATTGCCGATGCAACCTATCGCCCACTGTAGCAAGCAAGCCCACAATTGCAGACAGCAACTTCGCCCTGGTGTCGCCACCTGGTGAACTCGACCAAACATAACGTCGTCTGGTGCCGCCACTTGGCGAACCCGGTGAAACAAGTTATTATGCTAGCGGCTACAACAGGGTAGAAACTAACCAAGCACCACACGTGATATCTTCTGTAATTGTTGTTCTTTAGTTCCTGTAACATATCAGTGCCTACTAACTCTTGTTATATAATATCTTTCCTGTGTTGGTCTGGCTTTGGGATGCTTCTCTTTGGTTAAACCCAAAGGAAGCATCCGGGGGATCCCTCCATTCCTTTTTTAGCTGGGACGTGTTTCACCGTGATGTTTGGTTATTTTAGAAGGTATAAAGGCAAACCAAAAAAGACATAGGAAAAGACTACATATGAGTGACATGCCGATGAAAAACATGAAACGGCCAAAGGAGGCTGAAGACAGAATAACGTGAGCTAATATATACGTATATCAGGAAGTCAAGAACATATTGGCAACAACAGAAGTTTTTAGTCAACATTGAATTGCTGCTTAGCAGCAGCCATTGTGACGACCAAAAACACCCAACAATATAGTAACCTCCCGACCTCGTTGCCTTTTTGTTCAGCGACGACCCAAAATGGGAAAGGATAGGGGAGGCGCAATTCAAGTTATTACGCTAGTTATCTGCCACTGAGGTATAACTCACAATCAAATAACAAAAACGAAATTTTAAAAAATAACACAATTAGAATATATACAGCAATTATCAAAACCAACATGAAAACCATAATCAAAATTTCACTATGGTTTCTCTGCTATAATATTGGTGTTCAATTGCTAAAGCGCACACAGGATGGAGCACTTAGAAAGTTGATAGTCATCAACAATGCTTATCACACAAGACCAGGATGACGACAACAATAACATGATGAAATGGTCACATTATCAGTGAAACTACTAACACTGTGATGGTCGTTGATTACTAGCGTGATAGCTCTGATATGCCTGCTGCAAGTTGGCAATCTGTGTCTTGATCTGCTGACATGAAGACAAGATTTGCTCAGTATAAGTCTCCACGTGGTTCTCTACAATGATAGCAAACAGTTTCACCATAACTTCCATGCTTTCGATCAAGATGTACCAGCAGTGATGTACTATTGGTTAATTTTACAGTGTTTAACAGTATAAATACAGACCACCATTTTCACAAGACCTGATAAACAGTGGCAAAATTACAAATTAAAAATGGCACAAAACAAGAAGGAGCAGCAACCTTTGACTTTAGTTGCCGACGAGCGAATGAGCTCAGAACACAGATGAAGCATATTGTTATGATCATCCTCATCTTCCTCGATGACTGCTGGCACTGTGCTGGCTCCATCGACGACAACACTGCGGTCCAGATCAGCTAACTCTAGTATACACACCGTACGTCTGACCATTACAACCACCAGCTACCATTTCAAACTGCAAGCTGATCTAAATCTCAGCTTTCTGCTCTTTTCTCACAGTTCAGCACATTGCCAATCATGGACCTCAAATGTTGACAGGTAACGATGTTGTGTGGTGGCTCAGCGGTAGTTAGTTGGAGTTTAACGTCCCCTTTCAGCACAAATAGGGCTATATCAGAGACAAAAGGTCAGGGGTGGAGAGCTATCCCTACCCAGTGAAGAAGGCCAGCGATATATTAACCTCAACCCTGGCCGCCTTTTTGTTCAGCAGCCACCCAAAAGGGAAGGGATCGAGAGGCTCATTTAAATTATTACACTAGCACCTACAACAGGGGAAGACAACTATCGCACCGACTGATAGGTCATGGTTCCGCTTTCACATTACACAGGTCAACTCAGCCTTGCATCCCTCTGGGGTCGCTAAATCGAATACCTGTACCTGCTTCGGCTGGGTGTAAAGGTGACTATTCCTAACTGGGGTCAAGGCTCTGAATTATCCACAGTGCTTTGTCACTGTTGGCTGAGTGACACAAATGGCAAACCAGCCGGTGAAAATGTGCACTAATTATCCCCCTAAGATTCTCTTTTGAAGCACCTGACCCTACTGAAATAATCAGATATGATACGATACAACATGGTAGATTAATGTGCGCTCAAAAACTGACGAGATGGCCAGTTTAATATGGCGCACGGCACAGAAACGAAAAATAAGGAAAATTAATAACAATAAATTAGCCCCGTACGGGACTGACGGTCGACTCTTCGCAACTGACGCTTCTGTCAAGTTCAAAGTCACATGATACCAAAACTAAGACAAATATCAAAAATCCGGCCGGAATAACCTTAGATATTGTGCCCTAGTTTAGGAAGCAGTGGTCAGTTGCCAGCTCCCACTGTAAATGGCAGAATAGATAGCTTTTGAAAATGGCAGAGTCTCCAACTTTAAAGGGTACGTGACCTTGACCTTGGATCGGGTCACACTGCACACCGTGCATCACTCATCGACCTCTACCTACATGCCAAATTTCATTAAAATCAAAGAAACGTTTTGTGGACAGACGGAAACATGGACAGACAGACAAACGGACCTTTGAGACCCACTTTATTAGGTCAACTTAGTAAGAGTCGACCTAAAACCAAGTAGCTCAGAAGAAACGGTCCGGGCAGAGGGTGGTAACTGTATGTGACTTTGAAATGTTTTAGCTCGACCGCAGCATGCTAATGATTCAATACCTTTCTCTGCATTGAATCCAACACACAACTCCACAGGCACCAGACAATAAGTGAATCAAGCTGCAAACTAGCAGAAGCCAGCACTCACAAGAGTGACAAGACCCACGCCAGCCGTTTTTTGCAACTTGTGACCTTGACCTTTACCCCCAAATAAACGGATTCCAGGACTCATTGTGAAACATATGCATGTCAAGTTTGATGATCATGCTGCATCACTTTCTGAGATATCATGTGGAAACAAATGCAATTAAAAACCCTACCCTGTGACTGCAGTTGGCGTGGGTAAAAAGGTATTTTTAAGCCTCATACTCCACTTAACTTAAACTTAACTATGACACAGAAATTAAACGTAAACATAAGGCAATGCACAATGCAGAAATTGAGGTGGTTTGCCGTGCTTAGGGGTCACATAAACATTTGACAGAGCACATATGACTTCCTATTCGAAATTAATACAAACTATGAGGCTATCTTGTACCGTTTTCGAGATATTATCGATTATTTTCCAAAAACTAAAGAGGTCACGCCCCTTTCAGGGACAATTTGTCGGCCGTAAACGGGGACTTGCTATGATCAACACGTACACCAAATTCGAAGTCTCTAGCTTAAGCCGTTCCAGAGATATCTTAAGGGGACTAAAAGTTTAAAATGGGTCACGTAATCAACTGTGACAAAGATACAGAGACCGATAGAGAGACAGCAAAGTGGACTAATGATGACATGCAGCAAACTGAACAAACCATCAAGGAAAGACTGCGAGAGAAATGATGTCTCATTCATACTAGCATTATTCTGTCGATGAAGATTCTTCAACCTGTGTGCAACACACATAACTACATCGTCATTCGGCTGATCCTCTTCCTGTATCTAATGCTGGTCTTTGCTATGATCCAGTCACTAAGGTACACAGTTCAAACTATCTAGTCAAAACTGAATCAGGCTGATCCAATAAGATCGGTTATTTCCGGATCGGCAGTTCGGAATCAGAACCTGTACTCATGTTAATGATGGACTGTAACAAACTGCAAAAATGGCGTGGTACAGTGAATTTCATTGCAGTAGACATGGAAATATGCACTAAATAAACACTTAAAAGAGGCACTGCTAATGTCAAGAGACTCACGGACAGACATTTGAGACGGGCTTTATTAGGTCAAAAAGTCGACCTAACGAGCAGAGTGCACGTCAGCTTGAGGAGCAATTCCTGCAATGGCCACTACTGGCCACTTGCATAGTTTTGTTACACAGCAAGCATGATGTTCCACGACACACAGGCCTACATAACACTGACAACTCATCCTTAAAGATGATATGTAATGATTTTTTTTTGGTTTTTAAAGTAAATCGCCCATAGTATGTCTTTAATATAAGTAAATCTATTCGAATATTAAGGAAAATCAAAAAGTTAAAAAATTTTAGAAAAAGTGCCAGACAGTGCGCACCCGATGATTTGTTTACTTTTGCAAGTGATGACGTCATTCCAGGTAAACAAATGAGGGAACAAGCTATTGAAGTGTTGAGTGAGACATTACACAACACATAGGCATAACGACGTATAGAAATAGGTTCTTAAAACATAAACTGGTAAAATTAACTTCTTATCTAATCTCAATAACGCATACCAACGCAACAAAACGAGCGTATCCAGGTATGACGTCACACATGCCGAAGAATAGCTATACCAAAAAGACTAATAAACTTGTAATTTTTAGCATTTTACGGCATAATTTGTCAAAATTTGTTACACAGACGGGTTTATATTGCAGTAAGCAGCTAGAAACTACTTTTAATCAAGTTTGTAAAAAATCGTTGCATATCATCTTTAAGACCAAATCACCTCACTGCGACTGAATTGAACAAGTTCTGATCACGTTAAGGATCATGAACTGCCAGTTTAGACTCTGTGACAAGAAAGGGCGTTAAAGGTGTATAAATGAAACTTTAACACTATCCAACACTGTTGATGACATACACCAGCCCATCATCATGATCGCAAACCACCGTGGTGGACGAACACAAATTTCTGACAGTAAGGTGTCTAAACCAGAAAAATCTAAACTTGTCGAAAAACACGATTTTTACCTACTCCATCTGCACTTGGCGCCCCAGTTGGGGGTGACCTGTCAGCAAGGGCATGCTGACCGTAAAAATTTGCTACAACAAAATCCTACAGTTCTTAACTGTGGGTATCGGCTAATACAGGTTGGCTCTATAATGACCATACAACTGCTATCATTCTACTATAATCACAAATTTCCTGCAGTGAACATCCAGTCAGACTACTCAAGCCTAAAGAGACAGGACAGGATGTGCCTTCAGCAACGGCCATCCCTTATAACCTAAATGAAACTAAACTTTACATTATTTACATGCATCAAATATTTCACAGGAACAAGTTGTTAAAGTGAAGTTTTTTATAACAAAATAACAACAACAAATGTGTGGCCACAGTAAAATGGTAGTTTACTTTCACTTTTGGTTTTAGTATGACCAATCCAGTTTTTTGGTAACTACTCCAGTGGTGCGTTCAGTTGTGCAGGCGCCTGCTACATGCCGGCCACCGACAGCCTGCTAGGTAGGTGCCTGCAAGCGGTGCAAGGCAATAACACTAGCAAACTTCCTCGCTGTACAAGATGGCGGCAGTTGTTTGATGGTAGCAATTGTGGAGTTGTAAACAGCCATGGTGGAACGTTTGCATTTAGATGGTAAAAAAATAAATATAGCGCGCTTGATTGTTATATGAGTTATTAAATAGCACTCGCTTTTAGACAGTGTGTTAAATATCATCAATTCGGTGGTATTGTCTGCCACGGGCTGCCTGCCCTGTGGGTGCCAGCACAGGCGGTGTGCAGGCAGCCTGCACAACTGAACGTGCCTCAGGTTAGGCCAGTCTTTCAATAGCAAAAATCTTTCACACAGACGCAGCAGATAGTATACTTTACAGGCCAACTGCACTTGTTGTCGCCCAACAAACAGCTTCAAAGCACTAAAGATGAAACTGGAGACGGCAGACTTCGCCCCCGGTGCCGCCACTGGTAAACTAGACGAAACATACATGGCCACAGGGAACATGTAGAGAAAAGATGTGTGGTTTTTGATAACTGAGCGGACAGATGGACAGACAGACAGACAGACATGCTGATCGCAATACTTTTCACAATAATAATTATAATCTAGCTTGTATAGTGCCAGTATATAAGACTCCAGAGGCACATACCTGGGGCAAACTAAATAGTATGTCACTGGCTAATTATATTTGACACAGGCAGAATGGCTATACGTATCACAACAGTGGAGTAAAGGCAGTCGCAGTGAATGGGTATGAGACAAGATGAGAATTACTATTTGAATATAATTTCCCATCTTGCCTCTCTTCGCATGGAACAACCTTAATGCAAATCACAGCAACTACCAGTCTTACACGTGTGAAGAGAAGATCTGATGTGGTTCAGATGCTGATGGTGAATCTGCCATCCATGCATCGTCCGGGTCCAGAAACACATCTCCCTCCTTGGCGTCATCATCTGCATCATCCATTACAGAGGTTTCAGCTTTCTCATACAGCTGCCTCATAACCAACAGTTTATGTTGGAACTTCTCGAGGGTCCACACGGTGCTCACAGCCAAGTCAGTCCTACGCACTCGGACGACAGATTCCAACTTGATGCTGCTCTCGGTCGGATTGACGTTGATGTACTCGTGGGAAAATTTCTACCACAGCATCACACAGAATCAAATACATGTCTGACATATTAAATAACAGTAGAGAAGGTATAACAATCTGGATAAGAAGCACACAATAATTGATCAAAACGTTTCGTGCCTGAATCTTCTGATATTTGCGCACAGATCACAACCGTCTACCAGTAGTCGTACTAGTGTCAGGACAGCTGGTGTGATTGAGTGGGTAGAAGGCTTGCAGCAGCAGCAGCAGCAGTGACAGCATAGGCAACTTGTGCAGATGGCAGAGGTCACAGCACAATGTGCCAGTTAGCTAGTGCCAGTTGCGGATGTGTCTAAACCAAAAACTCCTGGTGGCAGAAGGAATGAGAGCACGGTGTGATTCTTTGCAGCCGGCAGCGTAGTAACGTATACAACTACTACCACTTCGATTTGACGTCTGTTTTTTCAGGTGACACTGGGTCAGCCAGCTCCTCCTCGAGACCTCATCCTCCACTCGTTCCAGAACAGAACCACTGGGGATTAGTGGAACAAAGTGTTTTATGAGACAAATGTCTTTCCTGCCACTCAAACATCAGTGTCAAAGAACTGAAAGGAAAACAAAGCACTAACCCTAACCACAGGGTTCCCACTATCTTTTGATATTAGAATTCCAGGACTTTCAAGGACCCTCAAATTTCATTTTCAAGGACCAATTCTCGACCAAAGTTTACAGCATGAGCAGAAGAACCGCCATATTTAATGTTTATTTATGTGACGATGGTACAGTAACAAGGTAATAAAACATGATATTACTTAGCAAATGTTGATTCAGGCAACACACCTAGCAGACAATGCTGTTTAATGAATTTGGTGATCGCAATGTTTGATGTCATGGTGAATTCAAGGACTTTCAAGGACCTGTGTGTAATGAAATTTAAGGACTTTCAAGCACCTGTCCTCTTTTCAAGTACTTTCAAGGCCTTGAATTTAGGAGAAAAAAATTCATGTACTTTCAAGGACTTCCGAGGATCCGTGGGAACCCTGTAACCAGGGATCTGACCCTGTCCTCTCTTCTTCCACAACCAGACTCCTAATGGAAGGGGCGATGCTCCCTTCACACCAGCTCTCCAACGCCATTACTAAGAAAGGTCTACAAATGATCGGTGAATAATTCTAACATCAAACAGTAACTGATAGACATACAGCATGTTTGTTGAGCTGGTCACTGATGCTGTTTGCCTCCACTAACATCTGCATCAACTGATGGAAGTCGTTGCATCCTGCGCCAGCAGCTGATGCCGTTACGTTGGTGGCATCGTGTGAGTTTCTGACAAATTCATCTCGCAAACGTTTCAGATGAGGCAAGAAAGTCAACCCATAGGCTGATGATGTTTCACCATCGCATGACTAGTACACACATGATGTCACATTTCTGAGTTAACTCACCGGATTGATTAAATGAAGCAAACAAGATGACAACAATGATGAATAACTGGTCAAAGAATATTGACAAAAAGCAGCATCGCATGTCGTGCCATTACAAAATTACTGAGAATTGAATTATCTCGTTTGCTGTATATACTGCAGCAGAGACTCCCAATGCTTTTCAATGCAGTAGACAATGCCAATAATTGTCCCTTCCTGTGGATTAGTCTTGATATCCATCTAATACATGATTCATTGTTCCCACACAATCAGCCTCCAAAATAGCATCTTGATCGGTTCAGCCATTTCTGCTGGGCTCATTACTGAATGATTGACTGAGTTGAGGTTTTACGTCCCACCCACACAAAATACATCATTGCGGAGACATTCTTCCCAGTCAATCTCTTGGGTTAGTACTGAAAAACTAAATCAAACACAACAAAAGCAAACCTGCGTCCGTAACAAAGTAGCCAGGTTTGGTCTCCCCCTACGACCTATGGCCTGGAAACGGAATGGGTCTATTCTGAACGGAGTAGACAAGTCAGGAAGTAAATGAGTAAGAAAGTAAATAGTAAGAAAAAAGTATAAGAAGTAAGGAAGGAAGAAAGTAGGGAAGTTAAGTTAACTTAAGTAAACAAACAAATTTATATAGTGCTGAAATCAACAAATGAAGCACAGCACATCACTGCCCCAGAGCCCGTACCGGGCACATGAACATGATGAAATAACCGACATCCAGAGAGCCAGAGAGACCACACTACTCAGTATGTAGCAAAAGGCCGCATCTAGCTACTGCTGCGGTGCAGCCTAAAAATAACAAAACCCATAAGACATAGACACCACTGCCTCTGGTTTAGCAGCCATCTGCCAGACAAACCTGGGTTAGTTTGTTCCCCCCCACAGAATTCAGGGATTACTGTAGAATAAAAGGAAAAGATGCAGTAAAAAAATTACACGAACATCAAGTTCAAGCTGTTCACGTTCTCGACTTGCTTTCTCTTGCTCCAGAGCCGCTGTCAGCCTGACAGCAAACAAATGAATCAACAAATCATACAGTATTATACAAGTATGTCGATCCTCCTTATTGTCGTGCCAAAATATACACTGACTGCATTGGATGCCGTCCCCTGGCGAGTCACGGTGACTATGACAATGGGACAGACAGACCGACTGGTGGACGCCAGACCATTACATTACGCATTCCACTAGATGTGGCCAGCGTACTAAAGCACAAGGCATTATGGTTGATTGAGTTAAGGTTTTATGTCCCACTCGACACAAAGTAGGTCATTTCGGAGACGTTCTTCCCAGATGTGCGACAAAGTGAAATAAAACAATCACTACCAAAGAATCCACACGGTGTTTGCGCATCAGCATTTCTTGTGTAACTGCACACTAACAAACTCCTAGAACAGTAAAGTGCTTGTCATATAGTATACACATGTGCTTTACACTGACAGTTAGATATAATGAACAAACAGATGATGTAACAGTTAAACACACCGTGCATTCTGTTTTGCAGCTAGCTCCTGGCGTGCAAACTCAAAATCACGCAACTGTTGGGAATTGGCTTGGGACTTGGATGCAGAAGACGTTTCTAACGGATTACAAAACCTGTCCATCAATCACATTATTATCAGAAACACTCGTTCAACACAACAGATTTAAGCGGTGCACATACAATGTGTGAAATAGTTTCAAAACCTGATACATTTCATTTTACAGCTCAGAAATTACGACATTAAACTATTGTCTGTGCTGCCTCTCTAACAAACAATGTATGTCAACCAGACATACAAGCCAGTTTAATAATAATAGCCATCTCCATGTAAACCAGGGTCAAGGAGGTTCACTCTTAAAAGTACACAAAATAACATCTCTACTGCAGTAAAGAGATTTTCTAATTTCATTGCTCTTAACACTGTTATGAATGAATTCAATCTGTTAAAAAGTATAAATATTATAAATTTCCACAGTCAACACACAGGTAAAGTGTGCAGCAGCATATATCACAAAAATGCATGCTGAACCAATTTGTTGACTTTAGAGATTTATATATTTTTATTTGGCTCGAAGCTAATATATATAATATTGCATTCACTTCACAGCATGTTTTGGCAGTGTTCATGCGTTCGGCTATAACTCTGCCGAAAGTAAACTGATTTGAATGAAATCTGGAGCACTCTGAGTACATTGTCGGGGGCTGGCCCTGGCAATTTTGGGCGCGATAAGCACAGTAGCAACAGCTGGAGAGCCAGGCAAAATTGTCTTTGTCAGGTAAGCAACGCATGCCAACATCGCCAAAACGTGTCGTAAAGTAAATCCAATACTCGGCTAAAGCCTAGCTTCGAGTCAAATAATAATTAAGTTATTTTGTGTATTGTTGAAGAGGCAATCTCCTAACCCACGTTTTGTGCAATAGCTATATTACAAGTGGAAATTCAGAAATGACCTGAAATAGTGTCCTCCAAGGACAACTCTGTCACCCTGCACAACAATGATCCAACACAGTGCTAATTAAGTTCTGCTACAAGTTGCTAACCACATTCAAAAGTCGCCAGGCAAAGTGTTGAACTACGTATCCGACACTGACAGATTAGGCCTTAATTGTAGGTTATACCCATATATTACAGCATGAACTCCCAACTGCTTACGTTTTTCTATTATTATTATTATTTCTATAAATCTTGACATTTGTAGTGGTGGTGGTGGTGGTTAGTTAGTTAGTTAGTTCGAGTTTAACGTCCCCTTTCAGCACAAATATGGCTATATCAGAGACAAAAGGTCAAGGGTGGAGAGCCATCTCTACCCAG
>Ga0209780_1001327_pt1 | contig 16040 bp, 8 predicted proteins | sample WorMetexBAHAMAS2_FD_187384 | JGI IMG/M metagenome (GOLD analysis project Ga0209780, IMG submission 187384) | Marine gutless worms symbiont microbial communities from Max Planck institute for Marine Microbiology, Germany - Inanidrilus exumae... | ecosystem: Host-associated > Annelida > Digestive... | reverse complement strand
GGGGAGGAGTCTGGGGAGGGGGCTGTGCCCCTTCCCCAGAAAATGCTTCAGATTTTTGAGCTTAAAATGGCAAGTTTTGGTGCATTCTGGGAGCTAATTTTATTGCAAATGAACTGCCTGTCTTGCACGCATAAGCCGGTAAGCCTAGACTTTGGCTCGTAAAATCTGCTATTGTCTCTATCATTGCAAGACATTTGTGTGTCAACAAAAAGTGGGGGAGTGACTTTTGCATGACTGTCCCCTGGCCTGAAATCTAGGGGACACGACCCCTGGCCCCCGGTGGATACGCGCTACTGCGTAAATGTACTGTATCGTATCGTATTCCATCACCGTACAGAAGTAAACAGAAAATAGACATTTTTTGTTAATGGAATAATCAGAGCCAAACTACACATCAAAGTAACTGATACCACAGTCAATACATGTCCCTACGATTAGGGTGTCCAAGTTTGTATCTTGTCAGCATTGTAATTTCTGCAGTGCTTCTCGACATGGTTGGTTTTCAGTTTACGACGCGGTATTCCTCGACAAGCTGACTCGTCAGCAGTTGACGGAACGGCTGGCCGACCTGCTGGCATTGACAACGGCGCAGCTCGGCAGCATCTACACTCGCGGACCGGCTGACATCAACGTCGACGTCACCGACAACGTCTGTAGCACGCAGTCTCTTCCAATGAAGTAGCAATATTTCTCCCCGCGAAAGCGCGGGAGTACGTTTTTACCGGCGTTGGTTTGTGTGTCTGTCTATATGTCTGTGTGTCTGTCTGTGACCACGATAACTCAAAAGATTGTGGACGGATTTGTACCAAATTTCATGGGAAGGTTCCTAGGGGAAAGGGAAGATCAAGTTCGTGTTTCGTTACGATCGGTAGAGGTGTGTGGAAGTAATTAACGGTCAAAAACTCCGTAAGCCGGCGATTGTTTACTTTTTATACTTCTAATAGTATGTGTGGCAAGTGTTGCCAAATGTTGGCGACAAAAACCTCCAAATTTCGCTTTCGCTGGGAGTTGTACTCTCTTAAAGTACTTTCCATCTAGTCTACACTGTGTCTCGAAAAAACGACACGTGCTTTGGCTTGCTACAACTTCTACCTACATCAACCGATTTTGACAATTTGGCAGGAATGTTACCAAGAAAGTAAGAAGTCAAATAGTACTTTATTTTCCCACCTCACGGTCAACTAACTAGTGCTTCTGCACTACCTGGCAAAACACGGAAACACGAAAATCGCATCTTTTTATTTAGTAGGCCTAATGTTGTTATTACTGCTTTTCAAGAGTTCAACCAGTCGCTGTTTGATTTCTTTAATTTTGTTGACTTTCAACCCATATTCACGCTGCAGTAGACTCCCTAAATCTTGTTATTAATTAAGTTCAGCTGTGGCCTGTAGGGACCTAGGAGAAATGAACTTGAGAGTTCTGTGCAGCAGCTGTTGAACTGTTGCACGCACCGTGCAATGTTACATGCATAAGCTGTGCTGCTGAAAGGCAAATCAACGTGTTTGATAACAGTTAACATGTATTGAGATAGTAAGACATACCACCAATACTGTCCATTGACTTTTCACTCGAGGCTCGACTAAGAATAAGTCCCACTTTTGATACAGCGACCGACGTCACGACAAACTCTTGGTAAACGATGAGTGTGTGGTAACAGACGCCGTGACGGTAGCATGGCTGCTTACATTCTTAGCAATATTTCTGCCATAAATTATCAAAATCGATCGATGTACGTCAAAGTTATAGCAAGCCAAAGCAGTGTTGTTTTTTTGAGACACAGTGTGTGCTTCCGACCACTTACCTGTTGACTTGTGTACACAGTCTCAAAAAAATTCGTCGTAGTAGATATAAGAAACTGTTAGGGCCTACTTGGTGATTTGATATGTTAACGCTATCTGCCAATGATACTGTGCATTTATGACAACTGGTACATTTCCCTCCCAGACTACTTACTTACTAACTTACTTATTTCCTCTCGTTTACGATACAATACGGTAGATTTACGTGCGCTCAAAAGCTGACGAGATGGCCAGCTTAATCCAGCGCACGGCCCAGAAACGAAAAATAATGAAAAAATAAAAATCAAAAACCGAGTAGCTCAGCCCGAGTAGTACTTGCTTTTAAAAGTTCTTCGACTTCTTGGGATTCCCTGTTTGTTCATAAGTTTTTTTCCACCCATATGTATACAGCTGTTAGTCCCTATATTGTACTTGTAATACTTGGCTGTATTGTGTTCTTATGTCGTAATTTTATGAAGAATAAAATTTTTGGCATGCTTACTTGCGTGCTTGCGCTTTAGTGGTCCTGCAGTATGAGTCTGTCTGTTTCTGTGTTTGGACAATAACGTTAGAAAGAAATGAACTTTGACTTAGCTATTAATTTAACTTACTAATTCAACTTTACCCTGACTAGGCCAAGTTCGAAGGTCAAGGGCATAGGTCATAGTTCAAGGTCATAGATCGGTACAATAGCAACAGCATAGTGAATGTGTACAGAATGTTGCGTAAACTTGGACCAGTCTATACCTATTCTTCGACTATATACAGAGGAGCTTAGTGAAATCATACCGAAGAAGTTTTTTGATAGTCCAATTTCGCCACTGTACTTACGTGAGTTGTTCGGCGTGGATTGTAGGTGGTGGAGAATCTTCGTGATCACGCCAGGTTTATGCTTGAAGTTGATCGCGGTAAGACAGATGTCGGATGACATAGGCCTAAGCTTATAGACTATAAATTGGCGTGTCGCGTGTTTTTCTGCAAATATTGCGTGCAATATTCACTAATAAATAACTAAAGTAAACACATATTTGAAACGTTTTATAGGAATTTATCGATAAATTAATTGAGCTTCTTTTCGTACACAAAGTGAGTGATTTCTTTCTTTTTGACAGCAGTTTTTCTGATGGTTTAACACTCGACTGATTTGCAAAGGTCGATAATTTGTAACATTTGTTTTATAATTTGTAAAATTATTGGCGAATTTTCGCAAAAATTCAGCATCTGCACAATATTATCGTTGTAAAACACTGTCCTCGATCCTCATGATGCTTCGCGGTGTTAAATTTAAACAATTGAATTTAAATTTATCTTTTAAATAGTTTTACTAGTTATATTTCTGCCGTTTTGACTTCTTATCATGCATTGTATGTAGGCCTACGGTATGTTCGTTTTTACTTTCTGGTGGCCGGAGCAGCTGTCACTCATTACTTTGTTAACATTTTTGTCCGGCTTACGTTGTTGTAGTAACTGAGTTGCATTAGACGATGATTGTTGCTGTTCTGACATGCAATTGGTTCAACAACAGCAACAACCCGTAAAAACCCGCTTCAATAACCGCCAAATGTTCTCTTTCGGGGATCCGGCCTATACTTTGGACAATTAGATCTATTAAGAAATTTGTGTATTTAAAAAAATCGAATTAATTAAATTAAATTTCATGTAAGCCTATACTGATCTGTATGTATATGCACCTCGGCGTCTGTACAGATGTCATTCGCGAGAACGTCTACAGTGTCACGCTGATTCAAGAAGATTCGGCTTAAAACCCCGCCGGGGCGGATTGGATACAACAAAATGACGAAGGCAATGACTGCGAAAGGGTTGCAGTAATCCAGTCTGTACAACCGAACTGCGAACTGCAGTGGACCTATAGATGAAATCGTGTTGAGTTACAGTGTACAAAATGTTCTTTGACTGTAGTCCCCATCCAATGGCGAATCCAGGGTTTTTAAAAAGAGGGTAGATTACAGAGTATGTGGGTCAAACTTGGACCTGAGCTTAGTGATTCATACCGCCGTGTAAAGCCCAAGTGTAGAGCAGTACGGCGAAGCCCCGACAAACGGGGCTGTGGGGCGGAGCCCCCATAAGCTGAACGGTTTTGCTTGTATAATAACCCACGTTGCCTAAAATTTTGCGCATATTTGTAAAATTAATGCATTTTGACCCGCGGGGAACAGGTCCACCTGCCGAGTCCATCACGCCGTGCAGCAACCGTTTCAGGTCTGAAGGCACAAAAATAATCTGACAAGCGAACATGTCCAATGACCAGTGATGCGCAGTAGGCTCTAACTGTTCCTTGTAGCTGAACTTTATGATAAAGTCGACAGTTAGAGAAGTAATTAAAACTTTCACTTACACTCGTACCATAAATTAAAAGTAGTAGTTTAAAACGTAGCTGATTTTAGCTAACTATCGATCAAGATGTCAGTATAAATTTAACGTAAGACACCGTGAGATGCGTTCTTTCATATTAACGCCTAACACAGGCTATTGTACTGTTATAATGTGCACTGTTCTTAGCGAATCGTTAAGTAGTTAGTATTTAAAATGCATTCTGTTTCATTATACAGAATTTTATATTATGTGCATATTGTTTATTTTCTTGTACTCGTTATGTACATTGCGTTTGTAAGAGTTCATTCAAAAAGATGGCTGGTTAGAATTTAACGGCGCTTTCAACACGAATTAGATTATATCACTATTTTAGAATTATAATTCGTCACACAAACTATAGTTTTGATGAACTTTGCTGCTACAACTGCTTCAAATGAAAAGAGCTGTACTAAAAACTAACCTTCCTTACAATGCTTCAACGACTGCTAGTTGATTTCACAAAGAAATCACTGAACCTATGCACAGATTTATAGATAGGATGAAGTGGCATCACAGTAATCTACGATCTCTATGCTGTAGGGCAAGTTGACGTACTTTGAGAGGTGAAGATATTTGTCACTTGATTTAAATAAAATTGAATCAATGGGTTTAAGAAAAGCTTACTGCTAGCGCCATCTCGGCGATTTCACTGTAAGTGCTGCAAAATGTTTACATTTCCTTGCCCTACATCATGGCGGCCAGAACAGCTGGCATAGATAAAAGTGAAGAAATTACGGCAATATCACTATCACTCTATGTATACACGCTCCTCATAAAGTCATCATTTTCATGAACAAATTTATTATATCCATCATCAGATACACAAGCTTCCTCCTCTGTTATTCACTCATTCATCATCACCACATTCTCAAAAAACAAAGTTCTGCTGACAAGTGTCAGATACAGAATAATAATGAATAATGCTTGATATAGATAATTTTTTAGACATATGAAGCAAGTCATAATATAGTAGACACTCGCCACCACCACCAACAGATCCAGGCTAGTAAAACAATACTGACAGAAATATAACGCTGATCCTTCATTCAATGAAGACTCAAAATGCACGTTGAAGCCAATACTGCAAAATACAGCATTGAATTTATGAATCGTGAAAAGTGAAATTTTATTCAAACACTTGCATAACGCATATACAGTTTATTCCCACAACGGCAGCAAATACGGCATTTTCATTTTATGATTTCATTTAGTAATGAGTATTTTTCATCATGTATTACATATATACACTGCATCTCAAAAAACTTACATTTTCTAATAAATTCAACTAATGTGATCCAATGTCAATTTTTGGTACAGAGAATCTCCAAGAGTCTCTAGCTTTGTATATACAAACTATGAGATTTGATAAAACACGGTACCAAACTCGCAGCTACGTATATGAACAATGGAGACTCTCTATACCGAAAATTATTGATGTTGTCCCATTCCCATATTTGTTGGAGTTATTTGAAAATGTAACAGGGCTTTGATTTTTGAGATACAGTGTATTTATTAAAGCATAATATACAAAGTGACGGAAAAATCTAAGCATAAAACTTTTTCAAGTAGGCATTGAGATATAATAAACAGTAAATGTCTATGTAGTTTTTTACAAGAAGCACAGTATTCATTAAGATTAGTGAAATCAGCATGCACAAACCGACAAGCTAAATTTTAAAATATATTATTTCAATTTAAAAATCTCCACTACATCCTGCTAGTCAGAATAACACATTAGTTATTAATGGGTGATTCTACACAAAAAAAATAAAATGGCAGTTATAACAGAATCAATTGTATACATGCCACATTATGTATAGAGCACAGCTATCAAAACTGTCACAAGTTTTATCAAGCAAGAAAGGTAACTTATTTATTACATGTCATCTGGGACGTCAAGCCCTACGCAGCTACTCACTCATACAAGAAATATGGCCGTCGGTAATATCCAACAGTTCTCTCACAGCAGGACCAGTAAGTTATTTAATGTAATATCTATGATTTGTCCACTTGCAACAACTTGCGGTGCTATTGTTAAATATTTCAGACAAGACTGCTTACATTGTCAGCGAGAATTTAATTATTAATTAAGTAATAATATTAATTCATTAATCTTATTATTTAATTACGAAGTAATTATTATTTCTTTGTTCTTATTATTGTCTTGTTTCACGTACTACTTAATTTACTTACACTTATTTTATTTTATTATTGATTTCATTGCATCATTGTGCCTTTATGTGAAGGGACTGAAAAACCTTGCATGTTTTGCATCAACTTCTGTGGTTACAGCGAAAAATGTAACAGACTGTTGTCTTCTGCCCATCCTATTCACACATCTGTATGTATCAACTGCAGTTTAAGTTAGACAAGGTCAAGTAAAAGTATATCCAGGATAAATAATCTTTCACATACTTCTTACACACCCTATACAAACCGTGGTGCTTAAAAATATGGCAATAACCTTTTGCCTAATTTTAACCAATTTGCATATTTTCCCACCATTTTACCAAAAATAAAATTCCCCGCACAATTGAATAAGATGTTCCATCTCCTTAATGTTAATGTCAATGTCAATCGTGGATTTATATAGCGCATAAACGCAAAGCCTCTAATGCGCTGGTGCACTAGTACAAGGAGAAGAGAAGAGTCTTCAGATAACGTCATACATGCATTATATGTGACAAATTTGGAATAAAGTGACTTAACTCTAGGGCTTTTTCACATTTGTTATGCTCCTTGGGTTCAACATTATTTAAAAATAATTTTCTGTTCTGGTCTCCTGCAGTAGACTGAGCCAGCCTTCATTTTTTGAACAAATGTTAAATATCTGTGTCGATCATCACACTGGTGTGTCCATAATTCAATTCTGATGAAAATGGTGCAATTATTCAAACTGATTTAAACTTGGAGTGGTATCAACTTATCATCAGCGGCATTTTCATGGATCACAGCGTATTCGTAGCATCCACATTTCCAAAAAAATGCGACAATCATGTCAGCAGATCACTGGCAACCAACATTATATGCAGTGTAATGTTAACTACATCTCGCAATGTGCATTCACTGTTAAGTGTTATATCACTATGGTTACTACTATCAGCTGTTAGTTCCACAATGTCACTACTTCACTCATGAAACTGGCAACTTTCAAGCGCTGACTTGTGAACAGGAATTTAAAACATAAAGCCATTAACAAAACAAGACCATGCATAAAACCACTTGTGGTAAGAATGTGTAACTTTTTTCATGTGTAAACAATCAAAACACCATTAATAAATCTATGAAAGGTTGACTGCAGTAAAATATAATTTTAAAAAAAAGTTCAGGACTGTAGCAAAAAACTATTATGGTTTGAGTAAAATAACTTAAATGGTATGGAATAAAAATGATCCGTTAGGTGGGTGTTAACAGCATTATCACCATAAATGGGCAATAACATGCCAACACAACAATTAAATTTTGTTAGAAATGTTTGTGTACAGAAAGCTGCATTGTTGGGAAGCAAGTAAAAACAATGGGAGTCCGAAGTGAGGAATAAATTTCGATGACATTTTCCCGCAAACACATTCGCATTTCTGATTCACATTTGCTCGGCAGTGCACTACTTGCATACTTACTCAAGCACTATCTCAAGCATTTGTCAATTACGTGTGAACACTACATCACAGTCCATGCAAATCAAGTTGATCTAATTAATACATGTACAAGTACTGCCAAAGTCATCAGTTTTATGCTAAACATCTGCAGCATATGTGAAAAAATCAAGCATGTTGTGCAACGCAAAAAGAGACATCTGTTGACAAGTCTTGTTGTAATAAACGGTCTCGAGTTATCAATACTTTGGAATGAGTCCTGATGGAACAATCACTAGAGCTGTAGCAACTTGCTTCTATGTTACGCTAATGGACATGTCTCTTGAAAGATCATGGGAAGCAGTCAGAGGTGGAACTGTGTCTCTGGTAGTGATGCACAATTCACTGGAAGAAAATTCAGTTTGATTTGATTCACGCCTGTGAATCGATTTTTCAATTAGTTTCAAAAACAAGCATTTACGACCGGTTTTCTTGGTGAATCTGCCATTTCACAACATGGCACAAAACTGTAAACAGATGTAATAACTTCCGGTGTGGGGTTTCAACGTTTGACTGCTTTTAGGTTTTGCACAGTACGTAAGAAAACATGCTGCGTTTTGTCATGTGGAATTTGTGCTAATGCATATTAGGATATGAAACGTGGTTTCAAACCCCTGACAAGGTATTAATTTTTCTGAATGTTTTGGCAACCAGTTTGGGTCATCAAGTGACCGCGTCAAAGACCTTTGATTTAGATAGCAGGTCACAAATGTTTTGACCCAGTTCCACCTATGGTATCAGCAACTAAGAAGCAGCATTAAATCACCTGGATAAACAAAGAACCTACACCTGGAAAATCGCCTTCGAACAGGTGTGCAGAGTGTTTGTAATACACATCAGGTGCAGTCAATGATTGGTTCTGTCCAGTCAGCTATGTCAAATGAAGAGTTCATTCATAATCAGTCAAATACGGTATTCAACATGATCAGTACACATCTAATGCACACTACTGATGCCACGGCTGCAGAAATATGTGGACGTCTAGACGTGTGAGTCTGTAATAAGAGACTGAGGCACAAAAGCATTTCCAGCAGCTTGAAAGACTCACACGATTCTCCTTTTAGTGTTTTGACAATGTTTGTTAGGCAACAACAACGGCATTAGGTCTGATAAACGTGCACCCAATTATCAAAAGTTCTAATCTGGTGGAACACGCCCACAGTGAAGTAACCTCAGAAAAGGCCAGTTAATAATCCCACGACAGACACACAGGCCAACATTGATGGCCTGCACTGATGGCTGACAACGTCAGGTCCCATAACATACGGGCCATCACTCTCGGCCATCAAAAACAACGGCCTCTCACGCTGACTGTTGTTCTTGACGGCTTACATGACGGGTGACAGTGTAGGCATGTGTCACAGATTGTAAACAAAAACCGAGAGTCTGTTCAGTAACAAATCTGCCCTAGTAGGAAGCAAACAAAACGAAAGCAAACAAAACAAAAGGAACAACAGACAATAAATGCAGCAGTGGCAGAAAACAACAGCTGTAATACAGAATATGATATTGAGCCTGAAAGTGCTATGTAACTCTCTCTCAGTCACTCCGGAATCTTGATGTGGTACAGGGTGGCGTCTCAATGGCCCACACGCAGACTACTTGGGTTGGTTGATGGTGTGCTTGTGCTGCATTGGCCTCATATCCTTCGATGGCAAAGGCTTCTCATGATAATGTTTCACAGCCTCCGGTGGATACGCCTTCTCCTCCTGGGTACACAGCATGGTACGTTCCAGTGAAATGGAATTGTGGAATATATCACTGCTGTAATTTCATACATGCTGAAGTTGTTGTTGTTGTTATTGTGTGCTTTACGAGCCATGTGACCTCAACCACTGAACAGCAGCATCTTCAGCCAAGTGAAGCTGTGGTAGACCACCCTCCAGCTTGGTCTGTGGGCAGCTGCTGGCGATATGAAACATTGTTTGACGTTTGCCACACTGACACTTGTCACTAGTTGCAAGGCCCCAACATTTTGTGGCAGGATGTGCAGTGACTTTGGTTAGTCAGAAAACGGTTTATTGTTGACCAGCAGATCAAATCCTAGTTGCGCATAGTGGAGTCATCCACAAGGGAAGAGTTGACCACAGAGGAAAGTGTGACTGCTGAAATTTCACTCAACTCTTAACAGTGTACAGAGGACATTAACCTTACTGCTGAACTAACTGTGACCTCCCAAAGCAACACTACACCACTGGCTTTTGTGTCCTGTCCTCCCAAAAATAATCTGTACTGGTAACATTTTTAACGCACAATTTGTCATCCATTTTGCCAATCTCTTTAGTGGCCAAAGTACAGCAATCACCTGGGTGTGTGCATACACATTAACTGTGTGTGTAGCTGTACCTGTTGACTTCTCAACTAAATGGCAAATATGTACTACATTGCTCAAAGGTCATTCAATTCAAGAGAACTAAAACCACAAAAATTCTGAACTTTGTTCTACATACGCAATGCTTTTGCAATATTCGACCGGGGGACAAGAATGGCCAGTGAAAATCTGTGCAAATTATTGCCACCAAAATCTCTTTCAGAGCCACTGTAGGAAGAGGATCAGTGGGTAACTGCCAAATTATCATTCACACAAAAATGGGCTTAATAAAATGTGTGTTCTATATGTGCAATAATTCTAGACAAAGTAAATAAATCACTCACTATTTAAATAACTCAGTAGCACAGCAAAAGGACAGATAAAGTCTAGAGGGCCCCAAGTCCAGGACTGCCAAGTTCCAAGAAAACACTTTGTAGGATTTCTATGGCACATTTAATTTTAAATAAACTGGGCTTACTCAAAAGTGTGACTGTTTTTATACCAGAGCCAGACTATTCACTTATACACGGAGGTTTCTTAACATCAAGGATTGCAAATTTTATGAAATTCAATTAAACTATGTAGAAACAGCAAAAAATTTTTTCCATAAAGAGATAAAATATGCCAGGTAAATGCAGACAAACCTCGCAAACTGGTAAATAATTTCATGACAAAATACTGAGTTATTTCTGAGAAACTGTTGTTTTTATTGTAGTACATTTTAGCCACATCCTGTAGATTGCACTAGAGTCAAAGTTATCAGAACTTTTTACACATGTATGTATTCAACTGACTTCATTAGATTAGAATTAAAAGACAATAAATAAGTAACGGCAATAAGCACAGAAAACTCACTTTTGCCATAGCACCCGATACCATCACCTGCTTGTCAGTCTTTGGGGGACTATAACACATAATTCAACAGAACAAATTACGAACATTAACACGATTATCAAGTAATTTATACACATACGTTATGCAAATTCCTTATACTAATTTAAATATTGCAACAACAATTACTGGTTCTAAGCATCAAGCTTTATACATGTACAAGACCATTTCAACAACACTTTTCAAGACTTTTTTAGCCTTAAAAGGTTCAAAAACTATGGAAAATGAAAATGGGCACTGGAGCCATGTAGCAAAAGGGCCAGCCATGCCCACGGCACACCTGCATTACATTTTTGTCCTTATAAATATACACGGACTATTCATTCTGTCCAATGTCTGTGACTTAATCACTCAGACAACTCCCTGACAGCAGTTAGAAATGGCCGTGTAGTCGCCCAAGAAGCAAATGGCTGGATCTGGCAATGGCTGTATCTGGATCAAATTCAATCTGACAATAACCTTCGGTGCCTCTCATTTATTGTGGTTAACGAGATTGTACAGTCCCAGCTGACTACAAAACAACAATGACATAAAAACAAGAAGCTCAGCTATCTCCGAGGGACCGTGCGACGCACTGTGTTGGTAAGTTCATGCTATGTTTCACAAGATATGGGAGCTAGAAAGGTTTAAATCAGCAAAAGGGACCTTCACGGTCATTCAAGGGCACTGGTAATTGTGCCATTCGATAGGCCATATACGATTTCCTATTAGTCTTCCATTGCAACTATGTCTCTATCTTGCACTGTTTCCGAGATATTATCACTTATTTCCCAAAAAATAAAGAGGTCACGTGACTCTGAACACACCCCTTTTGGTAATGTATCATGCATGAACTAGTACTCCTGTGTATAAATCAGCACACAAAATTTTAGCTTCACCTATTCCACATATATGATTGGGAACAAAATTTTAAAAAATGGGTTACGTGACCCTGACCACGGCCATCTGTCATCCCAAGGCTAGCACTTAATATATTCTACCTGCACACAAAATTTGGCAACTCTTGCTTCAGCCATTCTGGAGATATGATTGCGGGCATAAAAATTAAAAATGGGTCATGTGACCTGGACCACACCCTTTTTTAGAATTTGATACAGTCTACCTGTTTGCAAAATTTGACGATTCTAGCTTTAGCCATACGAGATATCACTGGGGGCCCCTAAATTTAAAGTGGGTCACATGATCCTGACAATGTCCCTTTTAAGGATTTGTTCTCCTTATGTTGGGACTTGATATAACCTACCCACATACAAAATTTGGCAACTGTAGCTTCAGTGGTTCCACAGATATAGTTGGTGCCCACCAAAAATTTAAATGTTTCACATGACCTGACCAGTGACCATGCAGCTTTCAGTGATGATTTGTCATCTGTAGGATAGGACTTACTACAGTCAACCTGCCTACCAAATTTGATGTTTGTATCTCTATAAGGATATGAAAATGGAAACAAAATGTGGAAAATATGGTGGTTTGGGATAGCTATAAGTCATTCAAAGTCAGTGGAAATAGCACCATTTGATAGAGCACATACGAGTTCTTATTAGCCTTCTATAGTAACTATGTCCTATCTTGAACCGTTTCTGAGATATAGCGAGCTACTGGTTGAAAATCGCTGATCTGAACCTACCCCACCTCTATTTGGCTCCCCCATTGGGGGTGACCCCTTTGGAATTTCGCCGAGATCTTTGCCATCAGAAAACTGAAGTCCATGTATGGAGTCATTTGTGTGATTCTAAGTTTAGCCGTTTTGGTACAGTGCCAGCTTGTGACAGACAGAGACAAAGACAGACAGATAAACACACGATGCCAGCATTTACAGTACTAGCATATCGTTACGCGGTAATGAAAGTTTTATGTAGTATCTTAATCATTCAAACTGAACCATTTTTTCACACTGTTTAATATTCACTCTATGCACACACCTGGATCCATACTCTTCAATTTCTTCCTTTGTCATTTCATTTTTCTCCTTTGACTCACTGCCACTTGCCTGTCGGGGCCTGGCTACTCTCATACCTCCAGCTTTCACTGTCAACACAACAGAAGAATTGAAAGATGATGATGGTTTAGATCATATGACATCAAAAAGCTGGATTAATACAAAATGCAACAGCACAATATCCAACAAAACAATACAATATCAATATCATTATAACAAATCACTATCATTATAACAAGGTGTCGCCCTAACGGGACATAACACGACTGGCCTGCCCTGCAGCCATGCAGCTATAAGTAAACCGGAGGTGGCATGACGTCATCGCCCGGCCTGCGCGGCTGAAGGCGCCTGCAGGCTCGCCATGGAGTGTTACAGACCCCACAGACGACGACGACAAACATCACCGACCATTACTTGTCTGGCCCCTACACTATGTGTAGGCGGGCCAGTAATAAACAGCTAACTCCTACTACTACTACTGGAATACTGTTTTTCAATTTGGAATCCTCATTATATTACCCTTAAGATATTAAATTGGTTAAAGGTGTGCAGCATCATGCTACTAAGTTAGTATGGGGTACCAAGAGCCTACATTATAAAGAAAGATTAAAAAGGCTAGGTCTAATGCATCTGGATAGAAGGAGAGTAAGAAGTGACTTACTGGAGGCTTTTGAAATAATTAATGGGTATTATGACATAACTTTAGGTTCTTCTTAAAAATGTGATGATGCACGAAGAACAGGACGTAGCAATAAGTTATTCAAGAAAAGAAACAGACTAGATATAAGGAGGTATATGTTTGCAAACCGAAACGTGGACAAATGCAATGTTTTGCCTGACAGTACCATGGAATGCACTACATAAAACAATTTTAAAACAAGACTTAAACTAGATGGATGTATTGTGTGGAATGCATATAATACAGTATTCGGCTCGAAGCACTCGGCTATCTGTGCACAAGCTGTTTAATTCCTGCATTTGACGAGGCATAGTGTTGGGTTACTGCAATTATTTTGTTTCTCTTCAAATACAATGGCATGCAGTTGGAGACGGCAGACATTGCCCTCAGTGAAGCCAGCTGGCAAAGTGGACAAAAAATCACAAAACATACACATTATCTGTGATTCTGGTCCATATTATGTGAAAATACAATGTCATCCACAATTTAACTGGAAGTACAATTAGTACATATCATATTGCACTGCCATCAAAGCATAACCAAGCCATTTTTGGACATATGGTTTCTGAGGTATGTGAGCGAACAGACAGACACAAAGACAGACGTACAAACATACTGATCGCAACATTTCGCACCCCCCCCCCTGGGGCTCAGTAAAATGATGCTATTTAACAGAATTAGGGCTGGGATGCCCGTCCCGGAGGACGGGTACCGTATAGTAAGTTGACTTATTACCCGGTTTAGGAACCAGGTATCCGGTTGTGTGAATCGGGTTACCCGGATTCAATCGGTTGTATTCTATTTTCTTTTTTTAAATTCATGCTTGTTGAACTGATTCTTGCTGCTTGCACTGAATTTGTGTAGGCCAAATGTCAATTGTTCTTGCGCTCCCAGCTGCCGAGATTTTCTTCTTTGCTCTTATAGTACCGGCTCAGCTGCCAGGAGGCTATCCACAACAAATTGTTATTGGCAGAGCCATGTAAGTGTGTCACTGTCAGTGACGTGCTAAAATATTTGGCTGCTGATAAATGCAACAAATGAATGAATGAAAAAGTGAAAACTAAGACGCATTGGCCAACGTTTCTGCTTTCATTATTGATGAATAAAGACTCATATAATACACAAATTATACAATGCGTTAACAACACAATATTCAGGAAACGGTTCCGGGTACCCAGTTTTGAAACCGTTCTGGAACTTTAGAACCAATTCTTTGGAACCCGTTCCTACGTCAAATCACTAGTGTCGTATGGCAGAATGCCCGTGTCACAACCGACAGAAAGAACGGATACGGGTTGCCGGTACTGTATACACAGCCGTACTCATAAGCAGTTCACAATCACAATAATAAAAATATCCAAATCTAGAACGAAACTCGAAGTGCGTGAAGGTGCAAACGAAAGAACGGCGTGACGGCGTGAAAAATAAAACGGCAGTTCAAGAATGGAGGTGATAAAATCAACGACATATGGGGACGACACGCTGCGTAAACATGGCAGAGTCGCAGCTGATAGTACAACGTGCGTAACAAAACGCCGAAAATTGCTGCGAAATAGCAACCTGCCGGTGGGTGGCCAGCTTTCATTTCGACTTCAGACGATGACATATCTGCCTTTGTAAACGCAACAAACAAATTATCTGATACAACCTCGCTGTCCAAAAGAAAAAAACGAAAACACGGATGACGTATTTTTACAGTTTTACACCCGTATGCTAGGGATGTGCGCATATACACATTTAAACGTGCACACGAGTACGACAACATTTTGTAAACGTTCATTTCAGCTAGTCTTTCTTTAAAGGTGACTCACAGCCTGTTGCTGTCAATTGTCATAGTGACTGCAGTAAAAATATGTACAAGAATTCATCAGGAGATGAGATAGCAAACGTGAACTTTTTACAACGATACGATACGATACGATACGATACGATGCAGTAGATTAACGTGCACTCAAAAGCTGACGAGATGGCCAGCTTAATCTAGCGCACGGCTCAGAAACAAAAAATAAGGAAAAAAAACTGAAATCGAAAACCGAGTAGCTCGAGTAGCTAGCTATCCCACACGTACTTCAAAATACCAAAAAAGAGAGAGCTTACTTCGTTTAACAAATTATACTATAGCTAGGCATGCAAGTACTGCACAGTGCACACGTCTGAGTCTTAAATTTGAATCTGCTATGAATTTCCACTTTGCAGTTATAGAATATTTATACCGTAGGGGTCGCGCGGTCCATCTGCAGACGTTTACTACTATAGTTATAGACATAGTAATCGTAAATTGTCTATAGTTATGGCTTTGTCAACCACTTTTACGCAATGCGCCCCGGAAACTACCAAATTCGATAAAATAACGCAAAATAAGGGCCATTTCGCCGTTCAAGGTCATTCAAGGTCAGTGGTCACCGGTTTTGGTACGAATCGCAAGGTCATACTC
>Ga0209780_1001326_pt1 | contig 16043 bp, 10 predicted proteins | sample WorMetexBAHAMAS2_FD_187384 | JGI IMG/M metagenome (GOLD analysis project Ga0209780, IMG submission 187384) | Marine gutless worms symbiont microbial communities from Max Planck institute for Marine Microbiology, Germany - Inanidrilus exumae... | ecosystem: Host-associated > Annelida > Digestive... | reverse complement strand
ACCGGATGTTGATACAGCGTCACTTCTTTGGTTACCAACAACAACGGCGAATATGTAATTGTCCAGCGTTTAGTGCGGTTTTAGTATGCGGTTTTTAACTACGGAAAAAGTTCGAAGTTACAGAAAAAGTTTTAATATGCGGAAAGCGTTTTGATATTTGTAAAAAGTCTGTACGTTGTAGAAAACGTTTTGAGATTTGTAAGAGGTTTATGGTTTCAGAAAGAGTTTTTAACTTTTAGAAAAAGTTTCTGCATATAGTAGGAGGTGGCACTTACGGGCCACCATACGATACGATACAATACGATATATTTACGTCCGCTCAAAAGCTGACGACATAGCCAGCTTGTAGTGTGTGTATGCTGGGTAATATAGACAATGAAACGATGGGATCGATATATTAAGATCTATCCTAGAACTATCTGCTGACTAACTGAGTCGGGAAGGAAGCAAATATACAGTAGCGTCGCGGCGTGTTGGCCGCTTGGCTAAGCCTAGCTGCTGGCTAAGGCTAGCCAAACTATTTTAAGGCGGTGCTGCTTGGTATTCCGCCTGCTCGACTGCTCGACAAGCTTAGTCTAGCGTACTGCACAGAAACGAAAAAAACGAAAACTAAAAACAAAAACCGAGTAACTCCGAAGAAACGGTCCGGGCAAACGTGCTTGGAGGCAGTCCGCAAGAAAGAAGTGAAACTACGGGGGTAGGATTTGTGAAACATATAGGTTTTAAGCCGGAAGTGAAAAGAGAGGGAGTTGTAAATGAGCAGCGTGGTGAATCAGAAGAGGATAAGTGATGGGTGAAGGAATAGGTGAGTCGGAAATTCCAAGTGGCATGATCTCTTTATTCCTACCTATGTTAGCTGTTCTGGCCGCCAAGGTATTTATATCACTGTCCTGATAACCGAGTTTATAAAGAGTTTTTAAAGTTTATAAATGCGTACGGTTTCTACCAATACGTTACTGAGCCTACTATTGATTATCACATTTTTGATCTAGTTTTATCCGCATCCAGTTTTGGTCTTCAGTCCTTGGAACGCCGACGGGTAGGCCAAAATCAAGATCTTATCTTAGTCTGCAAAGTTATTCATAGGCTAACAAAAACTAGTTTATCCGACAAGCTTATACTGCAGCGACTAAATAATACAAGAAATCATCCTTATAAACTAGTCAAAAGCCTTTGCTCACATAAATTTACAAGTACTTTTTACTAACTGTGTTGTTGATGCGTGGAATAATCTACACAATGATGTTATTTGTGGAAAGTCTCTGTACTCTTTCGTGTGCAGACTTAACAAGGCAGACTTTTCTTTTTAAGTTTACTATAACATGGTGTTTCTAGTTTAAAATTTTGTGTGAATCTTACTGTACCTTACTCTCTAATTTCACTGAAAAATGGCACTCACCGGTCATTGGACCTGGTTGGCACGTGTAAGACACTGGATTGACAGCGAACTGTTGGAAACGATCGAATCCCGGCGAGAAATCAAATGTTATTGTGCAGTTGTATGAAGATACAGTGGTCAACGCGGTCTTCTGTATCGTCATTCTTGTCTCCACTGTTCCATTGAACGTGGCTGGGTCGGCAATGGTGCTCACAGTGGTTCCAGACACGCCCGTCCAGCTCACAGAAACACTGACGTTTGGAGGAGAGTTAAACTGTCTGGATCTTGCTTGCCATTCATACGTCATTCTGCACATTAGGGTTGTGTCGAGTCTTTCGATAGCTGGTGGAACGACTTCACACACTGGATCTACAGCATAGCCACGTAGCTTGATGTTATTACTGGCCCGCCTACACATAGTGTAGAGAGGACAGACTAGTAACGCTCACCGGTGTCTGTCGTCGTATGTCGTCTGTAACACTCACATATGCAATGTAACTCACCAGGGGGCAGCACGCGGCGGGCCAGTCGTGTTACGTCCCGTTATGGCGACACCTTGTTTTACCAACGATTACACCGGTACATGTACATCGTGAAGCATCAAAAGCGCTACTCTAGAAATGTTATGGAAAAATCATACTTCATGAAGTAACAAATGACGACAAATCGTGTGTTCGACTCTATGGAGCTAAATCTTACCGGTTCCACAAAAGAACTATTCCATAATAGCCTCCAGCAAGCTGTTTGTCGCACTAACGTCTATGCTGCAAAGCATTATAATTTGGTTATAGTCAGAAGATAGTGATATTTTGCGGTTTGGCCTGACAAAATACAACGTCAGCTACCACTACCACCAATATTCACCAAGCTTGATCCATGATGTGAACTATCTAGTCATGTTAGGTCTACAGTTGCCCTTACTTTGCTAACTGAGTGATATTGAGTGATGAACTCACCGACTACGATGACCGTCGCCACTGCTCGTGTTATCGGTGATGGTCGTGATCCCTGTTCTATGCAGTTGTAAACTCCGCTGATGCCATCTTCATTTGACGCCAATGCTCGTATGCTACAGTCAGTTGCTGAATCCGGCGGACTGGCGATGAATCCCGGATGCTGAGATGCGCATGGCACATATGATATGATATCATTGTCGTGGTTCCACGTTATGGGATTCTGCCCAGTCGACGATGTACTATCAGTGGAGCAACTCAAGATGGCGTCTTGACCTCGCAAAACGACGACATTCTGAGGAGTCTTCGTCAGTAATCCGTCCGTTCCTGACAACGTATGTTAGTGCGTACACATATTATTACCCACACCGGCATAGCTGTTGGCGTGGGTAGGGCGTTCAGTCGCGTCTGTCTGTTTATCTGACTGTCCGCTCTCTAAAAGGAAAACGGCTGGAGCTATCAACACCAAACCTGGTACACATATACTCTATAGCAGTCGCTCGGCATACATTGACCCACAGGTCAAAAGGTCAAAGTTCAAGGTCACACGGTACGAAAGCCGTCACGGTCGCAGGGTGGCTAGTGACAATGGCCGGTAATGCGTATTGCCGCTGTGCTCTCTGCGGCCGTTGCCGGCGTGGGTCTGCATGTTGATACGACTGCCTATGTTTTCTAGTTAATATATATCGTAATTTTATTCTTAATTCTGGTATACTGTATATTGTGTTCGCCACGTTTACATTGTCGTCGGAAGCTCTGATGTAATGTTGTAACTGTATTAATGACGTTTGCTGCATTACTGATATTAAGCAGGAAGTGGCGTTCATCGTCGATTTTATTAGCAATTCAATTGATGTCTTCGTATTGTCGTCTTATACTCTCCGTCTTTTACTATGCGTCTGTCTGAATAGACTTTAGTATACACTAGGTTACACATTACGGATTAAACTTTTGTTTAAATAATAGGCAAAGCGAGTAAGTACTTACTGTGAAACGAAAACACACAGGAAATGAGCATTGCTAGTCTGAATAATAAGCCGACTGCCGCCATTGCTAAGGCATTATAACAAAAACTCCCAGTTCACGCTCCAGTGACCCGTCTACTATGCGCACTGCAAACGCCATCGCCGTGTAGCTTATAAATACACGCCTTTGAGGTTGTATACTACACAATGAGCCATAAAAAACCAGGATCCTTGGGCTTTTACCGGCATCAGCTCAGCGAAACAGTAGCTACATGTAAGCACTTAAGTGAAATAATGTAAATCCTGTAAGAGTTGATCATGTGAACAATATGTCTGATGTCTCTTGGTCGTTTTTTTTGCTGCACCTACTTTGCTTTCATCAGTGAGTCGCATTGTCTATTGGTGAAAAGTAATTCGCCGGTAGGGCTGCGAAGTACTGTGATCAGCGGGTCTTACTGTCAGCTCGCATATCTAAAAAACCAAATGTTCAAATTTCACGAACTTTTCTACCTGTTACCTAAGGCCGTAGCTCGGTCCTCCTCGGACGGATGGAGTACAATATGTTATGTATTTCCGGGTTTGTTGACGACGTCGTTTTTTCACATAACGGAGCTAATGGGTCAGAATCAAAGGCGACGCGCATGTTTCATCGAGTTCACCACGCAGCGTTATCGGGGGCGAAGTTGCTATTTTAGTATTGCAGGCTTGTTACATTTACGTGGCCATAAGTAAGTAAGTAAGTGTTTTTCTAAGGCGCCGCATATCAAAAGTCACCGAGCGCAGTGTTAATACTTCCCGAAAAAGTGATCCCTCAGCTGTCGTCTGAACAGTCCGTAGATGATGTCTAGATTGCGCAGCTTGACCGGAAGGGAGTTCCACAGGCGAGGTCCAGTGGCTGCAAAAGATCTGTACCCGTAGCTGATAAGTGTTTGCGTCACCACGAAAGTCGGTACGTTAGCTGACAGCAGAGGGCGCCGAGTGCTGTTGGACACGAGACAGCAATCCTCTGCCAAGTAGAGAGGTGCCTGCCTGGACGACGACTGGCGAACCAGACATGCCATTTTGAACTATATATGCTACTATACCAGTATGCCAAAAGTCGCCTTTTTAAACTACCTTTATATGGGCTTGGGCCTGTGTATTTACGCGCAGTAAGCTATGCATGTCTACGTTGTTACCGCAGAAGGTAGCTATTTTGATCGAAGAGTACGAATATAAGATTTTAATCAGAAAATCACAGGATAGGACCTTGCCTGAGACACAACAAACACAAGTACCTGCTTCGGCTGGGGGATAAAGGTGGGATTCACACCTCTGCCGGGTGGCAGGTAACACTGTGTGATTCCATTAGGCATTTGTGTTTCCCGTAGCGGTGAAAGCGAAGTTGATGCTAACTGCTATACACTGTTTACTTTACTTACAATGCCTAACACGCACAGCAAAATAGTTACAATCAATGTATACATAAATCAAATACAGACAAAAAATCCGAAACCAATATATACGGTACTTAACTAAATCAATACCATCCAATAGCCGTTTACAAGCAATTACGCTACTAGAAGCTTCTTTACCGCACAACGCATTCCAGTTAACGTAAAACTGGCTGGCCAAGACCGCCATAAAGAAAAGTGAAGTGTCTGCCTTAGACTCGTACGCAGTGTTATGACGGCGATCAAGTTATTCGTCATTGGGTTGTGCGCGCACGCATCTTGACTGAAATTATTACATAAACGCCAGTTCACATCGCATCGCCACGACGGAAATGAACTGAACTATTTGTGAATATGTTCACAACTACGAACAACAGCGATGTGGACAAGTCTTAACAACGTACACACACCAGATATAACAAACTGTAACGAATTTGATTACCGCCAACGGTCTTGATTACAATGAAGAACTGCTAAAGTGCTGAGCTAAAGTTTATTTGCATGATGTTACCAAATAAAAGCGTTTTGTAGCTTCTGTGGTCTTTTCTATCATAATTTGTTCAACCCATTTTGCCCAGGGTTCCAAAATGGGGACAGTGACTAAGGGATTCGACACCAAATTGTCTAACCGACCATTTTTAGTTTTGACTTTCGGGCATTGTAACGCTCAGGGTGGTTTTATCTCAACTCAACTCAACTCAACAAGCCACCTCGAAAGGTGGCTCACAAGAGGAAAGGAGCACATAAAAGTTTAATAATATCCCCTATTCTTTAGATAACAGTCAAGTCGCTTTTTAAATGTTGATAACGTACCACAGTGCAGTAATGGCTCAAGCAATCTATTCCACTCATCAATAACTCTGACGGTAAAAAAAAATTCTTTCTAATGTCTAGATGAGCCTGAGGCTTATACAACTTAAATTCATGACCTCTGAGTCCAGTACTTGACATAGTAAAAAAGTCAGCAGGTTTAACGTCTCAAAACCCTTAGCACCAGAGTACCCGAAAGTCAAAACTAAAAATAGTCGTTTAGCCAGCCTGACGTCGAATCCCTGAATTAGTGTATAGCTATGACGGGAACGCTGGGTTAAAATGGGTTAATTACGGACACGACCTACGTTGATGTAATCAACTGTAGAACTATCAGTGTTCGACGCGGAAACGTGGCGACCAGTTGAAGCTGACTGTCTTCCACGAGTGGCAGGATGCAGCCGAGAATACTGAGCTTCTGCCGCTGAAGTTCTGGAGGCATGTTGTAGTTCTTCGTAAGTTGAACCGTCGGTCACTGCGTCAGATGCAACTTGATCGGTTGCTGCGTTCGTCCGGTCCATCGCTATGTCGGCTGTCGCACTCTCTGTATAAACAAATTTAATATCATTTGTGGTCGTAATTACATTACGATGCTTCACAATATTTAAGCTTACTCGGTGTAACCTAACCTTGAGACCTCAGTCTTTTTCGTGTTTTAAAGTACAACGGGCAGTCCACTTATTACGCTGGAAGCTAAAATATTAATGTCTGAAAATCAGCGACACACTGAAATATGCATTGTGATTAACGATAAATCACACGGTAGTGTATCGCCACGCTTAAGATATATGGTGGGATCTTATACGAATTAGGGCCGGTTTTTCCACCTCAAATCAATCTGCTGTTAACGCTAACTCCCATTAATTAATGTGAGTTAATCTCCCAATTTTACTGCTGAGTTTTCTTTTAACGAATTTTTAGAATGTCAACGTTTGGCAAAATTGTGGGCAGAAAGTTGATTGCTTTATGCGCCCTGTGCAGCCGGGCACTATAGCTGTCTTGTTGATAGATGAATTCGCCCGAGATCTGACAGTAACTGTTTAGCGGCATCACATTACAATAATAGGCCTCAAAGATCCTGTATCCGTGTATCCGGGATCGGCTAATGTCAGAGTGAGGTACAACTGCCGACTGCTTTTCACTGACTGGCTGATGCCATCAATGTCCGACTAACGTTGATCGTGTGCGTAGGCGTTTTGTCGCGACGACTTCGTTCATTCTGTGGTTTTTCAGTGTGGCCACTGTAAATAACTTTTTGTCAACAGACCAAATAATCAAAACATCACACGATGGATATTTTAGTAACTGTTTTGAATCACTGAGCATGACACTTCGCTTCACTCAGTTCTGGAGCATGGCGATTTTTGCGCACAAACATTTTCGCAAGGTAGTGTAGCGACATTCGTAAAGTGTGAGGGATCTTTAATATTATCAGTTCACTACTGCAAACTGCAAAGTCCGTTATTAAAAGATATTCGGAAATCGATCATTTGGCAAAGTTATGGGCAAAAATATAGTGGCACATTTTTCCGGACAAGGTGTAGTTGTTGATCGCGGGCTGTCGCGGCTGGATTAGGCCTACTGCAACACTACTTTGGCTGGCCTTCCAGATGATCTACCTAACTATTTTCAGTCCACCCTCAACGCAGCAGCTCGGTCGTTTGCTGGTCTTTATCAAATCACGCAGTCACGCAAACACACTCATTACTAGTTTTCACTAGTTATAAGCAATGCTCCAGCGAATAAAGTTTGAACTTCTTATACATTTCATGTCATATTTCATTTTATTTGTGCGATCCAAAGTCCTTAAATACAGAACCAGGTAAACATTATTTGCTAAAAACTATTGACTATCGACATAGTTGCGGCCTACATACTAAAAATAAAAGTAGTAAATTGTCATCGTTATCGTTAATCGTTGTTCGTTAATCGTTGACAGTGTAAACGTTATTTCGGAAAATGAAATTAAGTATAACTTTAAGCTAAATAGCTAACAGTGGATTCACGAATTCTCACAAATTAGATTAATTTTTTGGCTGGTGTGCACAGCGCGCTGACTAACCGAATTGTCGGAGGAGTCTTCTGTATTTCAGTTGTTGAATTATCAACAACACTACAGCCATGCTGAACAGTACGACCAGGATCAATGTTGCAATCATAGTGCTCCGGGGATTAGTAGTTACATCTCGGGATATCGGTAGCTCTAACAACAGTAATAAATAACATATAAAACACGATTTGTCTTTCATGCCTAGACCACTTTATGAACAAATTTATCTGTCATCATTATATTGAAATAAAATCACTGAAACAGGTTTACAGTGCGTCGCATCATAACGTAAGTTAAAATTTACAGCGAAATTATAATAATCACGTTTTGTATTCTATATATTCTGTAGATTACTAAAATAATAGTGCATATTGATACAACTATTTGAAAACGTAATGTGAAGAAATCACAATTAAAATTAATTTCTTAATTTCTTAATTTCTTTCTTAATTTTACGTAGCTGTTTTCTGCATACTGGTGTTATATTTTAGGCTGATTTTGACAGCGTTGTTTGTAACTTTTTCTTGGTTATTGTCTCATATTCGTATTTCGCGTTTGTACTTTTTTGTAATGTTTCCCTTTGGGCGGCTGTTAGTGCTGAATTTCAGCCTTGTCATGCCTGCTACATTTATTCTCTACTGCATATTTGTATCTGTTTTCCCAGCAAATAAATAAAATGAAATGAAAATGAATTGTTGTTTTATGGTAACAATAACGCTGCATTCGTACCACAAGTTGCATTGTGCGAGTGAAGGTCTACAAAGAACGTGGCCGTCACATAATTGGAATGGTTCCAGTGCTCTCCAGCTACAGCTGCGACACATTGAAGCGTGATGGTGACCGTTGCGTTGCACGGGATACACTTACACAGTTGGACACAGTCGAAATGACGACACACGTCAAAGGTGAGCTGTTCGCCACCGTGCAGTCGTTGACCTGTAGTGGCGTCCAGCCAGGTGTACTCAGGTGATAGGTTTCCGTCTGACTCACACCTGAGAATCTCTCCTTGCTTCAGCAGCGAATTATTTCTTTGCATCCGTGAGATTCTCACCCGCAAAGGTCCGTCTAAACAACAAGGCATTAAGACGCATGAACGCCAGGATTAGTGCTGTATCAAAATTCAATATATAGCCTAATATTCAAACATTGTATGTTCAGTATGTCGAACGCCGCCGAATGTTCACAAAAAAATACTTAAACTAAAAAACGCTGTTCTGCGTCAGTAGTATAATTAAGATAACTGCTAAAAACCTACGCATTTTACAAAATATTACTTTGAGTTTATATCACCTGGTGAAAGAAGACATCAACATTATTACTACAGCAAAATTGTGTTACGGGAATATTTCGTTATATTTCTTATTTTGAAATAAATATTTTGAAAATATCTTATATTTCCTAAATACATTTTAAAGTAATTTACTATTTTTAAATACACTTTTGGCAGTATTCATTTTTTGTTTCAAAAACGTTTTTTGCCAATCACCGCTTAAAATTATGCCAAACCAACATCCCCTACCGCCTTATCTTATCTTTAAGCATTCGATAGCTGGGCTATTTTGTGGTTTTGCACACGCACTAAAATGCACAATTATATTTACTTAGGCTCTGATTAATGTTTCAAATAGTCGATAAGTCGCGTGCCCCAGTATCTGTAGCTGGAGACGACAAGGTTTTCACCGTGTGGGAAAGGTGCTAAGTCGGGTGAGAAAGTAATTTCAATGTCTGCGACAGGTACGCTTCATTACTGGAAACAATATTTTTAAATAACAAGCAAGAAAAGACAAAAAAACTTCATTGACGTTGTTGTAACAACTTAGCATATGATGTTGTACTTACAGTGTACATCTAACGGCGGAGTAGAGATCCAAGTGAAATTGAACGGTGGTGGTCTAGCATCAACTGTGGCAGTTAAAGACGTCTCACTAGAAAGAGCAAACTCCATCGTACATCTGTAAATGTCTCCGTTGTTGTCGGAACTAACGGACATCACTGAAGAATACGTCTCGGAAAGATATCCTGCAGCGTTGCGTCTCACTTTTTGCCCTGATGCAACACAAAAGCTACAAGCAGTTCTATACATCCAGTTTCAACAAAATCGTTTAGTGATTTCGGACATATACAACTGTGCTTTAAATTTCGAATATATATTTGATTGCACTTACTAGCCAACTGATCACAACTCACCCCTAAGGTTCGCTCACACCGGATGCGTTGCGTTGTGTTGCAAAGCATCCGGTGTGAACGAACCTTAACGGGGAGTGTTTGATGACAGACAACCCGCTATTAAAATTGAGAAACCCTCCGTATTTTTCAAATGGGTCTGAGGTACTAAGACCGCACATAAATTAACTACGGCAAGTATTACCGTCATCACGTGTTATATAGTCTCGAATTAATTGACTAAAATTTACAATTTTTAACATGAAGTATCGCGCGGTTTTCTGTGTTATCCAAGAGTCTTTTTAGTATGAAAAAGTCGAACCACGGTACTTTCATTCTCCAATAAAGTAGCGATCATGAATGTTGGAACTCTCACTTCCTGTTCGATTTATCGGCGTCTGGTGTTGTCCGTCGTGATGCTGTTTAAAGCAAAGGAAGTGTGGAATCCAACTGCCGCTGTAGTTGACTTTACACTGTAGTTCTATGAAGTCATCAACGCGGACCGCTGAACTGACGTTTATCCGACACACCGGCATTCTCTCTGATATAACGAACAGCAAACAAACTGGTGACAGCGCTAGTTAGCCCGTCTCAGTTTCATCAAAACAATCATTTACTCCCTATCACCATTATCAGCACAGGTGTCTATTTATTAACCTTCATTATCAATAAACAGATTTCACAGAACGTTTATGTCTGTGCGTTTAGATCCGTGTTAGATAAATGAAAAGAAACTGAGACTGGCTGCAATTACTGTAGCAGTCGACTTACAATAATCATGTCGCTTAACTAAACTGGTTAGGACCAATGAACTATCTGTCTTACTGATTGCAAGTTATCGTCAAAACTTTAGTAAAACTGCGCAAGAGATGTACAGAGACTTGCCGAAAATACACCACAACCGCACAGTGGGCACACACAAAACAAGGAATATGACAAAGTTGTATTTAAAAACCGAAGAATATCATTCAAAATATCCAGTGATAGACCATAGACCGAAAGGTTTCGCTGCGCCCCGTTTCACCGTGGCCCGGTTTTCCCGGGGCTATCAGTAGCGTAAACAAAACTTTGCATCCTCACAGCTTAGAACTATGGTGAAACTAATAACGAATATAAAACAAATAGGCCTAACATCGAACATGAGTACGCAATACGAACATTCTAAATATTGCATTATAAACTAACGTGAATACGATACCAATAATAGCAAGACGAGCAGTTCGTATGCTATGTCGACTCCCGCATACTTTGCATCTATAACGACCAATAACACAGCCTAATAACAAACGTACAAAAATGACTAAGCACTAAGCAAGACAATAATTCTGAATATTGCATTAAAAAGTAATGTGAATACAATACCAATAACAACAAGACGAGCAGTTAGCTTCTGTCGACTCCTGCATTCTCCGCATCTATAACGTATCGAGTCTGTCGCGTTACATGAGTCTATCGTCAAAGAGTGTTGACGAAAACGCGTATCAACTGAAGTGTGAACTGAATAGCGCGAACGGCATGCAAGCGTGTTACATACGGTGATCCATATCGGTTTATTTCCCTCACGTACATATCTCTCCCAGCACAGTCCTTCAATGTTCAATCTCGTCCCACAAGTCAACGTCGCCGTTGCACCACTGACGACCACAGTGTTACGTGGTCCACGAACGAGGCTGCCAGCAGTCGCTGAAATACGCGCACACATTGTCATGATTATCTGTGATTTGTCACAGTTAAATATCGCTTACAGTCTATATCGGTTTACTTGCAAACAATGAGTGAACTCGGGACTTTTTTAGTTTATCCGATTTTACCTCTTTCAAACTGGATTTCACCAAAACAATCGGATCATATCAACTGTTATCAATAATTTATCGACGCTTTCTTCTGTAAAGTTCTAAGGCATCACGTTGCAATAATTTTAACGTCATACTGCAGTTTAAAGTAGGCCTATATGAAATACACCGTGTCCCCCCAAAAAAGGAAGACACCAAACTCATGGCCGTAACTCTGTCATTCTTAACCGATTTTCAAAATTCTGTCACTGACATACTCAGCGGTAAATTGCAGCACAGTGATAACTAAAGATCCCACCACATCTTAAACGTGTCGCTACACTACCTTGGAAAGTATGTTTTGTTGAAAAACTGCCATTTTCAACAGGTATAAGTCAAATTAACCATCGTTTAAGAACGTGCATCGACACCACGGGACTACCAACAATTTTCTAACTCAAACGCCTCACCTCCAGAGATGAGATTTCCCTTTCCTTGAGCGGATCATCTAATACACAGTACAGTAGCTGTCCTCTATAGTAACCCTCGCAATAAAAAACTCAACTCGATCCGTTTTGGCACTTGACCACCAACGTTCCAGATGCAAAAACTATAGCTGTAATGTAAGCCAAATTGTCTAAAAACTCACACCAGTTATCGGGTGTTCACTAACTTGTGTTGGCGTTGCGATATAGGGCGTTGGAGTCTCGGGTTCAAATCCCAGCCGGTCCGCTTTCACGTAACATAGGTCAACTCAGCCTTGCATCCCTCCGGGGTCGCTAAATCGAATACCTGTTTCGGCTGGGGGTAAAGGCGGAATTCATACTCTGCCGGATGGCGGGTAACGTCCGCGGGATCCCATATGGCAAGTGAGTTTCCCGTAGCGGTAAAAGCTAAGTTGATGCTAACTGCTATACACTGTTTACTTTACTTACTTACTTCTTATCAAACGACAACATTAAATAATCGTCACCAGTTGTGGTTGCTTCGTAGTCTTAAAAGCAATTTGCCACATATTTTTCCAAAATATACAACTAGGCCTATTTACTTAACACTACCCACTCTGCTCGCAATCTCGACGAACGCCTAACTTTATCAAGATGTTCAAATAGCATCACTCTTACAATATTCTGCTATTATCATATTCATGAATTTCACTGCATCCGTCCTTGCATTGATTTACATCTATGCACAGCATCGCTATACCTCTATCGTTCACTCCAAACTCGGTTACTGTGAGTCTTCTGTAACATACATGAAGTTGTGAGTGACCAGTGGCCACTGTCTATCTACCGAATCCAATTTCCCATAAAAGTACTGCTTTCGAGAATTATACGCCATACCGATTTTTTCTATGTTGTGCGAACCGCGCGACGATACTATACGTTTAAAGTCATACTTTACTAGCGTTGACTGTTTCCTGTATATAAAATGCATAACTGTAGGCCTACTGTACCTGCTAATAATGCACAGAAAAAGTACAGCCTGAAACTCAGTTCGTTGTCAGCCATGTTGTTTATTTAGGTCCTATGCTCGATCTACAGCTATAGCGGAAAGCTAATGATTTTTTTTTCACAAATTATGCCTCAATGTTTTGCGTATAGCCTATTGAGTGACGGCTGACTGTAGCATGACCGAAACCCGGAACCATCAATGTACGAGCAAACGCCTGGCATGTAAGCCTACACCAACTGCTCTCTCCTCTCCGATAGACAGCATCAGAGCTATGATGATTGTCCGGAGGTTAGGAGGAAAAATAATCCGAACCAGCCAATCAGTCAACATACACCATTACTGATGACTATTGCCTGGTACACGCACTGACCGCAGCTTGTTTCCTATCCTAGATGCAAGTGAAAGCCAGTTTTCACGTTTATTTCGCCATGTCGGTGGAAGTACACACAAACATACAAACACACAATAAGCAGCAAATAACTATACAAAACAAAAAACAAAAAAGCGATCAATCAATCAGTAACCTCACGTGCAGTACAGAGACTGGAATAATGTCCAAGAACCTTACACTTCAGAATACCAACAGTGTCAGTAGTATTACATAAATATGTTCTCAATAAGACCATATAATCACGTTGAACACGTGAAAGTAGGCCTACTATAAAGTATATATAGGCCTACTTGGCCAGCACTGACATCAAAATTTTCGAAAAGCCTGAGACAAGACATACGTAATTATATACTTGACCGTTGTCTTGTCTCAGGCTTTTCGAAAATTTTGATGTCAGTGCTGGCCAAGTATAGGCGTATCGTGAACGTAGGCCTACGATATCACGGTTGACGATTTATACAGTTTATTTTATTTACAAAACTTTATTACATGTGACGAGAAAAATGTTTTATTAAAGTGCCAAAGAAGTTCAGTGTACGATGACAGCACGTCTGTGACATCGCACGTCCGCCGCTCAACTGATCCCACGTGGCCAATACCTAGATGACCTCGCCTCAACAAGGTCCGCGCGTGCTTAGACGACCTGTCCTTCACGAAACCCACGCGTCAGTTCACCTAGCCTGCCAGCACTGACAGATTTATAAGACTGGACAACAGAAGACGCTACCTCGGTATTCTCAATTTCTCGTCTGTGCAAATTGATGCAGTTTGTTGGAATTCGGGTAATAATGGCAATTTGGTGCAATTTTGGACGTGCTCGTGTCCATATGCTTTCTAAATGCTGGCTTGGTTTCAGTTTAGAAATGACAAAAATAGGAGAAAAAACACTTTCTTTTTTAATAACAAATTTGCGATTACCGGTATCACATACTTTAGGATTTTCTTCTTAACCCTAACCATAGTTAGGAGCTAGTGTTATAGGTCGATTAACGTGAAAGCGAAAGTAAAGACGGGAAAACCAGTTACGTTGCAGACTACAGTGCGGGAAAATCTAGGCCGATGTACCTGCCGCTCGCCAGTAACGACACTGTGTCGATTTCACTGCGGCGTGTCGGAGGTATGAGCAAAACCTAGTGCCGTCTTATTTAAAAATAAAATGAGCTGAAATGACTTAAACAGTCTCGGTTGGAATTATTCTTAGTTCAAAAATGACGGCAGACTCCTGGTTATTTTGACCTTAATATCGAAGTTAACTCTAACCACACGTATCTACTGAATCGAATTTTTCATCAACGTTTTGTGTTTGAAATCTGCGAATAATTATGCTATGTCGATTTTCTTTGCGTTGTGTAGTATTCAAGGATGTTGTGCGAACTGCGTAACTGTAACGACTGTCCTGATATACGAGTCACGTGATCGGCTTGATGACAAGTACCGGAACGTTTTATCAATACTTCCGTATATGGTGTATTTATTATCGAGGCAGGACTGCCTGCCCGCACGGTAAACTGCCCGTATTGTGTTTATTCATATGTTGATTTTGTGGTTTATCGTCCCGCAAGGAGGAAACAATGCGCCGATCAAAGTAAATTTTAGTACGGTGCCAAATTTCACCTTAATGCAGGGATGTATTGTGATGATGTTATTGATTTTAATGCTAAATTATCGCAGCTTGAAGGTGAACACAAACAGTACACAAACGAGTAATGCATAAAAACTCCCGGAATAAAAGTTCCCAGAAACCCCTGAGACAATGGCCCCAGTAGAGAAGTACTCGCCTACAGGAAACTACCGAAGCGGCATCACTGAATCTTCCCATCGGTATAAAATACGTTTAGTAATATTCTTGGAAAATATATTAAACTCCGCGGTATTTTGTTCTTATATTGGTACAGTAACAACGGTAACTTTACGCTTCAATATGGCATAATGTTAGACATTTTACTAAATTTGTTATTTTCAAAAAATTTCTATTACAAAAAGTATTTTATACTTATGAGAACATATATTTACACTGACACAAAATTTCTGAAATAAAAAGTCATGCGAACACTTCTGTTTTTCAAGAAAATCGAAGACACGGAAGATACGTGTGTTTCGCTGTATTCTGACTAAACAAGGTTTCGCCCTAACGGGACGTAACACTACTGGCCCTTCGTGCATTGTTACCGCGGAGCTATAATTAATCTAGAAGCGGCATGACGTCATCGCCTGATCAGCAAAATATACATTTTACGTGCTAAATCTGCAGTCATACTGAGCGTAAAATAATTATAAAACTGACATTCTCTTTTAGCTTGTTTAGTTTATGTCATTTCTACGGTACGGAGTCTCAACAAGGAAAAATTGTAAGATTGTGGAGTGTTTTAATTAATTTAATTATTGTTTAATTATTAATAATCAATAAAAGTCGATCAATTGTTTAAATACTAACAACGCGACATTTTGCCAACTTTTGGCGGCTTTTGTGCGTAACACGACGCGTCGCGCGGTTTCTCTGCGAGAGACGTGAGCGTATATCACTTGGTTCGGTGCAGTGAATGCCACTGTTCGACGGCGCGGCCAGGCCGACTCATCATCCTGTCCCAGTGATGTGACGCGCCCTCGGTCGTCTCCGCGCCGCCGATCTTCACCGCTCCCAAGCACCTGCCGGCTACTGTCTCGTCCACCACC